>Ga0137415_10001850_pt1 | contig 21102 bp, 19 predicted proteins | sample CZODoug3_1_1_16f_FD_183082 | JGI IMG/M metagenome (GOLD analysis project Ga0137415, IMG submission 183082) | Vadose zone soil fungal communities from Angelo Coast Range Reserve, California, USA - CZODoug3_1_1_16fungal (Hybrid Assembly) | ecosystem: Environmental > Terrestrial > Soil > Vadose...
ACCTGGATTCCTGGGATCTGGGAACCGGAGCCATCGACGATGCGGCGGGCGTGGCTGTGGCCATGGAAACCGCAAAACTGATCCAGCAACTACATTTGCGCCCCAAGCGCACGTTGCGAGTGATCGCCTGGATTGACGAAGAAAACCTGGGGCGGGGCCACGTGGAGTATGCCAAGGCCCACGCCTCGGAAATCAACAATCATGTGGCCGCGATTGAAAGCGACCTCGGAGCCTCTCATCCCACGGGATTCCGGGCCAAGATTACCTCGGAGGCCGCCGCGCAGCTGCAGCCCGTGCAGGAGATTCTCCAGGTTTTTGGGGCAAACCTGATTGAGCTGAGCAGCGACAGTCCGGAAACCGATATCGAGCCGCTGGCCAAACAGGGCGTACCTGCCTTCGGCCTGATGCAGGATGGCCGCATCTACTTCAACTATCATCACACCGCGGCTGACACCCTGGACAAGATCGTGCCCCAGGAGCTACGCGAGAACGCGACGGCGATGGCGGTGATGGGGTACGCGCTGGCGGCGATGCCGCAGCCATTGCCAAGATAGAGCAAGAATAAAGAATTGCCGGAGCGGAGCGTTCACTCCGGCACTCAGTGCAGGTTGATTTCGGTAAGGTTCAGTTCGGGCGAAGGTGTCGAGCATAGCTTTTGATTCTTAGATCAGGGATGCACCTGATGCAGCAACAACTCAGCCTCAAACACCAGCTGCAGCGCGGACAGTAAATCGACTGGTTTGTGGTTGAACTCCGCGTCTTCCAGCTGCTTGATCATCTTCGCCGCCAGCGCGTCGCGCTGGCTGTTTATGGCAATCAGGCGGTTTTCCAGCTTGTCGTAGGTTGGTTCATCTCCAGCCAGCGCCGCCGTGGACACGGTGAGACTGGCCAACCCAAGCTTGCCTACCGGTGCGGTGATCTGCTTATACTCCGCCGCCAGTAGAGTGAAGGCGAGAGCGCTGCGGCGCACCGCGATGGGGAGCGCATTGTCTCGAAGGTCCTCCACCAGGGCGCGGCCGTCGTGGGCGTAGTCATCTTGCAGACCCAGCAAGAGCATCATGGTGGGCCGAATGTCGGTGTGATCCGACCAGGTCTTGCGGTCGACTCCCCTGCCCTGTACCCCCGGTCCAACCATCCCCAGCCAGGTGGTGGAGATATCGGATTGAACGTCGCCGTGGTTCCAGGCAAAAGATGGAAGTTCGGTAACGCAGGGCGAACTGCAGTTTGGTGCTCCCGCGAAGAGAAAATAGTTAGGGTCCGCGAACATGGTGAGGGTCGGGGTTCTTGCGGGATCAGCGGTGAGCATGTGCAGAAGCTTCATCTCCACCGGATCAGCCAGGAATTCCGATATCGAATCGGTATTTCCCGTGATCGGATTCACCGCGGTGAGTGCCGCCAGGTCTTTGGCGAAGGTGCGGGTCACGGCGTCGGTGCGAGCCGGGTTGCCGGTGATGTAGATCGTGGGGGCATCGTCGGAGTGCACCGTGAAGGGAGTCTATTCGATCGTTCTGTGGCCAGCTGGCCCGCCAGGTTGGTATTGATTTCGCCAATCTTCGTGTAGGTGCATGGAGTATGGATCCCATCACAATTAGCCGGCGTTGGCGCGCCTCCCACAAAGTGGTCGCCTTCGTCCGCGGTCACGATGAAGAGTGTGTTGTCCTGGGTAATTCCGTCCTGCGCCAGACGCGTGAAGAATTTGTTGAAGGCGTCATCGTAGGCCGCGAGCGCGGCAACGTAGCCCGCCTCCCCGGGGCCATAGGCCGGTCCAGATGGGTGTTTGTCATGGGCGTCGGAAATGTAAGCGAAAGTGACCGGGACTCCATGCTCCTGCATCGCGGCCACGTAGGAGAGCGAAACCGCCGCGGACATGCCGTCGAACCCAGGGAAGCCGACGTGTCCAGTCGGGTCCTGAATGACGTTTCCATTCAGGTCGCGCAAGGGACCGCTCGGACTGATCTGAGGAGCAACATATTTATGGCCGAACAAGGCATTGAATCCTGGGTATCCGCCGGGCTCGTCGGGCAGCGCGTCCTGCTCACCGCCATTGGCCGCGCCGCATAAGGCATCGCCTGCGGCGCAGTGGATTCCGATTCCAACGAAGTCCGCAAAAGCCTGGGTCCGATCGCTTTGAACTTCCTGGGCCTGCGGCGAGTTCGCTCCAAAAACGGTCGGTATGTCAGTAGCGACGTTCTCCAGGACCATGTTAGCGGTCGCCACTCCGCCGAAGTTGCAGCCCGCGCGGGTGTAGGAGACCCAGGGCGCGGGAGCGTTCTTGCCGTCGGCGGAAAGCATATTGAACGTTGTGTCGGTGGGCGTCTTTGCGGTGGGATCATAGATGGGGTCGGTCCAGTAGGCAAATGAGACGCCCAGATTACTAGTCCCGTTGGGGTTGAAATAACGGAAGCTGTTGGCGACGGGCACGCCGTGGCGATCGGGATAAACTCCGGTGAACGACGTCAGGATGTCGTTGGCGGTGTGTGAAATCAAGGGTGTGTGGTGGTTGGTGAGGACAGTTCCGTTGTTCTCGAGAAAATTCAGCAGATGCGGCATCTGTTCCAGGTCCGAAGGCACGTTGTGGTTGTCACGAGTAAAATGGGTATTGTCGAACTGGATATAAATCACGTGTTTGATCCGCCCATTGGCGGAGTTCAGCGGACAACCGGAGGCCTGCGCGGGCGACGGTCGAAAGAGGCAGAAGGCGGCAATTAACACCAGGCTGAAAAAGGTGAAGGCTTGAGACGCACTCGTAAATTGCTTTTCTTGGATTCTTGCAGAAAAGACTCTCACAGCTACTTCCTGGCAGATGTTGGAATGACGTCAAGCGGCGCTGTGATCTGTATACCGCATCACGAATTAGAGTGGGTCAACGGGTGATGAATCTTTCGTGAAAAGATCGTTTGTTGGGTAGGATCGGTCACTCAAGAAAGCACAAAAACTGGGCCTAGCCACGTAGACCAGTTGACGCATCTCAATTTAAGCGCATATCATTTTCGTTTGATCGGCGCATCAAGGACGCGGCCTACGGGCCGCGAAGTTATTATCGTGGGTTCTTATTATCATGGAAAAAAAGAAACTGGAATACTTCAAAAAGAGACTGGAATCGCGGCAGGTAGAATTGCGCCGCATGGTCACCCGCACCGAACAGGACGGCCGGACGGTAGACGAGGGCTCGGCCCAGGACATCGCCGACCGTGCCGCAAGTTCCTACACCAAGGAATTTCTCTTTCACCAGAGCAACAACGACCGCCAACTGCTGCAGATGGTGGACGGCGCGCTGGAGCGGCTCCGAGAGGGTGAGTTTGGCGAGTGCATCTCCTGTGGCAAGGAGATCAACGCCAAACGCCTGGAAGCAGTGCCTTGGACGCGGCATTGCATCGAATGTCAGGAGAAGCTGGAACAGGGAATTCTGGAAGAGACTTCGCTCTAGGTTGTATTCATTCTGCCTGGCTCCGAGGCCGCCGGCCCACCGGCGGCCTTCGCGCGTCTATGGCGTGAGTGTTCAGAGGTCGGAAATTGGTTCGTCAGCCATCGTTCTTCGGTTAGCCTTCGACCTATGGTCTTGCCCTGGCCCGTCAATCTTGCACTTTCAATCTTTGACGCTGCCAATGTTTGCCGTTAGACTCAGGGCTGTCATCCTGAGAGCCCAAATAACATAGCCATATATATTCAGAAGGGAAGTTCGTGCGCGCAGAAACCCGTCATCAACTCAAGCAGGACCGGTTCAGCCGGGCCACGATCGGCGCCGCTGAAGCCACTGTCCACTGGACCGTGGAACACAAGTCAAAGCTCATCCTTGGAGGCGTGGTCCTAGCAGTGTTGCTGGCCGCCGGTTTTGGCGGCTGGTACTACTTGAACCAGCAGGACCAGAGAGCCAGTGTTCAGTTGAACCAGGCGGTACGTACCTTGGACACTTCGGTGCGTCCCGCGGGTGCTCCTGCGGAGCCTGACCTCCCCAGTTTCGCCTCGGCCAAGGAACGCGCGGCCCAAGCCCACAAACAGTTCCAGACCATTGTGGACAGTTTTCCCCACACTCGGACCGCGGAATTTGCCCGCTATTTCCTGGCTCTCACTTCTTCACAACTAGGTGACAATGCTGCCGCCGAACGGGGCTTGAAGGATGTGGCCTCCTCTCATAACGACGATCTTGCCGCACTGGCAAAGATGGCCCTGGCCACGGTCTATCGCAATGCCAACCGTACCAAGGATGCGATCGACGTCTATAACGCGTTGATCGCGAAGCCCACTCGAAGCGTAGGCAAAGCGACGGCCCAGATGGAATTGGCCGAAACCTATAGGTCCTCCCAACAGCCGGCTGAAGCCAAACGAATTTACGAGCAGATGCAAAAGGAAAATCCCGCCAGTGAAGTGGCGCAATTCGCGACCCAGAAACTGCAGGAGTTGAAGTAGCGGGCGTCGGATTTCGGCTCAGTGAAGAATTTGATCGAGGGTGTGACGGTGAAACCCAATACGCCGGAAATCGTCGCCCTGGCCTCCCAGTTCCAGACGATTACCCGCACGATCCGGTCACCGCCTCATTGCCGCTAACGCACGGGCGGAAGGACTGGCGCTGCGGCAATAAACTTCGTCGTAAACCACGCTGGAAGCGACGCGTACATCGTCTCCACCGAGACCCGCGTGTACGCGACTGACGTTTCGGCCCGGCGCAAATTTGCCCGCTACTGAGCGCATCATCTACCCCCGCAGCGCCCTGATCCGGCACATGTGGTTGCTGGCAATCAAGCGGCGCGGGGAGAGAACGCCCCGCGTCAACCGTCAAACGCGGCATTCCCCTTTTCTCCTCATTCCGCTACCATGATTTTCCTCATCCCAATCGAATCGGGGTTTCCATGCCAGACTTCACTCTGCGAGTCAACGGCGGTGAACGGAAAGTCAACCTTTCGTCGGACACCCCGCTGCTTTGGGTCTTGCGCGACACCTTGCAATTGACCGGCACGAAGTTCGGATGTGGTGCCGGACTATGCGGGGCGTGTACCGTGCATGTGGACGGCGCAGCGCGGCGGTCCTGCTCCACTCCGGTTTCAGAAGTTGCCGGGAAGAACATCACCACCATCGAAGGCCTGGCGGCAAACGGGCTGCATCCGCTTCAGCAAGCCTGGATGGCCGAAGATGTTCCTCAGTGCGGCTATTGTCAGGTGGGCCAAATCATGCAAGCCGCAGCCTTGCTGACGCAGACTCCGCAGCCGTCCGACGACCAGATCACTGCAGCGATGTCTGGCAACATCTGCCGCTGCGGAACCTACGAGCGCATCCGGCGAGCGATTCATCGGGCCGCAAGTGCGGGAGGCGCGCGATGAGCCCGCTTTCCCGCCGCGAATTTCTCGCTGCCGGAGTCGCTGCAGGCGCTGGCTTGGCAATTGGGTTCTACTTGCCTCACAAGTTTTCGGGCAACCAGGAGACTTTTGCTCCCAACGCTTATTTAAAGATTGCGCCCGACGGAAACATTACCGTGATGCTCACGCGCTCGGAGATGGGACAAGGCGTGAGCACTTCTCTTCCTATGATTTTGGCGGAAGAACTCGAAGCCGACTGGAAGCAGATTACCGTCGAGCAAGCCGCAGCGAGCACCTTGTACGGTGATCAATCCACCGGTGGCAGTGCCAGCGTGCGTACTACCTGGGATCCACTGCGAAAAGCTGGCGCCGCCGCGCGCGAGATGCTGATCAGCGCCGCCGCCACGGAGTGGGGTGTGCCGCGCTCGGGTTGCAAAGCTGAAAACAGCACGATAGTTCACTCCGCATCAACCCGGCGCCTCACATATGGCCAACTGGCCGCCAAAGCCGCAGCCCTGCCCGTTCCCACCGATCCGCCTTTGAAGAAGGACCCGAAAGAATACAAGATTGTCGGCCAGCGGATTCCACGTCTCGACACGGCCACTAAGGTCACCGGCACCGCGGGCTATGGAATTGATTTCCGTTTACCCAACATGAAATATGCGGTGCTGGCGCGTTGCCCAGTGATCGGAGGCAAGGTCGGGAGCTTCGACGACAAGGAATCCAGAAAGATTTCCGGCGTCAGCTACGTGGGCAAAGTCAGCGACTCGGCGATTGCCATTGTGGCCGACAGCGTGTGGGGCGCGATGGAAGGTCGGCGCACACTCAACGTAAGCTGGGACGAAGGGCCCAACCGGGATTTGAATTCGGCGGCGATTTTTGCCTCCTTGAAGAAGTCCGCCTCGGACAAGGCTGTGACTCTGTATTCCGCCGGCAATGTTGCCATAGTTTCAGGACGGCATATCGAAGGCGAATACCACCTCCCCTTCATGGCACATGCCCCCATGGAGCCTGGCAATTCCGTGGCGCACTTTCGCGGATCGAATTGTGAAATCTGGTCGCCCACCCAGGTTCCGCAGGAGGTGCGCGATTCCGCGGCCACCGCCGTCGGGCTCGACCCTGACAACGTGAAAGTCAACATCACTTTGCTGGGTGGAGGATTCGGGCGGCGCCTGGAACACGACTACGGCGTGGAAGCGGCCCTGGTTTCAAAGGCCATCCACGGTCCGGTGCAGGTGTTGTGGACGCGCGAGGACGACATGCGCAACTCCACCTACCGTCCGGCTAGTTATCACCGATTGAGCGCGGTGCTCGACGGTGCAGGATGGCCGGTTGCGTTCTCGCATCGCATTGTGATGCCTTCCATCAACCTACAGAAAGGATTTCCCGCCGAGAACGGAACCGATTCCGAGGTAAAAGACGAAACCTCGTTTACCTACTCTTTTCCTAACGCCCTGATCGAGTATGTGATGACGGAAACCCCGGTACCTCTGGGCTGGATGCGCTCGGTCAATGCCTTGCCGGCCGGATTTGCCAGCGAGTCATTTCTCGATGAACTGGCTCACGCCGGTGGCAAGGATCCCCTGGACTTGCGTCTCCATCTGCTGGCGAAAGACGAAAACATTAACGGCTGGCAGACGGCTCGCATCAGAGGGGTATTGCAGCTCGCAGCCGAGAAGGCAGGTTGGGGCAAAGCGCTGGCACCGGGACATTATCAGGGCATCGCCAGCTTTGGATGCTTCAACAGTTATATGGCTGAGGTCGTCGAGATCTCCATGGAAGGCGACCAACCTCGCGTTCACCGGGTGGTGGGTGCAATCGACTGCGGACAGGTGGTGAATCCAAATATCCTGGAGCAGCAGATCCAGGGTGGCGTGGTTTATGCGTTGAGCAACGCGTTGCATGCGCAGATCACCATCGACAAGGGGCGAGTCGTGCAGGGAAATTTCGACAACTATGCGCCCATCCGGATGAACGAAGCGCCGGTGGTCGAAGCCTACTTCGTGGAGAGCACGGAAGCACCCACCGGCGCGGGAGAACCGCCGGTTCCACCACTCGCACCGGCGCTATGCAATGCGATTTACGCGGTGACGAAGAAGCGGATTCGCGCTCTGCCCGTCCTGGCCTGAGTTTTTGCTGCTGCGGATGATTGGGTTTTGGGTGGAGCAGCACTTCAGGACTGCGCTAAGGCTTCTCTGCGGCGGCTTCAAGCCGCTGAGGTGGTGCGATCAGTTTGCGGACCACTGCCGGAAACGGTAGTCAGATGGACTCACATTTTCGCCACCGGGTTCGGCATAGGCTGTCCGACGGTTAACTTGAACAGCGAGATGTTGCGACCGAAACAGTTAGATTTCAGATCGTGAAACTCTGGAAACCTTTCTGGTAACTCCCGCGCCAGGCCTACGTCCCATCCCGCTTGAAATATCCAGACGGTCTGACCAGGTTTTAAATTGTAGGTGCTGACCATGTCGTTCCAGTGGCGGGTGAATACATCCGCCGTCAAAATGCTCGTCTCTGGGCTGGTCGAGATAACGCGATAGCCGCTGCAGGAGTATTCTTTGAAAGCAGAAGAGAACACGCCAGAACCGGCGTTCGGGCAGAAATAGAATCTGAGCAAAAAGCTGGTCTGGAAATCGACCAAGATCCTGTCCGCCGGCAAGACTTGCTGCCGGATGGCCTCGCTCGCCTGGGTCATGTTGGCGCGGCGCTGGTCTTCACGGCGCATGTAGGGACGATGTGGCACGCCAAACACCTGGCAGACGGCAATGATCACAAGGGCGCTGCCCAAAGCGTAGGCCAGTCCTTGGCGAGCCAGTTTCGCAATCGCGTGGCCAACGCCGGCCACCGCGAAAGGCACAAGAAAAGCCGAGTGCCTCGTTCCTCCGTACGGATATAGATCCACAATCGCCGCCACGCAGTTGATTACGAATGGCAGCGCCAGAAAAACCCCCAACTGCCGAGGGAACATGCCCGGTTGGTGTTGGATTCCTTGACCCTGAATTCCATCTCCGCTCAACAGAAGCCCAACCCCGACGACAAACAGCACGCCTGCGATATCGCCGACAGCAAGCTGTCCAAAGGTGTATTGAAGGACTCCGAAGGTTCTGGCGAATATGAACGGAAGCAGATGATCGTGTCCCCAGTGAAAATAGGAGTTGGCTAACAAGACCTGCATGTGCTGCGCCGCTGTACTGTCTTTTAGGTTCGCAATGTGGGTCCGGTAGAGGTAAGCAAATAGTCCGAGCGTCCCAGCCTGCCCCGCTATCCAGATCGCTATAACGCTCTGCGAGAGCCGGGCGCTCGACAGTCGCCATAGCGAATAAAGCCCGACGGCCCCGACGAAGAGAATCGCCGAGAAATGAGTGAGCATGGCGAGATAAAGGAAGACAAAGACGAGCAGCATTCTGCTTGCGGAATTTCCCGCCAGAGCCAGCTCAAGAACGTACGCCGCTGCGATCAGGAAGCCGAGTAGCAGCGGGTACTGACGAACTTCGGATGAGAGCTCGACGAAGGACGGAAGAAAGCTCACTAGAACCAAGCCCACCCAGCCGGCAACCGGGCCTAAGAGCCGGGTCAGCCATTTGAAGAATATCCAGCAGAAAATCGTGCCCGCAATCACGGACGGCAAGCGTAGAACCAACTCTGAGGTTCCCAACCTCCGCCACAAGTTCAACAGCAAAATCAGCAGAGGAGGATGCGCCAGGTTAAGGCTCGCCCGGTACGCCTCTGCCATCGAGGGTTTGTGCGCGGCCAGGAAGTGCATGGCCTCGTCCAGGTTCAAAAACGTGCCGGAGGCCTTCCAGAGGCGCAGGAGAAATCCCAGCAGCAACACGGAAGCCGTGGCAAGACTGGAATAGGCTTGAAAATGGTCTTCCAGACGATGCTGCCGGTTTGACGGCGCGGGGTTCTCACTCATGGCTTATTCAAGATCCAGCAGGCTGGCAGCGACCATGATACGCGGATGCTCCAGACCCGGAGTGGCGGCCGATCGTCTGTGCTCGTGCGGGAGCGCCACTGGATTTTGAATATTTAAAAGGCAAAGTCAAAAGCGGCGGCCAAGAGTGTCCGCCGTACCTTCCTTGACACCCTTTTCCACCCCCTTTATCCTTAAATTCAGCTTCCCGGAGAACTTGCTGTTCAGAGTGTGCTTCCGCGGGTCTTCGCGGTACGGGGTGGGCGGCGCGGGGTGCCTGATGTTCATCGAAATTCACGAACTGGAACAGCATCCTATTGATTTCGAAGAGGAAATTCGTCCAGGTGTGCTTGACTTGGGCGAAGAGTTGCGGCAGGTCGAAGTGCTGCACACCGCCGGACGCGCTCAGTTGGTCGAAGAGCAGCACGGCAAGCACAAGATAGTAAAAGACATACGACTCGCCGGGAACCTGAAGACGCGGGTTAAGTCAGCTTGTGCCCGCTGCCTTGAACCCGTGGTGCAGGATGTGGCTCACAGCTTCGATTTGCTGTATCGCCCACAAGGGGCCGATGCGGGACGAGAAGAGCTTTCCGTCACCACAGCCGAGGCGGAGGTCAGCTATTATCAGGGTGAAGGATTGCAACTGGAAGATGTTTTGGAGGAGCAGGTTCTGCTGGCGCTGCCCTTGAAGGCGATCTGCCGCGATGACTGTAAGGGCCTTTGTCCGCACTGCGGCCAGAACTTGAATGTTGAACAGTGCGCTTGCGCGGAGCCGATGGAAGATCCGCGCTGGTCGGCGCTGAAAGATATTCGCGGCAAGCTGGACCGCTGATCCAGGGAATTTCAGATCGAGAAAATCAAAGGAATCTTATGGCAAATCCGAAACGCCGACACTCCAAAGCGCGCACCAGCACTCGTCGCGCCCACGATGCACTGAAAAGCCACTCGCTTTCCGAGTGTCCGAACTGTCATGAGCGCAAGATGCCGCACCGCGCCTGTCCCAAGTGTGGTCACTATAAGGGACGTGAAGTTCTGGACGTCAAAGAAGCCAGCTAGCCCGAACTCTCCATGCCAAGCGTCATAGCCTTGGACGCGATGGGCTCGGACCGGGCGCCGAAGCCTGAAATCGAAGGTGCGATTCAGGCGGCACGGCACCACGGCGTGCGCACCCTTTTGGTTGGGAACGAACCTGAGTTGCGGGCCGAGCTCGACCGCTATCCAGCCGCTGCCGGGCTCCCCATCGCAGTGGTCCACGCCAGTGAAGTCATCACCATGGACGATAAAGCCGTCCAGGCAGTCCGCTCCAAGCGCGATTCCTCTATTCACGTGGGTGTGAGGCTGGTGCGAGAAGGCCGTGCCGCCGGTTTCGTCACCGCGGGGAACACCGGGGCGGCCATGGCCACGGCAAAAATGGTGTTGGGAGGAATCCCAGGAGTTGATCGTCCTGCCCTCGCCGCTGTTTTTCCCACCGCCGTGAGTACGGTCGCCATCCTGCTCGACGTAGGCGCAAACGTGGACTGCAAGCCTGATAATCTGGAACAGTTCGCGGTCATGGGAGAGATCTACTTTCGCAGCATGTTCGGTACGCCGCGTCCGCGGGTCGGCTTGCTCTCCATTGGAGAAGAAGAAACCAAGGGCAATGAATTGACCCGTGAAGCCTTCCAGCTTCTGAAACGGCTGCCGCTGAATTTCATCGGCAACGTGGAAGGCCGCGACCTCTACAGCGGAAAAGTGGACGTGATTGTCGCTGACGGGTTTGTGGGAAACGTGGCGCTGAAAACCTCGGAAGGTGTGGCTAACCTGGTTCGCGCCACTCTCAAAGAAACCTTGAAGGCCACCATCACCCGCCAGGTGGGATATCTGCTCTCCCGCAGCGCATTCCACGATTTCAAAAAACGGCTTGACCATACCGAATATGGCGGCGCCCCCCTGCTTGGCGTGAGGGGCGTGTGTTTTATTACTCACGGGTCGTCGAACATGAACGCCATCAAAAATGCGTTGCGCGTAGCCGCCGAGTTCGCTGAGCGCAATATTAACGACAAGATTGCGAAGGAAGTGGCGAGCCTACGGCCTCAAGTGACGGTGAGCACCTGACCGCTGGAATTTGACCGACTCAGCTAGGCCCCAGGCGTCCTCGTCTGGGCAGGCGAGCGGAGCTCGCCAGGTGTTGCCATCCAAGAGCAGGCAGGTGAGGACAACTGCCCCTTCGAAAAACATGACGACACTCCCAGCTGCGATCGCATTCCTCTTCCCCGGCCAGGGCTCCCAAGCCGTGGGTATGGGCAAAGAACTGGCGGAAAAATATCCCGTCGCCCGGCAAACCTTCGAAGAGGCCGATGAAGCCCTCGGCTACAAGCTGTCGCAGTTGTGCTTTGAAGGTCCGGAAGAAAAACTGCGAATGACGGAAATCACCCAACCTGCCATTCTCACGGTGTCGGTGGCTGCCTGGCGGGTCTTGCGCGATAAAGATGTAACCCCCAATTTTGTCGCCGGACACAGCCTGGGCGAATACTCCGCTCACGTAGCGGCGGGCACGCTGGATTTTTTCGACGCCGTGCGTATCGTACGCAACCGCGGAAAATATATACAGGAGGCAGTCCCGGTTGGCGTGGGAGCAATGGCAGCCCTTCTGGGGATGGACCTAGAGCAGGTCACCGTAGTTTGCACCGACGCCAGCCAGGGCGAAGTTTGCGAACCCGCCAACATCAATTCATCCGAGCAGATCGTAATCTCCGGGCATGCGGCGGCTGTCCAGCGTGCCACCAAGCTAGCCAGTGAGCGCGGTGCCAAGCGGGCAATTATGCTATCCGTCAGCGCGCCCTTTCACTGCTCGCTGATGAAGCCGGCTCAGGACCGGCTGGCGGCGGATTTACAGTCTCTCAAGTTACAAAAGCCTGATGTCCCGGTGGTATGCAATGTCGATGCAACATTCATCGAAGACGTCGGCCCGGCCCGAGATGCTCTGGTTCGGCAGGTCACCGGTTCGGTGAAATGGGACCAGTCAGCGCGCCTGCTGATCGCCAAAGGAATACAGGTGTTCGTGGAAGTCGGCCCAGGCAAAGTGCTGTGCGGGCTGATGCGCCAGATCGACCGCTCCAAGACTAGCCTCAACGCGGGCGACGAAGCCTCGCTGCAAAGAGCGCTGGAACAACTTGCCGTGAAGCAGGTTTAGACCAAACGGTGCCGGCCAGACCGCGCTCAACGAAACAGCAGTTCGCAGGGTGGCAGACTTAGGGTGTTGTCGGATTTCTCTACCCACAGTTGAGCGTGCTCGGCACGATCATTGACCACGACGTCCACTACAATGCCGCTTCCGCCGCCGCTGCAACCGCTCGCACCATACACTTTGTAGTTGTTAATTACGCCCCACTGTCCGCCCGGACCCCAATCCTGGGTGAACTGGTTCAAGGGATACCTGGAATATCTCGCGGGATGTTCTTTCCATTGCGGGTCAGCAAAATAAATGGAGTAGGCAGTCTCGTAGTCCTTATTCTTTAGCGCGGCGAAAAATTTGCCGACCACTCGCTCTTCCGACCAGTAGCGGTTCATCCACACCGCTATCGCCAGCACAGCCACGACGACTACGGCGACAACAATTTTTATATTGCGCCGGCGCGCCGGGCCCGGATCGTATGGTGCGGCATCCAGCAGAGTCATGATTCCTTAAGCATAATAGATTGCCGAACGCAGGTAAAAGTTCCCTGAAGAGACATTTAACCGGTGAGCACGCGGCTGGCGGTTAGCTTATAGCGTCCGTTTGAACAGCGGCGTCGCTATGCTTAAGGCAACCACTGCGAAGAGCGATAGATAGATCATGTCCGGCACGATTGCCGACAGGCCGGCTTCTTTCAGCAGCAAAGTCTTGAAGCCATGTACGGCAAAGGTGAACGGGTCTACTCTGGCAATGCCACGCAGCCACCAGGGAAAAGCCTGGATCGGGTAAACCGCGCCGCTGGGAAAAAACAACAACGTATTCAGAATGCCAAAAATCGCCCGTGGCACGAGCGGATCATCAACCCGAACCACCAGCAGAAACATCATCGTGTTCAGGGCCGCCGCGGTGAGCAAGATCATGATCAGCAAGCCCAGCGCCGTAGAAAAACTGAACAGAGTTCCTACCCCGGCCAGCAGCGACCCGATCACGGTGATGACCACTCCCACCATCACCGCCTTGACTGCGCTCGATGCGTTCAGTCCTAAAACAAGTTCAGCCTTGGTAATGGGGGTTACCAGGTAGCCTTCATGAACGCCGCGGGCCTTGTCGTCGATGTAGAGCATTCCCCCGCCGATCATTACGGACATGAATATCGCCAGGGTAATCGAGCCCGGCAACAGGAATTTCATGTATTCGATATAGGGATAGAGTTCAACGATCTGCAACACGCTTTGCTGCAAAATCCGGGGCTCGACCACCGGATTATTCAGCGCGTTGGTGATCTGTGTGAGTTCATCCTCAAGCGCTCCACTCATGAAATTGTCGCTATTGTCCACCACCAGCCCGATCTGCGGCTGCTCACGTTCGTACACCTTGCGGGAATACTGGGGCGGAATAATGACCGCGCCCTCGATCTTCCCGTTGCGCACGTCCTCCATCGCCTGTTTCTGATCGCGGTAGTAGATCGGCTCAAACGTCCGCATATTGGCCCGGACGGAATCAAATGCCTGGCGGATCTTCAACGCTTGCGTTCCCCCATCCTGGTCGACCAGCCCCAGTCTGGCGTCCCGTATCTTTCCCCCGAACGCATTTCCGAGCACGATTAGTTGCACCAGCGGGAAGATCATCGAAACCATCATCAGTGCCGGAGAGCGGAAGAATTTGCGCATTTCGCGCTCAACAATAGCCAATATGTGGTTCATGGCTGCACTCCTGGTCTGGGCGGCATGACAAAGCTGTGCGCTTTCACCAACTCATCGCGCAATTGCCGTCCCGTGTAATGGACGAATACGTCGTCCAGGGTTGTGTTCTGCACCGAAAGCGATTTCACGACCACGCCGGCGCGCACCGCCGCTTCCACCAGCTCGGTGGTGGCCCGCGATCCGTCGCCGGTCAGTATGCGATACATGCCGGCGCCCTGGTGCTGCACCGAAGTGACGCCGCTTAGTCCATGCAAACTTTGTTCCCAGTGAGCCGGCGCCTTTTCGAATTGCGCCTCAATCACATTGGAACCGGGCACGCTGGCTTTCAGGGCAGGTGGGGTGTCAAGCGCCACCAACTTGCCGTGGTCCACGATGGCAATGCGGTCACACAGGCGGTCGGCTTCGTCCATGTAGTGGGTCGTAATCAGAATGGTGAGCTGGCGGTGCGATTTGATATTCATCAGCATCTCCCACACCGCCACGCGTGAGACGGGATCCAGGCCCGTGGTCGGTTCGTCGAGGAAAAAGATGCGAGGGCTATGTACTAGGCCTCTTGCGATTTCCAGCCTCCGCCGCATGCCGCCGGAGAGTGTCTTGGTCTGTGCTCCTCGCCATTTCGTCAGATCCACCAGTCCCAGCAGTTCGTCGATGGTGTTTTTTCGCTTGTTGGCTGGAACATCGTAGAGCTTGGCGTAAATACTTAGGTTTTCTTCGACGGTCAGGTCGAGGTCGCTGGTGAGCGCCTGGGGAATCACTCCGATGGCGCGACGCACTGCGTCGGGATCTTTCTGGACGTCGTGACCGGCGATGCGTGCCGTGCCGGCGGTGATCGGAATGAGCGTGGTCATCATGCGGATGAGCGTGGATTTGCCAGCGCCATTTGGCCCCAGCAGGCCGAAGATTTCTTCCTCTTTCACGCTAAAGGAAACGTCATCAACGGCGGTGAAATCGCCGTACTTCTTGACGATATGGTCCACCTCGATGGCGTTTGCCGCGGCAGCGGCCGAAGTGCGCCCGTCCGCCGGAGGCTGGCGGGTTTCGGATCCACCGTCGGGCTTGAAGTCAGCAACCATGGTCTGCCCTCACTGGCGCTTCTCCTCGGTCGGGCTGCTGTTGGCTGCGGATGCCTTGAGTTGCTCCGGCGAGACCAGCACTTCCGCCGTCATCCCCGGCACATAAGCGCCTTTGGGATTGTCCACCCGAACTTTAAGCACGATGGTCCTGATGTCACGCTTGCGCCGGCTGACGTCGCGCTGGGTAGCGAACTCAGCCTCGGGAGCCTTGTAGAAAACTTTTCCCGAGGTTACGGTCCCGCCCGGCATGCGAATGCGAAGCCTGTCTCCCAGACCGACGTGGTCAGACTCGGTTTCGGGAATCGCCGCCCGTACCCACGTGTCACCCAAATCCATGAGAGTGACAATCGGTTGTCCCGCAGTTAGCACTTCGCCTTCGCGCGCCGCGCGCACCGACACTGTGGCGCTCACCGGCGCATAAATCTTGGTGTAGCCCAGGCGCACTTCCGCTTCTTTGAGTTGGGCCTCGGCGTTGGCCAGTTGTGCGCGTGTCGATTGCACCGTACTGGCGGCGGCGTGGGCCTGATGAGTATTCGCCAACGCGGCATTCAAGTCGGCATCCGCCGCGCTCACTTGGTCTTTCAGCGACTGTACGGTCGCCAGCTGCGCTTTCAGATTGCTCTCCGCCTGCACTCGATCCTGGTCGGAGGCGACCCCTTGTTTTGCCAGCTCAATCATCCGGCGGCTGTCACTCTCGGTGCGTTGCAGCGTGGCCTCCGCTTGCAGCAACTGCGCTCGCGCGGATTGCAATCGCGCCTGGGCGTTCACCACGTTGCTCGACGTCGAACCTTGTGTCGCTTCCCTGGTAGCCTGGGTGGCTGAGACTTGCGAACGCAGGCTGTCAATCATGGCCGCGGCGGCCCGGGCTTCCGCTTCCAGTTCGGATGGATCGAGTACCGCGATCAAGTCTCCTTGTTTGACTTGCGTTCCTTCATCGACCAGTAATTTGGCAATCCGGCCTTGCATCTGCGGGCTGACGATAATCTGGTTGGAATCGACGGTACCAATCAGTACCAGATCGCTGGAGTGCGGCGTCGACATCAGGTAATAGATCGCCGACGCGCCAAGAATTAGCCCGAGGATGATGAGAAATTTATTGCGCGCGTTCACGCTCGTACTCCTTGCGTCTTTTGTGCCGCCGGACGGAACAATGCCGCTGCGATAAAATCCAGCACCGCGGCCCGCCGCGCGGCCACCATCTCCGGCGAATAGGGGTCGGCGCCGGTTACCATGCTGAGCACAGGTGCGTTGGTGAAGTGAAAGACGATCACGGCGACCATGGAAGGCATGAAATGCATAGGATCGACGGGACGAAACTCCCCCGCAGCCTGCCCCTGCTGGATCACGGCCGCGACTTTCCGGAACAGTGGGATGAAGTATCGCTTCACAATGCGCTCCAGCTGCGGTGTGCGACCGCGCGCCGCACGCATCATTTCACCCTGCGCGATCCTGGGATAAAGCGGATGACTGGCGATGTAGTCGAAGTGCGCACCCACATAAGCGAGCAACTTTTCACCGGGAGGCAGATCACTGGACAAGGCCTGTTGAATGCTCTCACGCAGTCCCCCGAAAACCTGGTCCAAAACCGCGGCGTAGAGGGTTTCCTTATCTTTGAAGTAATAGTAGAGCAGTGCCTTGTTGACTCCGGCGGCTCGGGCGATGGCATCAGTGCGCGCCCCGGCCACGCCCTCACGAGAAAATTCACGAACCGCCGCCTGCAGGATGGCGGCACGGCTTTCCTCGGGGCGTCCTCGCGAACCTAGGCGCGGTTTGGATAGGACGGCTTTCAGGCTCGGCTTCATATTAATTAACCGGTTAGTTAGATTATACTGGAGTCTCCCGAGGTGCACAAATTTCTTTTCGCGCCCGCACCTAATACAATCTAACTCCTTTCACATCAACCGGGGAGAATCATGAAATACCGGAAACTTGGCCGTACAGGTTTTGAAGTTAGTGAGATGGCGCACGGACTATGGGGCATGAGCGGGTGGACTGGCTCGGATGACAAGGAATCTCTCGCTGCGCTGCAACTGGCAACCGATCTGGGATGCAACTTCTTCGATACCGCATGGGCCTACGGCGAGGGTAAGAGCGATGGCTTGCTCGGCGAAATCTTGTCGCGCAACATTTCTCCTGCCTACCCAGCCAAGCGCCTCTATGCGGCTTCGAAGATTCCACCCCTCAATGGCAAGTGGCCGGCCAGGTCCGCCTACAGATATCAGGACGTCTTTCCCGCGGCCCATGTGCTGCAACACGCCGACATGATACGGAAAAAGCTTAGGGTCGACGCCATCGATCTACTGCAATTTCACGTTTGGGACGACAGTTGGGTAGACGAACCGGAATTCCGCGACACGGTCGAGAAGCTCAAGCGCGACGGACGCATCCGGTCATTCGGGCTGAGTCTCAACCGCTGGGAACCGGAGAACGGCCTCCGGGCTCTGCGCGCCGGCCTGGTGGACGTGGTGCAGGTGATCTACAACATTTTCGACCAGTCGCCCGAGGACAAACTTTTTCCCGTTTGCCAGGAACTCAACGTTGGCGTCATTGCGCGCGTGCCGCTCGACGAAGGCAGCCTGGGGGGAACGATGACGCCCGAAACGCGGTTCCCCAAGGGCGACTGGCGCGCCATGTACTTCGGCCCGAAAAACCTGGGGCCAACCATTGCGCGAGTGGAGAAACTTAAGACAGTGCTGCCACCCTCACTGACTCTGCCGCAAATGGCCCTGCGCTTTATCCTCTCGAATCCCGCAGTGAGCACAATCATTGTCGGTATGAGAAAACTGGATCACGTGCGGCAAAATATCGCGATGAGCGATGCCGGCCCACTCGATGCGGCGCTGCTTCGCACCTTGAAGGATCATCGTTGGGACCGCAAACCACAACCCTGGGCGGATTGACTTCCAACGTGCTTGGTCCGGGTCGCAGCCGTTGCGGATGACGAGAGTACTATCGTGCGCCACCAGCGATAGAGGGTACCAATAGCACCTCATCCCCATCCTGGAACGCGTATGTGTTCCCCCCCAGAAAGCGGATGTCTTCTTCGTTCACATACACGTTGAGGAAGCGGCGAATCTCGCCCGCTTCGTCGCGCAGATGAGGTTTGAGCTCGGGAAACTGCTGGTCGAGCGCGGTAAACAGCTCTCCCAGATTGGCCGCCGAGCAGGTGATTCGGGCATTCCCAGCGGTTAGCCGGCGAAGGGCCGTCGGAATTTGAACCGTGATGGTCATCTAGGCCCCCACGGTCTCTGGGACATCCAGTTTTCGAACATCTTTCTGGGGAGCGTCGAGGGTTCTTTCCATGTACTTCTCAAACTCAGCCATCTTCGGCGCGATGGGCTCCTCGAGTTCGTACTTGTCCGCTAGAACATCGGTGGTTTTCAAACCGTTGCCGGTGATGCACAGCACCGTGGTCTCGTCGGGTGAGATCCGCCCTTGCGTGTAAAGCTTGCGGGCCGTGCCGACGGTCACGCCTCCGGCGGTCTCGGTGAAAATTCCTTCCCATTCGGCCAGAAGTTGGATGCACTCGATCAGCTCGGGATCGGAAACATCCTCCGACCAGCCGCCGCTCTTGGTGATCACCTTAATGGCGTAGTGCCCGTCCGCCGGATTGCCGATTGCTAGCGAACGCGCGATGGTCGAGGGTTTCTGCGGCTCGATATCGGCATGGCCGGCCTTTACGGCGGTTGAAATTGGGGAGCACCCCGTGGCCTGCGCACCGAAGAACTTCACCGCCCGGGCTTCGACCAGTCCGAGCTGCACCAGTTCATCGAACGCTTTCTTGATTTTGACAATCAACGATCCGCCCGCCATCGGTACAACAACGTTATCGGGCAGCCGCCAGCCGAGTTGTTCAGCGATTTCGAAACCAACCGTTTTTGAGCCTTCGGCGTAGTAGGGACGAAGATTCACGTTGACGAATCCCCAGTGCCGTTCGTCGGCGATTTGCGAACACAGGCGATTGACCTGATCGTAGCTTCCGGCAATGCGCACCAGTCTGGCGCCAAAAACCTGCGTCCCCAGAATCTTGGCCGGCTCGAGATCGGCCGGGATGAAAATCACAGCCTTGAACCCGTTACGGGCAGCTTGCGCCGCCACCGAGTTGGCCAAATTTCCCGTGGAAGAGCAGGAGACGGTATCGAAACCAAAATTCCGTGCCTGGGCCAAAGCCACTGCGACGACGCGATCCTTAAAACTCAGGGAGGGCTGACAGACCGCGTCGTTTTTCAAAAAGAGGTGCTGCGCGCCTAGCCGTTGAGCCAGACGTGGCGCCTCGAGCAGTGGGGTAAACCCGGCTGGAACCGTGGGCTGATAATTTTGCGGCAGCGGCAGCAAATCGGAGTAGCGCCACATGCTGGCCGGGCCTTGAGCAATTCGCTCGCGGGTGAAGGTGGAGCGCACGGCGTCGTAGTCGTAGAAGACTTCCAGAGGAGAGAAACAGTCATCGCAGATGGAACGGGGCTGGTTTCCCCAGCTTTTTCCGCATTCCCGACAGCGTAATTCGTATGTCATTGAGCTACTCGCTTCGGAGTAGCCGGGGGCGAGCCCTTCAAAAAGCGCCCTGAAAAACGAAATCCTCTTTCCCTGACAGGATGCCTGAGAGGAAAAGAGGAACGAGATGCTGGAAATTCTGGCACCCCGAATCTCATGTTCCCCCTGTGTAGGGCGAGAGTTGACACCGGGCGACCAGAAGTTTCCTTCCGATCCGGTTGTCGTGGCTTCTCAGGGCTCGTCCCTCAGCCACTCTGCATGAAATCCAAGGTCTGCTCCGGAGAGCAAACTTGAAGAATGGTACCGGGAAAAGCCAGGGTTCGTCAAGCGATTTGGGTGTCCGCGGCTCCAACCGGGGCGCAACCGCCTAAAACTGACGCTCCCAGCGACTTACTTAACTCCTTTCGCCGGATCCCAGGAGCCTTGCAGCTTGCGGATATAAATGATCTGCCCCACATGGTAGGCATTGTGCGTGCCAATGTGCGCGATGATGGAATACCATGACTCCAACTTCTTGTCGTCCGCACCTTCGACGGCCTTTTCCCATGCGGTTAGCACTTCGTCGAGTTGCTGAACTGTAGCATTCCATTTCTTGCTGTCGAAGTTGTTGAAGGTTTCGTCGTTGTTGCCGCTGAACTTCACTGCCGGCTCGCCTTTGAATTTCGCCAACTCCTCCTGGTTCCAGAAAACCAGATGATTGGCGATCTGGCCAATGGAGTGATTTCCTTTGCCATCCAACCAACTAGCCTGGTCCGGCGTAAGCCCTTCCACGGCCGTGTTGGCGGGCACGAACCATTCCTTCTGGTTATGGGTGGTTCGCAGTTGCTCCAGCAAGACGCTCTTAAGGGTAGGTGCCGGCGCTTTCTTATCTTGCGCGTGGGCGTAAAACGATAGGGACAGAACTAGAAAGGTAGCGATTTGTTTCATGGCAGATGACCCCTCCCGCCCCTTAGACGTTTCCAGTCGCGCATCGGCTAGCAATGTATTTTGGGGGTGCCCTTCCAGCCCCTATGTCCTTGCCAGCGAACCGCTCGGTCTATACTTACCCGGGACGGTGCTGAATGTCAGAGCAAGTATTCGGCCTCAGCGTCAATCAGGTAATGGCGTATACCGCCGTGGCCAATGTGCTGCTGGTGGTGGTTCTGGCCGCGATCAACGTTTACTACGCAGGACACGCCAAGCGCCAGGCTGATGCCAGCAGAGATCAAGTGGGAGCCTCCAACCGGCAGGCGGAAATTGCGGCCGAGACCCTCTCCCTTCTGCGCAAGCAGATGGACCAGCAACACCGCGCCGACATCGCTTCCGTGACTTTGCAACTCAAGGTTGCCATTCACGTCATTGAAGACTGGCTCAAAAGAATCAGTTCAGACAAGCATCCGCAGCTGCCCGATGAGATCGGTATCCTGCCACCCGACCTCAGCCTGGCGACGCAACGCGCCAACTCGATTGATCAAATTGTCGCGGAAAATATGGGGGC
>Ga0137415_10001851_pt1 | contig 21100 bp, 16 predicted proteins | sample CZODoug3_1_1_16f_FD_183082 | JGI IMG/M metagenome (GOLD analysis project Ga0137415, IMG submission 183082) | Vadose zone soil fungal communities from Angelo Coast Range Reserve, California, USA - CZODoug3_1_1_16fungal (Hybrid Assembly) | ecosystem: Environmental > Terrestrial > Soil > Vadose...
CGCTGATCCAGCTGAGCGTGCCGAGGACCAGGACCCCGCCCAGCCTACCGAGCGCGGCGTTCGCCAAGGTCGCGGAGCGGCACTTCTTCCACCTGCACTACTTCCAGCGACCGGGCCCCGCCGACGAGGAGCTGGGCCGTGACCCGGCGCGGTTCCTCCGCGCGATCTTCTGGGCGCTCAGCGGCGCCAACCGCTACCTGGACGTCTTCGGGCACCCGAGCCACGGGCGCGGCTACCTGGACGTGCTGCCCGAGCCGCCCGCGCTGCCGTGGCCGTGGCTGTCCGAGGCCGACCTCGACCACTACGCGCGGGAGTTCGCGCACACCGGGTTCACCGGTGGCCTGAACTGGTACCGGGCCGCCGACCACGTCTGGCGCGAGAAGCAGGAGCGCCCCGACCGACCCGTCGAGGTGCCGACCACCTTCATCACCGGCGCCAGGGACCCGGTGCTGGCGCTGAGCGGGCCGGACCCGTTCGGGGTCATGCGGGAGACCGTGCCCGGGCTCGCCGGGATCCACGTGATCCCGGACGTCGGGCACTTCGTCCAGCTGGAGGCAGCCGCGCGGGTCAACAAGATCATGCTGGAGTTCCTGCGCGCGCTCCCGTGACGCTCGTGGGCCGGCGAGGCGTCTACTAGAACGTGTTACAGTTTTGCCGTGATTCTGGATCGCTTCCGGCTGACCGGCAAGGTCGCCGTGGTCACCGGGTCGGGCCGGGGGATCGGCGCGGCGGCCGCCCTCGCGCTGGCCGAGGCCGGGGCCGACGTGGTCATCTCCGCGCGCACCGAGGCGGACCTCGCAGCGGTCGCCGCGAAGGTCGCCGAAACCGGCCGCACCGCGCACCCCGTGGTGGCCGACCTCGGTGACCCGGCGGCTGCCGCCTCGCTGGCCGACGCGGCGGTGGCGGCCTTCGGTCGGCTGGACATTGTGGTCAACAACGTCGGCGGCACCTACCCCCGCCCGCTGCTGGACACGACGGTCGAGTTCCTCGAGCAGGCGTTCCGGTTCAACGTCGGCACCGCGCACGCGCTGACCGCCGCCGCCACCCCGGCGATGCTGGAGGCCGGCGGCGGCGCGGTGGTGAACATCGCCTCGGCCGTCGGCCGGGTCGCCGGCCGGGGTTACCTGGCCTACGGCACCGCGAAGGCCGCGCTGGCCCACTACACCCGGCTCGCCGCCGCCGACCTGGCTCCCCGGATCCGGGTCAACGCGATCGCGGTCGGCTCGGTGGCCACGTCCGCGCTGGACATCGTGGTGCGCAACCCGGAGCTGCGCCAGACCATGGAGGACGCCACCCCGCTGCGCCGGCTCGGTGAGCCCGAGGACATCGCCGCCGCGATCCTCTACCTGGTCTCCCCGGCGGGCGCCTTCCTCACCGGCAAGGTGCTGGAGGTGGACGGCGGCCTGCAGACGCCGAACCTCGAACTGGGCCTGCCCGACCTCTGACCGGTCGCCCGACCCGCCCCGCCCCGCGCCCCAGCCTGCCTGTGGTTACCGAACTGCACAGGAGGCAGGTTCTGGGCGCCAAAACCCTGCCTCCTGTGCAGTTCGGTAACAAGCGGCAGCGGAAACCCGGTCGCCGGGGTGGGCCGGATGCGGGAAGATCACCGCTGCGAACAGGTCGGTGGCGGGAGGTGTGGGATGAAGTTGGCGGAGGCGCTCGCGCTGCGGGCCGACTGTCAGCGCAGGGTGGAGCAGCTGCGCGCGCGGATCGCCGGCAGTGCTACGTACCAGGAGGGCGCGGAGCCGGCCGAGGACGCGGCGGCGCTGCTGGTCGAGGCCGATGAGGTGCTGGACCAGCTGGAGTCGCTGGTCCGGCGGATCAACCGGACCAACTCGGTGACCGACCTCGGCGCCGACGGCACCCTGACCGACGCGCTGGCCAGGCGCGATGCGCTGCGGCTGCGGCACGCGGTGCTCGTCGGGGCGGCGGAGGCGGCGTCCGGCAGCGGCGGGTACCGGCAGCTGCGCTCCGAGCTGCGCCAGATCTCGGCGCTGCCGGTCGGCCAGCTGCGCACCCGGGCGGACGTCGTGGCCAGGGACGTGCGCGAGCTGGACGCCCGGATCCAACAGGCCAACTGGAGCGTCGAGCTGGCCGACTGACGGCCGGGTACTGGGCTCGGAGCTTGGGGAAGGACGCGGGAGCAGGTAACCGGACGGGGAGCGGGCACACCCCCGACGGACTGGCGGGTCAATTCCAGTCCATTGCTGGAGTGCGGAGGGCAGCACGGAGGTTCGATTCCTCTCATCACGGCGCAGCCCAGCACCGCGCACCAGTGAGCAGTGCACCGAGTACCGCACATCACCACGTGTCGGCCCCGCCCGGCGAGGGTGGGTCAGGGGACCCCCGCGTCCTTCTCGAGTAGTCGCATGCTGGCGCCGTGGTAGGCCTGCCCCAACGTCGGCACCCTGGACGGGCCGCCGACTGACCGGGCAGGATCACCGATGGCGCTCGGGCGGCTTGACACTCCACCGGCGATCTCATCGAGATTGGACCAGAGTTTGGTCCAATTCTGCCTGGAGGACTGCGGATGACGACGGCCACCGTCGACCTGATCAACCCGGCGACCGAGGAGCTGGTCGACACGGTCGAGCTCACCTCGGCCGAGCAGACCGACGCGGCCATCGCGCGGGCGCACGCCGCGTTCCCGGCCTGGCGCGATGTGGCCCCGGGGGACCGGGCCCGGCTGCTGCGCCGGTTCGCCGACCTGGTCGACCGGGACATCGACCGGCTGGCCGAGCTGGAGGTGCGCAACTCCGGGCACACCATCGGCAACGCCCGCTGGGAGGCCGGCAACGTCCGGGACGTGCTGGAGTACTACGCGGCGGCCCCGGAGCGCCTGTCCGGCCGGCAGATTCCGGTGCCCGGCGGGGTGAACATCACCTTCAAGGAACCGCTCGGTGTGGTCGGCGTGATCGCGCCGTGGAACTTCCCGATGCCGATCGCCGGCTGGGGGTTCGCCCCCGCGCTGGCCGCCGGCAACACCGTGCTGCTCAAGCCCGCCGAGCTCACCCCGCTGACCGCGCTGCACCTCGGCGAGCTGGCCAGGGAGGCCGGCATCCCGGACGATGTGTTCCAGGTACTGCCCGGCAAGGGCACGGTGGTGGGGCAGCGGTTCGTGGACCACCCACTGGTCCGCAAGGTGGTGTTCACCGGCTCCACCGAGGTCGGCCGCACCGTGCTCGCCGGGTGCGCCGCGCAGGTCAAGCCGGCCACCCTGGAGCTGGGCGGCAAGTCGGCCAACATCGTCTTCGCGGACGCCGACCTGGCCACCGCGGCCGCCAGCGCCCCGGACGGCGCGTTCGACAACGCCGGCCAGGACTGCTGCGCGCGCTCCCGGATCCTGGTCCAGCGCACCGTGTTCGACCGGTTCCTGGAGCTGCTGGAGCCGGCGGTGACCGGGTTCCGGGTGCAGGACCCGACCCTGGCCACCGCGCAGATGGGCCCGCTGATCTCCGCCGCGCACCGGGACAAGGTGGCCGGCTACCTGCCCGACGGCGCGCCGGTGGCGTTCCAGGGCAGCACCCCGGACGGGGCCGGCTGGTGGTTCCCGCCGACCGTGCTGCTGCCGACCTCGCCCCAGGACCGGGCGGTGGTGGAGGAGATCTTCGGCCCGGTGCTGGTGGTGTTGCCGTTCGAGGACGAGGCGGACGCGATCCGGCTGGCCAACGACAGCGACTACGGCCTGTCCGGGTCCATCTGGACGCAGAACCTGGGGCGGGCGCTGCGGGTGGCCCGGGCGGTGGAGAGCGGCAACCTGAGCGTCAACTCGCACTCCTCGGTGCGCTACTGGACCCCGTTCGGCGGCTACAAGCAGTCCGGCCTCGGCCGTGAGCTGGGCCCGGACGCCCTGGACGCGTTCACCGAGGTCAAAAACGTCTTCATCGCGCACTGACGGTGGTCGTGACCGGTCAGCCGCGCACCGCGGCCGGGTCGCCGGCCTGGTTCGCCCACTCGGCCGCGCGCGACTGGACCTGCGCGCCCGCCCCGGCCGAGGTGGCCGACTTCCACGCCGCGCTGCCCGGCTATGCGGCCACGCCGCTCACCGAGCTGCCGGCGTTGGCCGCCCGCCTCGGCGTCGGCCGGGTGCTGGTCAAGGACGAGTCCAGCCGGCTCGGCCTGCCGGCGTTCAAGGCACTGGGGGCGTCCTGGGCGGTGCACCGGGTGCTGGCGGCTCGGGCGGCCGGGGAGCCGGTGCTGCTGGTCACCGCGACCGACGGCAACCACGGACGGGCGGTGGCCCGGATGGCCGCGCTGCGCGGACAGCGCGCCCAGGTCTTCGTCCCCCGTGGCGTGCCGCCCTCGGCGGTGGCCGCGATCCTGGCCGAGGGAGCCCAGGTCACCGAGGTCGCGGGCAGCTACGACGAGGCGGTCCGCCAGGCCGCCGCGGCGGCGACGGCCGACCCCGGCGCCGTGCTCGTGCAGGACACCGCCTGGCCCGGCTACGAACAGGTCCCCGGCTGGATCGTGCAGGGCTACGCCACCCTGTTCCTCGAGCTCGATGCGCAGCTGGGTGCCGAGTCGCCGGCCCTGGTCGTCGTCCCGGTCGGCGTGGGCTCGCTCGCCCAGGCCGCCGTGACCCACTACCGCGCCCGCCCGGGCGGCCGGGCCACCGCGCTGCTGTCGGTGGAGCCGGACACCGCGGCCTGCGTGCTGGCCAGCCTGCGCCGCAACCGGCCGGTCAGCGTGCCGACCGGCACGACGACGATGGCCGGGATGAACTGCGGCACGCCCTCCAGCCTCGCGTGGCCCTACCTGCGCCAGGGTCTGGACGCCGCGATCGCGGTGACCGACCGGGACAGCGCCGCCGCGGTCCGCGAGCTGGCCGAGCTGGGGGTCTCCTGCGGCCCGTGCGGCGCGGCGGCCCTGGCCGGCGCCGATGCCGCGCTGACTGGCCTGGGCAGCACCCGCCGTCGGGCCGACCTCGGGCTCGGCCCGACCGCAACCGTCGTCCTGCTGAGCACCGAAGGCCGCACCGCCACCTGAGCCGCGACCGGTCACCACGGCCCGGGTTCGGGGCGGGCCTCATCGGGGCTGTCCGGCCACGGCGGGACTGTCACCGCCGCGACGCGCAGGCCGTCCCCGCCAGCCCGGAACTGGAACGACGTGCCGAGCGGAATCGTCAGGCACACGCCGGGTTCGAGCGGGGTGACCTCGTCGCGGCCGTCCTGACCGCGCCAGATCTGACCGCTGCCGGCGACGACGTACCAGATCTCCTGCACCGTCCGGTGCGACACCGCCGCCGAGACCTGGTCCGCCGCGAGCTCGAAGCTGGCCGCGCCCGCCAGCGCGCCCAGTGGTCGCACGGCCGACCCGTCCGGGGCAGTGACCAGGGCCGCGTCCGACTCCCGCGTCGTGCTGAACGGTTCGGTCATGATCGGTGAGCATAGGTCGGATGCGCTCCCGTACGTCGTGAGTGGCGAGTGGTCCTATGGGACCACTCGCCACTCACGACCCCCTCAGGTCGGCTGGCGGTTGCGGGCGCGGTAGGCGGCTACGTTGACCGGGTTGCCGCAGATCTCGTAGGAGTGCCACCGCTGGGTGCGGCTGCGCGTGGTGTCGTAGAACGCGTGCGCGCACCGGCCGTTCGCGCAGATCCGCAGGCGGGACCAGGCTCCGGACCTGACCAGCTCGGCGACGGCGAGCGCCACGCCCCCGATCACCGGGTCACCGGCGACCTGGCGCAGCACCACCTGGCCGAGGGGCGAGAAGTCGTGCCGCAGCGTGACGTTCGAGGTGCGCGCGGTGAAGTCGCGCCAGCGCGCCGCAAGCTCGGCGTCGGTGGCCGGGCCGAGCACGATCGCCTCCAGTGCATCCCGCAGGCCCCGCAGCTCCTCACGGACCGGGGGCGACACGCCGTCGACCTCCGGGGCGAACCGGCGTGCCAGCTCGGCGGCGAACTCCGGGTCATCGAGTTGGTCCTCGAGGCTGGAGTGTCGCCGCGAGTTGACCAGCTCGATGACCGCCTCGGCCGGGGCCGGTACCTGGCCGGCCCTGGCGGGGGGAGGAGAGCTGGGCACCCAGTCAGCGTACGTCGACATGGTCTATCTGTCGAAGACCTTTACAAGGGTCGTGGACCGCGAGTACAAGTGTGTAAGCGCCAAAAGTTCAAAGACACTTACAACGTGGAAAGGTGGCTCCCGTGGCCCAGCTCATCCTGAACAGCGTCGGTGACCCCATCGAGAACGCCTCGCTCGAGCCGAACCCCACCCGCGTCGGTGCCGACGACGTGCTGCTGGTCATGGAGGCGGCCTCGATCAACCCGGTCGACCTGCTCTACGCGAACGGCCAGTACGCGGTGCCGGTCAAGGTGGGCGCCGGGCTCGGCTCCGAGGGGGTAGGGCGGGTGCTGGAGGTCGGCTCCGCCGTCGACCCCGCGCTCCTCGGCCGGCGGGTGATCATCCTGGCCAACCTGGAACAGGGCAGCTGGGCCGACCGGACCGTGGCTCCGGCCCGCAACGTGGTGGCCATCGGGGACGAGGGCGACGCGGCCCAGCTCGCGCAGCTCTCGGTCAACCCGGCCACCGCGCACATCCTGCTGAACCGCTACGGCGCGCTGCGGCCGGGCGACTGGATCGGCCAGACCATCGGCAACAGCGCGATCGGGCAGTACATCATCAAGCTCGCCAAACTCGCCGGCTACCACACGCTGAGCATCGTGCGCAGCGAGCAGGCTGCCGAGCAGGTGCGCTCCTTCGGCGGTGACCTCGTGGTGGTGCACGGCGAGAACCTGGCGGGCCGGGTCGCCGAGGCGCTCGGTGGCCGGCAGCTCGACCTCGTGCTCGACGGCGAGGGTGGTGCGACAGTCGGCGAGGTCGCGCAGTCGCTGAAATTCGGCGGCACGGTGGTCGCGTACGCGTCCATGTCGCGGGCTCCGCAGTCGATCGGCGTCGGCGACCTGATCATCCGCGAGCTGGAGCTGAAGGGCTTCTGGCTGGTCAACTGGCTGCGCGAGGCGCCGCGCGCGGAGATCGAGGCGACCTACGCCGAGCTCGCCGCGCTGGTGGTGAAGGGCGAGATCAGCTCGGTGATCGAGGCGAGCTACCCGCTGGCCGAGTACCGCGCCGCCTTCGCGCACGCCGGCACGCCGGGTCGGTCCGGCAAAGTCGTGTTCGCCTTCGACGCCGCCTGACCAACCTATGAGTCGGTGCCGCCGCTTTCCGTGATCATCAGGGCACCAGGGCTGTTTGATCAAGCCAAGAACAGCCACCAGGTCCTGATGATCACGGAAAGGGGGCCTCAGTGCCGGGGTGGGAGGAAGTCGCGGATGTAGTCCTCGACGACCTGGTCGAGGCTGTCGTCGACCGGCAGGCCGAGGGTTTTCGCCCGGTCCCAGCTGGCGTCGCTGGCCCAGCCGTCGACGATCGCCTGGATGACCGGGTCGGGCGTGGTGGTGATCGGGCCGAGCGGGATCTCGTGCTTCTCGGCCACCCGCCGCACCGCCGCCTCCATCTCCTGCACGGTGTACGCCCGGCTCGGCAGCATGATCGCGCGGTCGTCACCCAGCGCGGCGGCGGGCGCCTCGTGCAGGCCGATGAAGCCGGCGATGCAGTTGCGATAGCCCAGCATGGGCAGCCGTGCCCTGGTCACCGGCAGTACGCAGGCCACGCCGTTCAGCGGCTCGCGGAACACTCCGGAGCAGAAGCTGGAGGCCGCCGAGTTGGCCTTGCCGGGGCGGATGAAGATGGTCGGCAGTCGGGCCGCGCGGCCGTCGAAGAAGCCCTTGCGGCTGTAGTCGTTGACCAGCAGCTCGGTGATCGTCTTGGTGATCCCGTACGTGGTCTGGCTGGTCTGCTTCGTCTGGTCGGACACCGTCGCCGGCATCAGCGAGCCGCCGAACACGGCGATCGAGCTGGCCGCGACCAGGCGCTGCGCGCCACCGCGGCGGGCCCGCAGCGCCTCGAACACGTTCAGCCCGCCGTCCAGGTTGACCCTGAGCGCCAGGTCGAAGTCCTGCTCGCCGCCGCCGGACAGGATCGAGGCGAGGTGGAACACCGAGATGTCGTCGCGGTCCACCAGGCCGGAGACGGTGTCGCGGTCGGAGATGTCGCCGGTGACGATCGAGACCCGCTCGTCGAGCCCGTCCGGCCGCTGCTCCGGCGGTGCCACGTCGAACAGAGTGAGCGCGTCGATGGGCTCCGGCTCGCCCGAGATGCCGGTCAGCGTGCCGCGTTTGAGCAGCGCCCTGGCCAGGTTCAGTCCGACAAAACCGAGACCACCGGTGATCACGACCTTCATCCTGTGCGTTCCCCCTGCTCCCGCGTTCGGCCCCGACGGGTCCGTCAGGGCATCGGCAACCAGATGTCTACCAGGGCAACCAATGCCGCCGCTCTCGACTTGTCGTTGGAAATAGACGCGACAAGTGGCTCTTGTCGCGGGAAATTGACCCGACAAGTGGGGATTTGGCGAGCGGGGGCTGGAGGGGCATTGATTCTGGTGACGGGGGCCGGCGGGGCCGTGGGCTCCGCGGTGCTGCACGAGCTGCGGGCGGTCGGGCAGGCGGCCCGTGCCGCCTACCACTCGCCGGCCAAGACCGAGCGGGCTGTCGCAGCCGGGGACGACGCGGTGACCGTCGACTTCGCCCGGTCCGAGACCTTGGCGCCGGCCCTGGACGGCGTGCGCACGGTGTTCCTGCTCGGCGCGATGGGCCCCGACCAGACGGCCCAGGAGTGCAACGTCGTCGCGGCCGCCGCCACGGCCGGCGTCGAGCGCCTGGTCAAGCTGTCCGTGTGGCGGGCCGACGAGGAGCTGACCCCGATCGCACGCCTGCACCGCCCGGTCGAACTGGCGCTGGCGTCGTCGGGCCTTGCCTGGACGCTGTTGCGGCCCAACTTCTATCTGCAGAACTTCACCCGGCAGATGGCCGGCTCGATCGCCACGGCCGGCGTGTTCGCGCAGCCGGTCATCCGGGCGCCGATCAGCTTCGTCGACGTCGCGGACATCGCCAGGGTCGCGGCCGGCGCACTCACGTCGGCGGCCTCGGTCGGCCAGATCCACGACATCACCGGCCCCGAGGCACTCACCTACGAGCACGCCGCGGCGGTGCTGTCCCGCGTGCTGGAGCGGCCGGTCCGCTACCTCGGGCTGCCCGACGACGTGGCGCGGGCCGGCATGCTCGAGCGCGGGCTGTCCCCGTTCCATGCCGACGCCCTGATCGACGTGGCCACGGCCTACCGCGACGGCGGTGCCGAGTCCGTCACCACGACGGTCCGGGAGTTGACCGGCCGTGAGCCGGCCACGTTCGAGGAGTTCGCGCGCGAGCACCGGGCGGTGTTCGGCTGAGCCGCGTCGATCGTCAGGCGAACGCCGCGCGGTTCTCCCTGACCCAGTCGGTGATCGGCCGGGGCGGGTGCCTGGTGATCCGTTCGACGCCGTTGGTCAGCAGCGCGGGCACGCCGACCGAAGAGGCCTCGACGTCCAACAGCGTGCGGTAGATCGTTTCGGGCAGGTGCGGCGGGCGGGCGGCGAGGGCCTGCTCGCGGGTGAGCGGGTCGACGTCGATCGGGCGGCCGACCTCCTCGGCGATGACGGCGACCATCTCCCGGAGGGTGAGCGAGCTCGGGCCGCTCAGGATCTGTTGGCGGCCGCGGAACTCCGGGCGGGTCAACAGGTGCGCGGCGACCTCGGCGACGTCGGCCGGGTGGATGGGGGACATCTGGGCCTCGGGCGACTCCAGGGCCACCCGCCCCCGGTCGCGGATCTGGGGCGCCCAGTCACGCACGGTGTTGCTGGCCAGCAGGCTCGGGTAGAGCACGGTGTGGCGCAGTCCGGCGGCGGCCAGGGCGGCCTCCATCGCCCGGTGCGCGTGCCCGATCGGTTGGTCGAACTCGCCGGGGTTGAACGAGGCGGGCGAGGAGAGCAGCACGGCGTAGCCGACGCCGGCCGCGCGCGCCGCCGCCAGTGCCGGGCTCGGGTCGCCGCGCACCGGGTAGAGGAATGCGGCATCGACGCCGTCGAACACCGTCGCGGGCACCTGCGTGGCGGTGAGGTCGAGCGACGCGGTTGCGACGCCGTCGGGCAGATCGAGCGTGTCGGCGTCGCGCGCGGTGGCGCGGACGGGATACCCGGCGGCGGTGAGGCTGGCGACGACGCGGCGACCGATTCCACCGCCGGCCCCGGTGACCAGGATCGTCATGGCTCTCCCGACTAGGATCCGCTGAAGGCTTGCTATCCAAAGTAGCTTTGATACCAAAGGTTATTTCCGGAGTGTGCCCGTGTCAACCGAGGAACCGGTGACCGACCCGCTCGCGACTGACCCGCTCGCGACCGGCGAGGCCGTGCGTGCGCTGCTGCTGCTCATGCCGCGGATCGTCGGTCGCGCCAAGCGCCTGCCGATCCCGCCGGAGCTGCGGGACTTCGCGCTCGGCCCCCGGCACCTGTCCCTGCTCGCGTTCGTACTGCTGGACGGCCCGCTGACGATCAACGACCTCGCCCGGCGGCTGGAGGTTGCGCCGACGACCGTGAGCCTGCTGGTCAGCGAGCTGAGCCGGAAGGATGTGCTGGACCGGCACGAGGACCCCGCCGACCGACGGCGCAGGTTCGTCAGCATCGCGGCGGGCTACCGCGCCGCGATCGCGGACTGGCTGGCGCCCGGCGCCGACGCCTGGCGCGAGGTGCTCGACCCCCTCGACCCGGCGCTGCGGCGGGTGGTCGTCGACGTGCTGCGCGCGTACGAGCAGGCGGTCGAACGACGGTCGGCCCCGGGGGAGCGCGCACCGGTGTAGGAGCGGGCGCCGAGCGAAACCGGCGACTAGAGGCGGATGGACTTCTTGTTCATGAACTCCTCGATGCCGGCGGGGCCGAGCTCTCGACCCATGCCGGAGCGCTTGATGCCGCCGAACGGCAGGTCGGCTTGCGACCCGCCGGCGCTGTTCAGGTAGACCATGCCGGAGTCGATCTGGTCGGCGACGCGGCGGGCCCGCGCCCGGTCGGTGCCCCACACGCTGGCCCCGAGCCCGAACGGGCTGTCGTTGGCGATCTCGATCGCCTCCGCCTCGTTCGCCGCGCGGAACACCAGGAACACCGGGCCGAAGATCTCCTCGGCGTAGGCGGCCATCTCCGGGGTGACGTCGGTGAGCACGGTGGCCTCGAGATACGCCCCGGGGCCCTCGATGCGGCGCCCGCCGGCGCGCAGCGTGGCGCCCTGCCGGATCGCGGTCTCGACCTGGCCGGCGACCTCGTCGGCGGCCGAGGCGGAGGCGAGCGGCCCGAGCTTGGTGGCCGGGTCGGCGGGGTCGCCCGGCAGGTAGTAGTCGGCCACGCGCTTGGCCAGCCCGTCCACGAAGTCCTCGTAGATGTCGGCCAGCACGATCATCCGCTTCGGCGCGTTGCAGGACTGGCCGCAGTTGCGCATCCGCGCGGTCGCGGTGGCCTTGACGGTCTCGTCCATGTCGGCGGTGTCGAGCACGATCAGGGGGTCGGACCCGCCCAGCTCGAGCACGGCCTTCTTCAGGTTCCGGCCGGCCTCGGCCGCGACCGAGATGCCGGCCTGCTCGCTGCCGGTCAGGGAGACGCCCTGGATGCGCTCGTCGGCGAGCATCCACGGGACCTGCCTGCTGGACGCGAAGGTGTTCACGTACGCGTCCTCGGGCACTCCGGCGTCGCGCAGGATCTGCTCGATGGCGAGGGCCGACCGGGGGCAGATCGAGGCGTGCTTGAGCAGGATCGTGTTGCCGAGCACCAGGTTCGGCGCGACGAACCTGGCGACCTGGTAGACGGGGAAGTTCCACGGCATGATGCCGAGCAGCGCGCCGATCGGGCCCTTGGTGATGACCGCCTCGCCGCCCCTGATCGACAGCGGCTCGTCGGCCAGCAGCGCGGTGCCGTTGTCGGCGTAGTAGTTGAAGATGTCGACGACGATGCCGATCTCGCCTCGGCCCTCGTTGATCCGCTTGCCCATCTCCAGCGTCATGATCTCGGCCAGCTCGTCGGCCCGCTCCGCGAACAGCTCGGCGGCGCGCGACACGATCTTCGCCCGCTCGGCGACCGGCCGGCGGCGCCACGACGAGTAGCCGAGGTGCACGCGCTCGATCGCGGCGCGGACCTCCTCGTCGGTCGCGTTCGGGATCTGTTCGACCAGCTCGCCCGTCGCCGGGTTGGTGACTGTGTACATGGGGTGCGGATCTCCAGTTCTCGGCGGCACAGGTGCTCGGCGGTGGTGCCGACTACACCGTGTCCACTCCCGCCGCCGCGAGGCAAGCACATGGTCGATCATGTCTTTGATCCGTCGATTCGTGCCGTCAATCAGCCCTGGTGGCCGGTCCGAGGCCGGGGGTGAGCTTGGCCACGGTCCCGCCCGCCGGACCGGCCACCGGCCTCAGACGACCTGCGCGACCCGGTGGGCGATCCCGCCCTCGACCAGGTAGCCCGAACCGACGTAGACGATGTCGTTCAGCCATGGCGTTCTCAAATTAAACGTACGATCGGTCGCATTGTTATGCAAGCTGTGGCAGGATGGCCCGATGAGCGAGGCTGCGCCGGTGTCGGACCAACGGCTGCTGCGCGGCGCGCGGTCCCGGCGGACGATCGTGCGCCACGCGGTCGACGTGGCGTCGCTGAAGGGGTTGACCGGGCTCAGCCTCGGGCTGCTGGCCACCGACCTGAGGCTGAGCAAGAGCGGCGTGCAGACCCTGTTCGGTACGAAGGAGAACCTGCAGGTCGCAACGGCGGAGGTCGCCCGCGAGGAGTTCGTGGACGCGGTCATCCGCCCCGCGCTGACGGCGGGCCATGGCACGGCGCGGTTGCGTGCGCTGGTGGACCGGTGGATCGCCTACGCCGAGGCGCCGCTGTTCCCGGGCGGCTGCTTCTGGGCGGCGAACCTGGCCGACTTCGACAGTCGGCCGGGCCCGGTGCGCGACGCGCTGGTCCGGCACCAGCGCGACTGGCGTGGCCTGCTCGCCGGCACGCTGCGCGACGCCGCCGAGGCGGGGCAGATCGCCGCCCTCGACGCCGACCTCGGGGCCTTCCAGCTCGACGCGGTGCTGATCGCCGCGAACACCGCGCTGCGGCTCGGCGAGCCCGACGCCGTGGACAAGGTTCGCCGGGTCGTCGACGGGCTGCTCGCGCCCGCGCGTTGAGCGGGCCGGCCGGTCGCCAGTCGGTGGTTCGTCAGTCGGTGGTGATGAGGTAGTGGCGGAACAGGCCGATGGCCGTGCGCGCCTCGGTGATCTGGGCGTTGGTCGCGCCGAGGTTGCACAGCTCGGCGTAGTAGGCGTCCTCGGTACAGCGCGACTGGCCGCGTTCGCGCTGGACGCGCTGCCAGCGCAGGAACACCTCGACGGAGCCGGCGCAGCGCTGGCGTTGCACGAGCACCGGCTGGCGGCGGGCCAGCCAGACGATGAAGCCCGCAACAGTGGCCTCGACCGAAGATTGCGACGTGGCCGTCGTCATGAGCTCTCCCAGCGGCGCGTTCGGATTCCGGACTACGGAAGGTAGTCGGACTACACCGGCTAGACCCGCCGTTGTCACCTGATCGGCGGCTCGGCGCGCCCGGGGGAGGCACAGCGGCGCCGGTCGGCATCACTGGCGGTTGGCTCCGGTGGGCCGTCCAGACGTTGTCGCTCGCCACCCGGACGCCTGAGTTTCCGGTGGCCCCGGGTCTGTGATTGTCTCGGTACATGGGCGTCGAGATCGCGCGGTTCCTCCGGTTGCTGAACGCGCTGCCGGGCGCGGAGCACAAGGTGTCGGCGAACTACACGTCGTTCAGCGTGCACAGCCGGAGGTTCGGCTACCTGTGGCCGAGGACCAGAACCGTCGGCCTGAAGCAGACGATCTCCGAGCAGCTCGCCCTCGTCGCCGAGCGGCCCGACGTGTTCGAGGTGCAGTTCACCGCGGGCGGTTTCGGCTGGGTGGTCGTCCAGCTGGACGGGATCGAGCTGGACGAGCTGAGCGAGCTCCTGCTGGAAGCCTGGTGGCTGTCTGCCCCCCAGCAGTTGCTCGCCGCCCCGCCGACCCCGGCCGACCTCGTCGAGGCGTGACTGGCGCGTCGTCGGCTGGCTGGTGTGGAGCGCGACGATTAGGTTCGTGGGGGGACTGTGACGGTGCGAGGGAACGGGGTTCGGCGTGGTCGATGCGGGGTTCGTCTATCGGGGTGCGACCGAGCTCGTCGAGCTGCTGGCCAAGGGCCAGGTCTCGGCCGTCGAGCTCGCCGAGGAGGCCATCGCGCGCATCGAGCGGTACGACGCGACGATCAACGCGGTGTGCGTGCGGGACTTCGACCGGGCACTGGGGGCCGCCAGGGACGCCGATGCCGCACGCGCCCGAGGTGAGGTCCGGGCGCTGCTCGGGGTTCCGATGACGGTCAAGGAGTCGTTCCACGTGGCGGGCCTGCCGACGACGTGGGGCATGCCGCCGTTCAAGGACTTCGTCTCCGAGATCGACGCCGTGGCGGTGGCGCGGGTCAAGGCGGCCGGCGCGGTCGTGCTGGGCAAGACGAACGTGCCGTTCGGGCTCGGCGATATGCAGAGCTACAACGCCATCTATGGGACGACCCGCAACCCGTGGGATCCCGACCGCGTCCCCGGTGGCTCCTCCGGTGGCTCGGCGGCCGCGCTGGCCGCCGGCTACGGGGCGCTGTCGCTGGGGTCGGACATCGGCGGTTCGCTGCGCAACCCGGCGCACTTCTGCGGTATCTACGCGCACAAGCCGACGTTCGGACTGCTGCCGGGGCGCGGGCACACCGCGCCGCCGGTCCCGGTGCTGCCCGGCGAGCGCGACCTCGCGGTGATCGGCCCGATGGCGCGCACGGCGGCCGATCTCTCGCTGCTGCTGGACCTGCTCGCCGAGCCCGACGAGCTCACCCTCGGCGTCGCGTACCGGCTCGCGCTGCCGGCCGCCCGGCACGCCGGCCTGGCGGACCATCGGGTACTGGTGATCGACTCGCATCCGTTGATCCCCACCTCGAGCAGCGTGCGGACCGCGATCGACGGGTTCGTGGACAAGCTGACCGGCGCCGGGGTGAAGGTGGCGCGGGAGAGTGCCCTGCTGCCGGACCTGACCGCGGCCGCCGGGCTCTACACGCGCATGCTGTTCGCCGTGCTCGGCGCCGGCCTACCGCCGGAGCAGTACGAGAACGTCCGCGCCTCGGCCGCACGGCTCGACGCCGACGACCGGAGCCTGGCCGCCGAACGCAGCCGGGGCACAGTGCTCAGCCACCGTGACTGGCTGCTCGCCGACCTGGAGCGGGCGGTGCTGCGGCAGCGCTGGCGCGAGCTGTTCGCCGAGTTCGACGTGATGCTCTGCCCGGTCATGCCGACGCCGGCATTCCCGCACGACCAGAGCGACCTGGCCGGCCGGCGGATCAACATCGACGGCACCGACCACGACTACTTCGACCAGCTGGCCCTGGCGGGGGTGGCGACGTTGCCCGGGCTGCCGGCGACGGCGTTCCCGATCGGCAGCTCCGAGCAGGGCCTGCCGATCGGCCTGCAGGCCATCGGCCCGATGTACGAGGACCGCACCACGATCCGGTTCGCCGAGCTCGCCGAGCGCGAGTTCGGTGGCTTCACCCCGCCGCCCCTGGTCTAGTTCAGTTGGTGGGGCCGGGTACCACGATGGCGATGATGCTCAGGTCGTCGTCGGGGTTCTTCCGGCGCGCGGCGGTGGTGAGCTCGTCGATGGCGAGGTCCGGGTTGGTGTAGGCCGACAGGCTGAGCGTCTTGACGATGTCGGACAGACCTAGCTGGTTGCCCAGCCCGTCGGTGGCGATGATGATCAGACCGGGACCGGCGACCCGGGTGGTGGCGTCATCGGGGGTCGGATGGTAGTCGGGGGCCAGCCAGCGGTAGAGGGTGTCGCCGGCGCTGGGGTCCGCCGCGGTGGGGTCGTAGCGGATGGTGTGGTTGACGGTCAGGCGTTGGGCGGTGCCCGTGCCCGTGCCCGTGCCGGGGGTGGGCAGCCACAGCAGCTCGGCGTCGCCGACGGCAACGTGGGAGATGGTGGCGCCGGTGAAGGTTCGGAGCACCCGCACGCCCAGCCAGGTAGTGGCCGGTGGGTTGGCGTACCGGCCGCCGACCGGGTCCCAGTTGGGCGACCGAGGGGCCCAACCGAGCCGCCGGCTGATCCACAGGCCGGCCGCGCGATAGGCCTCGGCCAACGCCCGCACCGGCTCGCCGGTGGGGTGGCGGCCTAGCATCTTCAGCCCGATCCGGGCGGACTGGTAGGCGGCGTGTTCGGAGCCGGCGGCGTTGCTGAGCCCGTCGGTGAGCACCGCGTCGATGCGGTCGGCATCCCCGGCCATGGCGAGCGCGTCCTGGTTGACCTCGTTGCCCCGGCCCCGGCTGGTGGCCCCGGCCGCCCCGGGAGCGTGCAGCCGGTCGTTCCCGGTGATGTTGCCCGGTGCCGGGATCACCAGGTTGGCCGGCTCCCCGCTGACGATCGCCCTCGGACCGTTGCCCAGCTCGCGGTGCTGAGCCAGCCGCAGCGCGATAGCCGCCTGCCGGGCGCGCTCCATCCACCACCAGCCGCCGAAGGTCTGCTGGACCTGGGCGCCACGGGCGGTCTCCCGGAGCGCGCGGTGTCGTTCCAGGGCCCGCTGAGTCGCGAGCAGGGCGTTGCGCCGCCCCTCGGTGTCACCCGGTTCGATCCGGCGCAACGCGCGCAACGCGGTGATCAGCTCTGCGCGCACGGTGCGCAGCCGCCGGGTCACCCCGTGCTGGACCGGGTCACCGCCGGGCGCGGCGTCCAGGACGCGTTTGGCCTGGCGGAGCATGGCCTCCTGCCGGTCGCGGTAGACATCGGCGTCCTTGATCCGCTCGCTGGCTCGGGTGTAGCCCTCGGCCAGCTCGCGGTACGCCTCGGCTTCCCGGCCTCGGGCCCGGCGCATCTCGCCGCGCCAGTCCCTGACCCGGGCCGGGGTGGCTCGTGCGCCCGGCCGGCGGTCCCGCAGTCTCCGCACCTCGCCGGTGGCGGCGACGGCGGCCCGGACGAGCTCCCGCAGCGGTGCTCGCTCCGTCCTGATCGCACGGTGCCGGCCGAGGGCCTTGCGGTACTCGGTGCCGATCCGGGTCATGGCGCGCCGAGGCGGTCCGGGCCGGCCGAGGGCGGGGTAGGCGTTGACCCGGCCCTGCACCGCGCCGCCCAACCACGTCGGCCGCAACCGCGGCCGTAGATCGCCCAGGTAGCGAGCCGCGCGGATGACGACGTCGTCGACGATGCCGTCGCGCCAGTGCCGGCGCAGCGTCGCTCCGGTGTCCAGCACATCCAGCAGCGCCTGGTAGGCGGCTCGGGTGGCCGGCCCGGTGGGGTCCCAGCCGGGTCGGGTGAGTGGGGCCAGGGCCGGCCCGCCGGGCAGCGCGGTCGCGTTGACCCGCGCGGCGTGCCGCAGCCGGAACCCGGCCGCGTCCCACAGTGCCCGCACCTCGGGGTTGACCCGGTAGGTGCTGCCGTCGGCCGTGCGCAACGCGCCCAGCGTGGCCCAGCCGGCCAGCACGTCATCCCACCACCGCCGGGTGTGGCCGAACTGGGCGGCCAGGTCGGCCGCCGTGATCGGCTCGTCCCAGCCGATCACCATCCACAGCGCCCGCAGCGGCGTCCACCCGGCCGTTCCCGGGGCGGTGCCGATCGCGGTGCCGATCGCGGTGCCGATGTTGCTGCGCCATTGGCTGCGTTGCTCGGCCCGGCCCCGATGCGACATGGTCAGCTCGCCGAACAGGTCAGCGGTGGCCTCCAGCAGCCCGAGTGCGGCTCGCAGGGGGGTGTCCGGGCCGGCCGTGTCCCGGACGCTGCGGCCGCGCTGGTCGAACAGCTCGGCCACTGCGCTGAGCGGGTCGAACGTGGCGACCAACCGGCCGTTGTTGTCCAGGTTGGCCGTCCGCTGCCCCTCGTTGACGAGGGCCACCTCCAGCTCGAGCCGCGCTTGCAGCGCGTGCCGCAGCTCCCGTTGGTCGAGGCCGACCGGGTAGTTGTCGCTCAACGCCTGCAGCAGCCGCAGCTCCACGGCTTGTTGCTCGGCGCGCAGCACGTTGCGGCGATCGAGCTGGCGGGCCAGTTCGACGACCAGCCGGCGGGTGCGTTGCTGTGGGGTCAATCCGGCCAGCTCGGCGGCCCAGGTCCCCGGCGTGAACCCGTGCGGCACAGCGAGCTGCCTGATCCGGGGCTGGCGGGCCAGCTGCCGGACCACCCGCACCAGGAACTCGACCAGCTGGGCGTCCTCGGGGCGCTGCTGGGTCCGCAACACCGCGGCCAGCCGCAACAGCAGATCCTGGTAGCCGGCCAGCACCAGCACCGCGTGCGCCCCCGCCTGCCGGTGCTGGGTCTGCCGGCTGGTCCGCAGTGCCTCGAAGGCCCGCCTCAGCTGGTCGTCGACCATCCCCGGGTGTCGGTCGAGGAACGGCGCCCACCACGGTTGCGTCTCGATCTCGGTGTCCAGCAGGGTCGCCAGCAACCGGCCCAGCGCGTCGGCCCACTGCTTTCGCTGGGTACCCGCGAGGGGCAGCAACCCGTCGGTGTCGATCGCCGGGTCGGCCAGCCCGGCCTGGTCCAGCAGATCGACCAACCGATCGGCGAGCTGGCGCAGCCGCAGTGCCAGCCGCGGCGTGCCGAGGTGCGGCCGGGCATCGTGGTCGCCCAGCGCATTCCACAAGCCCCGCAACGTCGCGCGCACCAGCCCGGCGCGTCGCGGCTCGCGCAGCTTGCGCTTGCTGGAGTAGCCGAAGAACCTCTTGACGTGCTCGACGAAGTCACGGCCCTGCGTGGTGACGTACAGGACCACCCCGGCCACCGTCGCGCGCAGCAGCAGCGCGGCGGGAGTGTCCGCGCCGTGGAACCACGGATGCATGATCACGCCGATCAGCGCGGCGATCACCGAGTCCATCGACTTCCACGGCAGGATCAGCGGGTCGATCGTCGAGCGCCGCTCCAGCACCGCCGGGCGCGGCCCGCCGAGGGCCCAGTCGGCCACCGCGCCGGCCCAGCGGCCCACCGCCCCGAAGCGGCCCTCGCCCCACCGCCCTGCCCTGGGGCGCAGTAACTCGGCCAGCGACCACTGCTTGGAACGGGCCAGCCGCCACCGCTGGTAGGCCACCGCGGCGTAGTCGGCGATCGTGGTGTTGCCCGACACCGCCAACATCGCGCCCAACGCGCTGGCCGCGAACGAGCCCAGACCGGCGAACTGGCCGCCCAACGCCACGCCCAGCGCGGCGACCGGCCCGGCCAGTAGCCCGGAGATGACCGCCTTGGCCCCCCGGGTCCGGCCGGTGTCCTTGCGCTGCACCACCGAGCTGAGCACCGCCACTCCGGCGCCGAACACCAATGCGCCCAGCACACTGGCCACGAAGCCGTGCGGATCCAGCAACCCGAACACCCGGTACCCGGCGGAGATCAGGAACGCCAGGGCGGCGGAGCGCGCCGCGTCGGCAACCGGGGTGCGGTCCATGCCCCGGCTCAGGTTGTCCACCTGCCGGTACAGCACGTACCGATAGGTCAACAACGCGCTCGCCGACGCGGTCAGCACCGTGTTCACGATCGTCAGCGCCGAGCCCGAGCCCAACCAGCCGGCCCAGTCCCAGGCCGCCCAGCCAACCGCGACCCCGACGGCGACCCCCGCCGCGATCCGCGCCGCCGCCCAATAGGTGCCGGCCCGCCCCAGCGCCGCGCGCAGCTTGGTCAGGCTCGGCGACCGCGCCCACACCGCCCGCGCGAACGTGAACACCGCCGCGCCGGCCAGCACGCCGCCCGCGATCACCCCGGCGGCACCGAACATCCCGGTGATGACCAACCAGCCACCGAGCCCGAGCCCGACCCCGGCGGCCACGGTCAGCCGCCGCCGAAGCGTGGAGCCGACCGGGTAGGTCTGCTCGACCAGTCCAGCGGCGCGCTCACGGAGCCTGCTGCCGAACGGTCGCAGCGCGGCGGCCAGCGCGGCGCCGAATGCGGCCAGCCCACCGGCCCACACCCACCACGGCGGCTCCCGCGCCGGGTGCGTCGTGGTCGGATTCTTCGGGCTCGCCGGTGTCGTCGCCGGGTTCGTCGGGCTCGCGGTAGGTGACGGGGAACCAGAGCTGGACGGCGGCTGGCCGGGCTGGCCCGGGTGCGTCGGCTGTCCGGGGTTGCCGGGTTGGCTCGGCTGGCCGGGCGGGCTCGGCGGGGCGGGTTGGACCCGGTATTCCTGGCCTGGGTAGATCAGGTCCGGCGTGCGTTCGCCGGCCACCGCTTCGCGCCAGCCGGCCAGGTCACCGAACCGCTCGACGAAGATCCGCCACAGCGAGTCGCCGGGCTGGGTGGTCCATACCCCCGACCAGTCGGCCGGCGCCAGCACCGGTATCCCCGAGATGGACTGTTCCGGGCTGGTGAACCGGTTGTCGTTGGCCGCGTTGAAGCTGGCGAAGTCGATCCGCTGCCCGGACACGGTGGTGTGCAGCCCGGCCAGTGCTGTCTCGACGGTGTCGTGCGGCGCGCCGGTGAACGCGAACCGGCTACCCGCCGCGGGCCTGGCCACCGCCACGGATTGACCCACCGGCAGCAGCTCGTTCGCCATGGCGTGGGCGCCCGCCGTCGCCGCCACCCGAGGCTCTGCTGGGTTCGCCGCCGTGGCCGTGCCGCTCGTGGTGGTGACGGCGGTCGTGGTGGTGGTGGCGGAGGCGGGGAGGCTGGCGGCGGAGGCGGGGAGGCTGATCAGGATCAGCAGGCCTACGAGCACCGTGGTGATCAGCAATACCCGGACCACGACCCGGCGGACCCTGGGCCGGCCGCGCAGCCAGTCGCTGAATCGGGCGATGCCGAGTACGGCGAGTTGGGTGCCGACGACTGTGGCGACGGCGGAGGTGTAGCCCCAGCCCAACGCCAGCGCGCCGAGTCCGGCGCCGAGGCTGGTGGCCAGGCTGGTGGTGAGGACGGCGAAGGCGACCCGGTCGCCGGGGCGTGGGTTGGCCGGGTTGGGCGGCGGGCCGCGCTTCTGGATCACCCACGTCAACACAGCCAGTGCGGTGACAGCGGCTCCGGTGGTGATTCCGGCGGTTAGGACTGAGCCCTTGGCCCAGAGGTAGGTCAGGCCGTAGACGAACAGTGCACCGTCGTCTAGGAGCAGTCCGAGCTTTTCGTAGCGTGCGTTGCTGGTCTTGCCGCGTAGGCCTTCGCGTCCGAGGTGCCAGGTCTGGTAGCTGAC
>Ga0137415_10001852_pt1 | contig 21099 bp, 18 predicted proteins | sample CZODoug3_1_1_16f_FD_183082 | JGI IMG/M metagenome (GOLD analysis project Ga0137415, IMG submission 183082) | Vadose zone soil fungal communities from Angelo Coast Range Reserve, California, USA - CZODoug3_1_1_16fungal (Hybrid Assembly) | ecosystem: Environmental > Terrestrial > Soil > Vadose...
CGCCAATACTAAACCATATGGTTAAGTATTCCGCAACCCTCGATTCCACCTTCGGCGCCCTTGCCGACCCCACCCGCCGTGCCATCCTCGCTTCCCTCATGCTCGGCGAAGCCTCCATGTCCGACCTTGCCGGCCCTCACCGAATGTCTCTCCCCGCCGTGATGAAACACGTTCGCGTCCTCCAGAAAGCCGGCCTTGTCTCGCAAAAAAAGATCGGCCGCACCCGCTTCTGCCAACTCGCGCCCGCTCCCCTGAAGCAAGCCGAAGGCTGGATCGCCCAATACCGCCGCTTCTGGGAAGGCGCTTTCGATTCCCTCGAACGTTTCCTCAGCCAGGATCCACCCCCGGAAAAAGAAATAGAAAAGGAAAAGCAAAAGGAGAAACAATCATGGCCACACCGCAATCGCAGCCGGAACACTCGCTCCAGTTAACGCGCACCTTCGCGGCGCCTCGCGACCGCGTCTTTCGCGCCTGGACCGACGCTCGTGAGTTCGCGCAGTGGTTCCATCCCACGGCGGACTACAAGACCGTCATCAGCCGCCTTGATCTGCGCGTCGGCGGAAAATATTCCCTCGAAATGCATCACAAAGACGGCAATGTCCACAACCTCAGCGGCACCTACGAGGAAGTCAAACCGCCCGAGAAACTCGCCTTTACCTGGCGCTGGCAGCAGGACGAAACCGCGACCGAGTCCCTCGTCACGGTAACCTTCAAAGACCTCGGCGGCTCCACCGAAGTCAACCTGACCCACAAAAACCTGCTCACCGCCGAATCCCGCGAGAAGCACAACCACGGCTGGATCGGCTGCCTCGCCCAACTCGAAACCTATCTCGCGTGATCATCAACCTGTCCGTGGAGTGGCCGGTCCTTAGACCGGCCACCGCACTCTCTTCCTTCTTAGACGTAGCGCTGGCCTTTATGCCAGCTGTTCGGACATAACCCACAACTAAATTTCAAGCCCCTCCACAATTTCCAGCAGCCGGATCAGCGCTCCGCGTTCCTCCGCGCCGAGAACGCTGCGGAGTTTGTCCTCCGCCGCTCGCCGTTCCTTTATCAGGTACTCCCGGTACCTTTCTCCTTTGGGCGTCAACCGAATCACAAATGTTCTGCCCTTGCCCGACTTTTTTTTCGATACCAGCCCTTCCTTCACCAGCGTTCCAATCGCGCGATGCACCACCGTGCGGTCGAACCCCAGCATTGTGGCGATCTGGTTCTGATTCCGCTCTGCGCCGCTACGCAGTGTGGACAAAATAAATCCCCGCGTCTGCGAGCATCCCGTCTTCCGCTCCAGTTGCTTGCCGACCGAAAAATACGCCGCCGCTACATGCACTAGCACGGAATCCTTCAGGATCTCTTCCGGGATCAGCTTCTTCTCAACCGAAATCATAGGATAGTCACCGTCCTTTCCAACGGGCGCCGCCACTGTGGCTGGTCCACATGCGCTGTCGACTTCTTCCCAATGGCGATCACCATTACAATTTCCTGTGTTCGACGGCGGAGCCCCACGAACTTTGCAAGTCGCACGCCGTCGAATCCTTCCATCGGGCAGGTATTCCATCCCAGCGCCTCCGCCGCTATCATCAGATTCGCGCAAGCCAGCGCCGTGCTCTTCGTCGCCCATTTGAACAACCCCTGCCGCGACGCCGGAACCATACCGATCACCTTCCACGGATGGATCGCCTTCAGGGCGGCCCATTTTGCGGCGCCTAAAATGTTGAACCAGCCCTGGATGTAAAACCACTTCGCGAATTTGGCCTTTCGTTCGTACTCCCGGATCTTTTCCTCGGAAAATTTTGCTTCGCGCATCCACCGCAACTGCCCTTCCCCGGTCTCATTCCACAAGCCAAGGTCCGCCACCGCGACTACCAGGACGGATGCCGTCTTGGCCGCCGATTGGCCCAGGCATAGCTCGGCCGCTTTCTCTTTTTTCGCCGGAGTTTCAATCCAGATCAGCCGGTAAGGCTGGCTGTTGAAACTGGATGGCGCTGCGCACGCCGCCCGCAAAATCCGCTCCCGCGTCTCGGAAGGTACGGGAACAGGATCGAAGGCGCGAATCGCCCTCCGCTGCAGCAGGGATTCAAGGTTGCTGGTCATGGTAGCCTCCATGTTGCTATTGCAACATAGAAGTGTTGCAGATGCAACATGAATCTTCGATGGGCCTTGCCGCCTCTCACCCTCTTTCAGCCCTCTCCGGTTCGCCATCTTTCTCCATTCGCCGTAAGATAGACAACCGGACGTCCATCCGGAGAACCGCCGAAGATGCCTGCCACCGCAACAGCCGTCAAAACGAAACTCTCGCGCCAGCAATACCTCGACCTCTACTACTTCATGCGCCTCAATCGCGAGGTCGAGGACACCATGACCCGCCTCTTCCGCCAGAACAAAATCGTCGGCGGCCTCTACTCCAGCCTCGGCCAGGAGGCCATCTCCGTCGGCAGCGCCTACGCCCTCGAGAAAAAAGACTGGATGGCCCCGATGATCCGCAACATCGGCGCGCTGCTCGTCAAAGGCGTTCCCCCGCGCGACATCTTCACGCAGCACATGGCGAAATACACCTCGCCAACCAAGGGCAAGGACGGCACCAGCCACTTCGGCGACCTCGAAAATCTCCACATCGTTTCGCCCATCTCCATGCTTGGCGATCTCATCCCCGTGCTCACCGGCGTTGCGATGGCTGGCCGCTATCTCGGCCAGAAAATCGTGACCATGACCTGGATTGGCGACGGCGGCAGCTCCACCGGCGTCTTTCACGAAGGCCTGAATCTCGCCGCCTCCCAAAAAGCAGCCTTCGTCCTGATTCTCGAAAACAACCAGTGGGCCTATTCCACGCCGGTGCGCCGCCAGGTGCCGCTCGAAAATCTCGCCGATCGCGCCAAGGCCTATGGCATTTCGAGCTACATCGTCGACGGCAACGATCCAGTCGCCGTCTACGCAACCGCCAAGGAAGCCGTCGATCGCGCCCGTGCCGGCGAAGGCCCCATCCTCATCGAAGCCAAAACTTTCCGCCGCCGCGGCCACGCCCAGCACGACCCCGCCGAGTACGTTCCGGCCGAGCAGCGCGAGTATTGGGAAAAGCGCGATCCCATCACCCTCTACGAAAAATTCCTCACCGCCGAAAAAATTCTCGACGCCAAGGGCAAAAAAGAAATCGAAAATAAAATCAACACGTTGCTCGAAAAAGACCGCGAGTTCGCCGAAAACTCTCCCATGCCGCCGCCGGAATTCGCCTCGCAAGGCGTCTACTGCACCGGCGACGATTGCCACAAGATTCGACCCAAGTGGGAGCGCCCCATCGCCGAAGTGACACCGCCCAAATCCAGCGTCGAGCCGGTCTGGCTTGTCGAAGGCTTCGGCCGCGGCAAAACCTCTTCCCGCGAAAACGCCCCGATCCATTTCGGCGACACGCAGCCGGCCAACGAGGAGCCCGCGGCAAAAACAAAACCTCCCGCAAAGCCGGCAACTAAACCTCCTGCCAGAAAATCGGCTCCTGCGAAATCCGCCGCGCGCGGAAAGGCCCGGAGGTAGCCCATGGCCCCCATCACCTTTCTCGAAGCCATCCGCCAGGCCATGTTCGAAGAGATGGCCGCCGACCCCAGCGTCGTCCTCATCGGCGAGGACGTCGGCGTCTATGGAGGCGCGTTCAAAACCAGCGAAGGCCTGCTCGAAAAATTCGGCTGGGAGCGCGTGATTGACACGCCCATCAGCGAAAGCGCCATCATCGGCGCCGCCTGCGGCATGAGCTATCTCGGCCTGCGCCCCATCGCTGAAATGCAGTTCATCGATTTCATCGCCTGCTGCTTCAACCAGCTCACCAACTTCGTCGCCAAGGGCCACTATCTCTGGAACGCGCCCGCTCCCATCGTCGTCCGCGGCCCTTCCGGCGGAGGCGTCCACGGCGGCCCGTTCCATTCCGCCAATCCCGAAATGTATTTTCTCCATACTCCGGGAATGAAAATCGTCTATCCCTCCACGCCTTACGACGCCAAGGGCCTGCTCAAGGCCAGCATCCGCGACAACAATCCCGTTCTCTTCTTCGAGCACAAATTTCTTTATCGACGCATCAAGGAAGAAATTCCCGAAGGCGATTACACCGTGCCGCTCGGCAAAGCCGTCGTCCGCCGCGAGGGCCGGCACCTCACCATTCTTTCCTACGCCGCGATGATGCACACCTCGCTCGAAGCCGCTGAAGCCCTCGCGAAAGAAGGCATCGAAGCCGAAGTCATCGATCTCCGCACACTGCTCCCTCTCGACGAGGAAACGATTCTTCAGTCCATCCGCAAAACCAATAAATGCCTCGTCGTCCACGAAGACACCAAGACCGGCGGCATCTCCGGCGAAATCGCCGCCATCCTCTTCGAAAAGGCCTTCCACGATCTCGACGGCCCGGTCCTCCGCGTCGCCTCTCTCGACACGCCCGTCCCCTACGCGCCCACACTCGAGGAAGCCTTCCTCCCCAACGCCCAAAAAATCTTCACCGCCGCCAAAGACCTCGCAAGGTTCTAGACACGTAGCGGCCACTTTCAAGTGGCCCCGCCTGCTGCGACAGATGGGCCGCTCTTCGACTTGTAGGGGCCGGGCTTGCCCGGCCCGCTATTAATCTTCAAAAAGTTAGTAACCAATTGAACCCGCGCGTTCCCATACTTAAGTCCGGTCAATGGCGGCTGGGTAAAATTAAATCTGTACGGGGTTGGCACGGCATTTTCTTTCCTATTGGTTTTTCGCTCCGCATTGCCGCGATTCTCAACTTCCGCAAGGTCCAGAATATTTTAATCCTAGGCTAAGGAGCCTCTCGAGGAATGCGGCGGGCACACATTTTCTTGGCGATGGTCTTGCTCTCTTGCGAGCCCATTACGCTTTTCGCTGTGCCCGGCGGCACGAAACTCAGCGGCAAGGTCACGCTCAATGGCGCCCCGGCCAAGCCCAAGCCATTGGACCTTTCGAAAGAACCCGCCTGCGTGCAAATGCACGCCGCCAATCCGCTCTTTCCCGAATCTCTCATCGTTGGTCCCGGAAACTCGCTACGCAACGTCGTCGTTTACATTTCCGAGGGCGCTCCTTATCCCGGCCCTGTTCCATCAACTCCCGTCATATTCGATCAGCAGGGCTGCCAGTACACCACGCATGTCCTCGCCTTCCGCGCCGGCCAGGAAGTGAAAATCTCCAACAGCGACCCGCTCTCCCACAACGTTCATCCCCTCGCCAAGGTCAACCGCGAGTGGAACAAAATTCAACCCGCCCGCACGCCCCCGTTCTCCTACGCCTACGAGAATGAAGAATTCATCCCCGTGAAGTGCAACCTTCACCCCTGGATGCTGGGCTACTTTGCCGTCCTAAGGACGCCGTATTTCGCCGTCACCGGCGAAGATGGCAGTTTCACGTTGCCCGATCTTCCTCCCGGCCGCTATACCATCACCGCCTGGCATGAAACGCTCGGCACCCAATCCCGGGAAATTGAAATCAACTACAGCGGCGAGCCGCAAACCCTCAACTTCACCTTCACCGCCAAGCCATAGACTCATCCTGCCGCCTCCCGGCCGCTCCCGCAAAACTCTTCCCGCGTCGCCCTTTTCGCCTCTGGTATTTCGCTGTAAACTAGAGGGGTTCCGCCGAACATGCCAAGAGCGCCACACATTCCGTAAGTTTCACAGGCTTATCAGGCGAAGGAGAGCAATCCCATGGCAGTTGATGTCGTCATGCCCCAGATGGGCGAAAGCATCTTTGAAGGCACCATCACCAAATGGCTCAAGAAGCCCGGCGACAAGGTCGAGCGCGACGAGCCCCTCTTTGAAATCTCCACCGACAAGGTGGACGCTGAAATTCCTTCTCCCTCCGCGGGCGTCCTGAAAGAGATCAAAATTGCCGAAGGCCAGACCGTCCCCATCCAAACCATTGTGGCCGTGATCGACGGCGCGGGCTCCGCCGCCGCATCCGCGCCGGCACCGGCTCCGGCCAAAGCCGCCCCTGCGCCCGCTCCCACGCCTGCCGCTGCCAAGCCCGCCGCTCCCCCCCCGGCGCCAGCAGCGCCTGCTGCGGCCCCGGCCGCGTCCGCTGCATCCTCTTCCGGTTCCACCGAACGCATTCATTCTTCACCGCTGGTTCGCCGTCTCGCCAAGGAACACGGCGTGGATCTTTCCGCCATTGAAGGCACCGGCGCCGGCGGCCGCATCACCAAGGAAGACATCGAAGCCGTCATCGCCGGACAATCCGCACCGGCCGCGGCGCCACCCCCTGCTCCCGCCGCCGTTGCGCGCCCATCCGTTCCGCCTCCGCCGCCCGCTCCAATCGCCGCTCCCGGCGCGCCCGCCGTGCACGGCAGCCAATACGCCCCTGCGCTGCAGATCGGTGTTCCCCGTGAACGCATCTACTTCGGCAATTACGAAGTCCAGCCGCTCAGCAACATGCGCCAGAAAATCGCCGAGCACATGGTCGCCTCCAAGCACGTTTCGGCGCACGTCTACTCGGTGGATGAAATCGACATGACCAAGGTCGCCGCCATCCGCGCCAAGGCCAGGGAAGAGTTCGAGAAGCGCTATGAAACCAAGCTCACCTTCATGCCCTTCTTCGTGAAGGCCGTTGTCGCCGGCCTGCGCGCGTATCCCACGCTCAACGCCTCGCTTGATGGCACCAATATGGTCCTGCACCGGGAGATCAATATCGGCATGGCCGTCGCGCTCGACTGGGGCCTGATCGTTCCGGTCATCAAGAACGCCGACGAAAAAAATCTCCTCGGCATCCAGCGCAACCTCAACGATCTCGCCGAGCGCGCCCGCTCCAAAAAACTCAAGCCCGAGGAAGTGCAGGAAGGCACCTTCTCCATCACCAATCCCGGCGTCTTCGGCGGCCTCTTCGGCTTGCCGGTCATCAGCCAGCCGAACGTCGGCATTCTGGGACTCGGCGCGATCGAAAAGCGCCCGGTGGTGATTAACGACTCCATCGCCATCCGCTCGATGTGCTACGTCACGCTCAGCTACGACCACCGCGTCGTGGATGGCGCCGTCGCCCACCAGTTCCTGCACAAGGTAAAGGAAACCCTGGAAAACTGGTCCGAGCCCCTCGTCTAGTCACTGGCCACCATGTACGGCCGACCCCGCATAACGGCATACTTGTATAGCGAGGTCCCATGCTGGCTATCCGTCTTCCCGAATCCATCGAAAGGCGCCTGGAGAAGCTCGCCAAGCGCACCGGGCGCACCAAGACCTTTTATGTCCGCGAAGCGATCCTCCAGCATCTTGACGAGCTTGAGGATCTCTACCTCGCCGAGCGTTCCCTCGACCGCATCCGCAGCGGTGAATCACCCAGTATTCCGCTCGAAGACGTCGTAAAGCACCATGCCCTGGAAGATTGAGTTTTCCGTCGAAGCCGACCGCGAACTAGCCGCTCGCCGAATCATTTCGCGCACCGCCGAACCGGCTCCTGTTCACTGATCGCTGCTATCTGTTATCCCTCTTCTTCGGAGCTCCCACTGATTCCAGATCGCTCCCTCACTGAATCGTCGGCCGCATTTTCGCCGTCCACACCGCCAATCCCTCAAGAGGCACTGCTTCCACGCCCGCGTCACGCAGCGTCTCGCGTACAAACTGGTGCCGCTCGTTCTCCGCGATCAAGTGCACGTCTGTCACCGCGGTAAATTCGCTCGCCGCCACCTTGTTGCGGATGCGCTCCACGGTATACGCCAGCGACTTCACATCTCCCGGCGCCCGCGAAACGCTCAACGTCTGCACGAATCCCCGCGTGCCGTTTCGCCGGTAGCCGTAGTCAATGCGCATCGGGTCGCCCGAAAACGTAAACTCCGCGGCGGGGAGGCTCTTCTGCAGCCGCTCCCACAGCCGCGCCTGCTTGAACACCTGCGCGCAATACGAGCGGATCGCCCCGCGGCTCCCTGGCGCGCCCACCCGCCCCGCGCCGCGTTGCAGGGCCACGTGGTCCGCGTACAGGCGCTCGGTCTCCGCGTCCAGGTCGTCCGCGTGCACGCCCTTCTGCGGCGCCAGTTGCAGCGCGTTCGAAAGCGTCTCGTCCCACTTTCCCAGCAGTTTCAGCCAGTCGGCGCTTGCTTGCGAGCCGCTCTTCTCGTTACCGTTCCCCTGGAAAAGCTGCGCAGCCGTCACAAAGCGGTTTTCCAGGTCATCGCGCAAGGCCCGCAGCAACTCCTCGTCTGCCCGCGGATGCAGCCGCCGCACGCGCGCGTACTCTTCCGGTTCCTCGATCAGCCGCATCCGCCGCTCGCCCGATTGCGGGTCAAACACCAGCACGCCGATATTCACCCACTCGTCGCGCACCAGGTTCGGCGTGTACCGCAGCACGCGGTAAGCAAGCGTGCGGTCCGTCGTGCTTGTTTCGTACGTCGATGTACCCATTAAACTCCTCCTACCCTCACGTGACGGGTGACGAGTGACAACCTTCCCCAGCTCAGCCCCGTCTCCTCATCAACAGCCAACAGTCCCTGGCACCTGGCAATTCTTCACCAGTCATCAGTCACCGGCCACTAATCTGGCCGCGAGTTGCTCTTCCACCAGTCAACCAATCACCAGTCACTTCTCCGCCCGCCACTATCTCCAACTCGCGAACGGCTGCCGGTTCGAACTCTTCGCCGACAAAATCAGCTCCTCCACCCGCGGCTTCCTCCGGTGAAGTTGCTCCAGCACCCGCAGCACCGCGTCGTAGTCATCCTCATACCAGCCGGGCGGTATCTCTTCCGCGAGCTCCCCCAGCACTTTTTCCGTAATGCGCTTCTCCAGCCGCTCCAGCCACGGCCCGAACGAATCCATCCCCGTCACGCCCTCATACACCCGGCTTCGCGCATACAATCCGCGCAGCGGCGCATCCGGAAAATTCCATTCCCCCGCATTGAAGCAGAATCCCTGATCGATCATCACAGTCTTATACGCCCGCCCGCGACCGGTCTCTCCGTGCGCTGCTTCCTCACGCACCAATGTTCCACGTGCAACTTCTCCCTGCGTCGCACCGGCGGCTGCCGCCCCCGGCGTGCCCCCGTCCATCCGCGGTGCCTCCTCAAAAAAAACTGTCTGCCTTCCGTTCGTATTGCAGACCCACTTGTCGAAGACAAGCATCCCCGCGAAGTCGTGCAGGTTTCGCACCTCGCGCAGTTTTTCATCCGGCAGAAAATCGTGCAGCGCCATCTGCCGCGGATCTCCCGGATACCGCGAGCCGAACTGCAGCCCCGCCGCGCACGGCGTCCGCGACCTCGGCAGCTCGATGCAAAGCTCCGGCGTCAGCCGGATCAGCTCCGCACCCACTTCCACCACTTCCACCGGCGCCGTCGGCAGCCCCAGCCGCGATGCCAACCGTGTACCCAGCAGCTCGTTCACCAGAATCCTCCGATGCTGCGGGTTATTTTGAAACTTCACCACATAGTAGTTTCCGTCCGAGCACCGCATCAGGTGCGACTGGGCGCCGCCGCGCATCCGCCGGATCTGCTCCAAAGCCTTGACCATGTGCGGTTATCGTAGCGGTACTTAATTCTCTAGGCAAGCCTTACGCCATCCCCGCCAACTCTCTTTCCTCTTCCGGCACGCAGCTTTCTTCATTTTGGTCCATCCACCTCTTCCTCCGCCCGCAATCCCTCTCCATTCCAGTACGCTCGCGCCAAAAAAAGGCCCCCCGATTTTCTCGGGGAGCCTTTGGTGAAATTTTCGAAACCGCGCCCTGTTTAGCGGCGCCGCTTCTTGGCTTTCTTCGCCGGTTTCTTCTTCGGCTTGGCCTTCGCCTTCTTGGCCGGCTTCTTCTTGGCCTTTTTGGCGGGCTTCTTCTTTGCGGCTTTCTTGGGCGCAGCCTTCTTGGTCGAGGGCTTCGGCGCGGGCTTCGCCGCCGGTTTCACCGCGGGTTCGTCGCCCTCATCGGCAGGCTCTTCCTCCACGATCAGCAGCTCTTCCTCTTCTTCGACAACGGCTCCCGGCTCTCCGCCGAGTTCTTCGTCGTCTTCCAACCGGGACAGCTCTTCGTCGTCCTCAAACTGATCTTTCTCGAATTCCATGCTCTCCTCCCCATGGGGAACCTTCTTACCCGTTGTTCTTGGCACGCTGCACCAGTCGGAGATAATCCGCACTCCGTCCTTGCGATTTGTTATCCCACTCCAACGTCGTTGTCAAGCTTTCGTGACACCACCGTCCGTTTTGCAGGCAAAATATTCTGCCTCTCTCCTTCCGCTCCGTCCAGCCTTTTTCAGTCCTTTTTCCAGTCAAGGTTTCGCCTGGCTTCCACCGGGGCTCCCGCTCGCGCTCGCCGGCTTCTTGCGGCGCGTTTTTGCGGAACTCTTCACCGTCCGTGTCTCCGGCGCGCCTCCCACCGTGTAAATTCGCAACACCATTCCTCGGCTCACCTTGCCGCCCTTCAGCCCGTTCCATCTCCGGATGTCCCCGTCCGTCACGCTGAACTGGTCCGCGATTCCCCCCAACGTGTCCCCGCGCCGCACCCGGTACCGCACCAGTCGGCTCTTGGTCTCTTCCACCGGCCGCGCCGCCGGAATAATCAGCTTCTCTCCGGCTTCCAGCCCCGTCCCTGCCTCCAGGTCGTTGGCCGCCGCAATCGCCCCCGGCGTCACCCGGTATTTCTTCGCAATCGAGGTCAGCGTCTCCCCGCTCTCCACCCGGTGCCGCCGCCAACTTACCCATTTGTCCGCCGGGATATCCGCGATCTCCGCCGAAAACGTTTCTGCTGTCCCCTTCGGCAGGTGCAGCACAAACGACGGATCGTCCGGCGTCGCCATCCTCAGCAGCGAAGGGTTCAGCGTCCGCAGCGTGGCCACGTCCGCGTCAATCGTCTCCGCCACCAGCCGTAGGTCAATCGCTCTGCCCGGCTTCACCGTGTCCGTCTCCACCGGCTGTTCCGGCTCCGCTGAAATTCCATAGTGCGCCGCATCCTTGGCGATCAAAGTCAGAGCCAGGATGATCGGCACATAATTCTTCGTCTCCCGCGGCAGCACATTTCTCTTATACAGCTCCCAGAAATCCGCATACCCCGTCCGCTCCACGCCCTTCTGCACGTTTCCCGGCCCGCAGTTATACGCGGCGATCGCCAGGTACCAATCCCCGAAAAGCCCGTAAAGATCGCGCAGGTGCTGCGCCGCCGCTCGCGTCGCTTTTTCCGGGTCCATCCGCTCGTCCACCCACCAGGTCCGCTTCAATCCATATTCGTTCCCGCGCCACTGCACGAATTGCCAGATTCCCCGCGCCCCGGCCCGTGAAAGCGCCAGCGGCTGAAACGCGCTCTCCGCCTGCGCCAGGTAAATCAGGTCCTGCGGCACGCCCTCTTCCCGCAGCACCCGCGCGATCATGTCGTCGTATTTTCCCTTCCGCCGCAGTCCCGTCTCCACGATCGCCCGCCCGCGCGGCGTTTGGAAGAAATTGAGGTAGGAAACCACCACGTCGTTCACCGTCAGCGGCAGGTCGTGCGATAGGCTCTTTGCGGCTTCTTCCGCCCGCTCCTTCAGTTTCGGGTCCACCGGAAAGGTCATCTCCGCCACTTCGTCAATCGGCGCCGGCACCGCCGGAGCCTCGCTGAACCCATCCCCGGCGCGGAACGCCTGCAGCTCGTACGCGTAAATGGTGTCGGTAACCTGGTGAAACAGTTCGCTCAGCTTCGGATCGCTGTTCGGGTCGTACCCGCTCTCCAGCATCCAGTCCACCGCGTCGTCAAAATCCCGCCGCGCGGCCGCCAGGTGCCCGGCCTTGTAGTTGGCCTCTCCCGAGGCAAACTTCGCCTTCACTATTTCAATCAGGTAGGGAATCCCGCCCGGCATCCGCGGCGTCAGCGAAATCAGCGGCTGCGTCTTCAGGTTCCGCAAAGGCAGGTTCCCGACGGTGCTCGGTCCCGCCTGCAGCACCCGTGCCTGCATTGGCTGTGCTTGCGCCCCCTGTGCCACGTGTGCCTGTTGTGTTTGTTGAGGTTCCAGCGCCGGGGCGTGCGCCTGCACCGGCCGCTTCGCCGCATCCTCGCAACCCGCGAAGCTCATCGCCAGCAGCAGCCAGGCTCCCCCGTGCCGCATGTTTCCCACGAGTGTTCCTAAGTTCATCCTTCAATGGTAAGGACGCCTTCCGCCGCAGGTCAACGCTTTCGCTCCCTCGCGCGACCCATCCCGCACCTCCCCACCCGCAGCCAAACCTGGAATCGTCAGGCGGAACCCGCGCCACATCTGGCTCCTGGACGAAATCATTTGTGGCAGCCCGCTGGAAAATTTCTTCAATCCGTCTGCAACCGTCGCGATGGGTGTATGATTTGGGCTGTTTTTGGCCCCAAAAGGTTTCGACTGCCTGGCGGTCGGTCGCGGCAATCAAATAAGAGAAGGGGAACTCAAAATGAATAGAATTCTTCTCACGCTCGGTTTTGCATGCGCTTTTGCCGGTTCTGCGCTGGCCCAGATGGCGGCCCCAGTTTCGTCCGCTGCCCCGAATGCAACTCCGCAGAGCGTAGCGCCGGTGAAAAATCCCGTCAGCACCGTGTTGCGCACGTCCCTGGGCGGCCGGCAGAAAAACATCCTCGCCGCCATCGACGCCATGCCCGCCGACAAGTTCAGCTACAAGCCCACTCCCGATCAGATGAGCTTCGGGCACCTGGTCGTCCACATCATCGAGTCGAACAATAGCCTGTGCGCGAAGGTTGCCGATGTTCCCGCCCCCAAAGTTGACGAATTCAAGGAAACCGATCCCAAGGACAAACTGCTCGCCGCGGCCCGCGCCTCCTTCGACTTCTGCTCCACCGCCCTCGCCAACCTCGACGATTCCAAGCTCGGCGACAATGTTGACTTCGGCCGCGTCCAGGGTCCCCGCGCCATGGGAGTCTTTTTTCTCGTGGGAGGCTGGGCCGACCACTACGGCGCCGCGGCCATGTATCTGCGCCTGAACGGAATCCTGCCGCCCACCGCTCAACCAAAGAAATAGAAAAGCAAATTGCCCGCAATAACCGAGTCAGTTTAATTTCGTTCTCATGACGAGGAATTCGCCGCAAAAGTCCCCGGTAAGCCGCCTTGCCTGCAACTGCCGGGTAGTTCCTGATATGAGAATCGCCGCCCTGGATAGTAACCCTTTGATTATTTTTAGTAATCCCTAACCATTTGTTGGCAGCCGAAACTGCTAGGCTTTTGATGATCGGCACTGCCGCCTATGGTTCTCCACTTCAACTCTCACCAGCGCCTCAGCTCTTCCCCCAGCCGGGGAGACATCCATCCAAAGACTCAACTGTCCGTCTCTCGCCTTGTTCATGGCCCCATTCGAGCAGCCCTCCGGCGCTTCCCACAAACATCATCCACATTGGCGCCCCTGCCTTTGATCTCATTCGCCTTCCTCCTCTCACTCATGGTCCCGCCCCCAAATAGCGGGGCTCAGGAAGTGAATATAGACCAGACGGCTCCCCGGAGCCTGAAGCAACTAAGTCTTGAACAACTCGGCAACCTTGAAGTGACCACGGTCTCCAAGGAACCGGAGGAGATTCAACGGACCGCGGCGGCAATTTACGTCCTGACACAGGAGGATATCCGGCGATCTGGAGCCACCAGCATCCCTGAGGTCCTTCGCCTGGTGCCAGGGGTGGAAGTCGCGCAGATCGATTCCAGCACATGGGCCGTTGGGATACGCGGATTCGGAAACAGTTTCTCGAAATCGGTTCTCGTTCTCATCGATGGACGCAACGTCTATACGCCACTTTTTGCCGGCGTGGATTGGAAACTACAGAACGTGATGATCGAGGACGTGGAGCGCATCGAAGTCATTCGTGGACCAGGGGGAACCATCTGGGGAACGAATGCCGTGAACGGGGTGATCAACATCATCACCAAGAATTCCAAAGACACCCAGGGAACACTGGTTTCCGTTGGCGGCGGCAACGTCGATCAAGGCACAGGTGAATTTCGGCAAGGAGGGAAATTTGGGCGAAACATCAACTACCGTGTTTATGGAATGGCCTTCGGACGCGGGCCACAGTTCCACAGCGATCACGACAATTTTGATGACTGGCAACTTGGCAAGGGCGGCTTCCGGATGGATTGGGACAATCGAGGCAGCGACTCCTTTACCGTCCAAGGTGACCTTTATAAGGGCGGCGTTGGACAAAGGGAGAACCTTGCGTTTTACTCACCACCTGCGTCGATCAATCTGGATGGAACCGAACACGTATCGGGCGGAAATATTCTCGGAAGGTGGAGCCGCAAGCTCGGCGAAGCGTCCGACTTCCAGCTTCAAGCGTACTATGACCGCACCTATCGACTCGGGCCCCAATTGGGAGAGACGCGCAACACCTTTGACATCGATTTTCTGCACCAATGGAAAGTTCTTCCGCGCCAGGACATTATCTGGGGGCTAGGCGCGCGCTGGAGCCCAAGCGATTTCATTCAGACCGTCGCTACGGTCGACTTCCTCCCGCATCACCAGTCGGACAATATCTATAGCGCCTTCGCGCAGGATGAGATCGCCATCGTTCGCGATAAGCTCTCGGCAACGATTGGCTCGAAATTCGAACATAACATTTACACCGGATGGGAAACTCAGCCTACCGCGCGCTTGTTGTGGACCCCGAGCCCACACCAAACAGTTTGGGCGGCGGTCACGCGCGCGGTCCGAAGTCCTTCCCGTCTCGATGAAGACCTTCAACTGACAGGCTTCCTCACGACGAGCCCTCTGCCCGTCTTCCTGCGGGTTGCCGGCAACCCACGATTCGTGTCGGAAACGTTGCTCGGATACGAAGCCGGGTACAGAACTCTGGTGACATCCCGGCTCTACGTTGATCTCTCCTTGTTCCGTAACAAATACAATGATCTGACGAGTTTCGGATCGCCAACACTTTCGTTTGAGAGCTCTCCTCCGCCCCTTCGTTTGGTGGTAACCATTCCTTGGGCCAACGAGGTCAAGGGCAATACCGAAGGTTTCGAAATCGCACCCAACTGGAAAGCGGCCTCCTGGTTGGAACTGAAAGCATCGTATTCCTACTTGAATCTAGACTTGGCAAGTAAATCAGGAAACCTGGGCACAGGGATGGCCAACACAGACGAAGGCTCAAGCCCGCGTCACGAGCTGGTTATCCAGCCGTCATTCAATCTGCCCAAGCGGTTCGAGCTTGATCCCACGTATCGCTACGTGAGCGCCTTGCCTGCACAGGCCGTCAAAAGCTACTCCACCATGGATGTGCGCGTTGGCTGGCGCTTTGCCGAACAGATGGAATTGTCCGTGGTCGGAAACAACTTGTTTCAGCCACAACATGCGGAGTTCGGCGGCGATCCTGGTGGACTGCTCGGGATCAAGAGAAGCGTGTACGCAAGAATTATTTGGACGAGTGACGGAAAATAATCCTCATGGGCCACGACGTAAACAAATCGAGAGGGCGAATGGGCATGCGGCATGGTCTCCGTCCCAATTTTCAACATCGCCTTATTCCGCTCGCGGGTCTGGTGGCCGCAGTGGCGTTCTTCCTCACCACAGGCCTCCTTGCGCAACAGCCAAAGCCGAATGAATACCAGGTCAAAGCCACTTATCTCTACAACTTTGGCAGATTCGTGAAATGGCCCGGCACGGTTCCCGTCAGCAAGGGAGATTCCTTCCCCGTTTGCGTCCTTGGCCGCGACCCTTTCGGCCCGATCCTCGATTCCACTCTTGCCGGTGAAACCTTGGACGATAAGCCCGTGGCGTTGCGGCGAATCTCAAAGCCGCAAGAGGCCGGCGAATGCCGGATCTTATTCATCAGTTCGACCGAAGAAAAGCGCCTGAAAGAGATTCTGGTCGCGCTCGATGAAAGTGGGGTTTTAACGGTCAGCGACATGCCCGGGTTCACGCGCCGGGGAGGCATGATCCAATTCGTTCTGGAAGGGGACAAAGTCCGTTTCGAAATCAACCTGGCGAGCGCCGAAAGCGCCAGGCTCGTCTTGAGTTCCGAACTGCTGAAAGTTGCCGCCAGCGTAAAGCGGAATTCCGGGTCGGGAGATTAATCCACATGCCCTTGCGCCAGCGCAATTCTATATCCCGCAAACTCACCTGGATGAACATGCTTGTAAGCGGCGCTGCCCTTTTGCTGGCCTGCGCGGCGTTTATCGCCCACGACACGCTGGCATTCCGAGCCAGCATGGTCCGGAATCTTTCCACTCAGGCTCAGATTATCGGCTCCAACAGCGTCTCCGCCCTGCTCTTTAACGACCCGCAATCGGCGGAAAATACTTTGTCGGCTTTGAAGGCTGCTCACAACATTTTGTCCGCTCGGATCTATTCCGCCGATGGCAAGCTCTTTGCCTCCTATTCCCGCGATCCCGGTGGCTACCTGCCGACGATTCCTTCGCTGCCTCCCGGCGAACTGGAAATTCATAGGTTCCAGAACAAGGAGGTCGTTCTGGTCCGCTCCGTTGTATTCGGCGGCAAGCCAACAGGGATAGTCTCCATCCGGTCGGATCTGCAGGAATTGGACAGCAATCTGAAGAGGTATGTGGGCATTGCCGGCATCGTTTTGTCCGTGTCCCTCGTGGCGGCTCTTCTTATTTCTTCGATCTTTCGCAGAGCGGTGGCCGAGCCCATCATCCGCTTGGCGGAGGTTGCAAGAGCGGTCTCTCGTGAAAAAAACTATTCCGTCCGCGCGCCTCGAGCCGGTGGAAACGGCGAACTGGTGGTTTTGATTGATGCCTTCAATGAGATGCTGGGGCAGATCCAGCAGAATGAAAAGGCATTGCGAGAGGCTCGCGACGATCTGGAGGAACGCGTCGCGGAACGCACCGCGGAACTGGAACAAGCCAACAAAGAGGTTGAGGCCTTTTCCTTTTCCATCTTGCGCGCAAAGGACGAACTCGAGCGCGCGAGCAAATTCAAAGACCAATTCCTGTCCACGATGAGCCACGAACTGCGAACTCCATTGAACGCAGTCATGGGGTTCTCCGAACTTCTCACCGAGGAACGCTACGGAACCCTTAATGAACGCCAGCAGCGATACGTCAAGCACATCAACACGGGCGGCAAGCACCTTCTCACCCTGATCAATGACATCCTGGACCTTTCAAAGATTGAGGCCGGACGCCTTCAGTTGACGTTTGAAAACGTGTCCGTATCCACCTCCTTCGCCGAAGTTGTTGACACCATGCGTCCCCTTGCCGAAAAGAAGTCTCAGGCGCTCTTGCAGCACGCTCCCCCCGATCTAAGTGTGCGAGCCGATTCCACGCGTTTCAAACAAGTTTTGATGAACCTGATCGGAAACGCCATCAAGTTCACTCCCGAAAGAGGAGAGATCCGGTTATCGGCCCACAGCCTCGGGGGCAGTGTTCGGCTCGAAGTCCGCGACACTGGCCCTGGCATACCGATCGAAGAGCAACAACACATCTTTGAGGCCTTTTATCGGCTTGGAGAGACTAGCAAGAAAATAGAAGGCACCGGCCTGGGCCTGGCTATCACCCGGCGGCTGGTCGAATTGCACGGTGGAAATCTGGGCCTTGAAAGTCAGCTAGGCTCAGGGAGTTGTTTCTACTTTATTCTGCCGGGCGCCGAAGCCGTTAAGCCACGTAACGTTCAAGAGAGCGGCGGAGAAATCCGGGACCACGAGTTCGCTCGAATCCTGGTTATCGAAGATGATCGCGCGGCGGCACAACTCCTGCAATCTCATTTGACCTCCGCTGGCTACGATGTGGTGTTGTGTGACCAACCGGGACGCGCTCTGGAAATGGCCGCGGAGCTCCAGCCGAGCGCCGTCACCATGGACATCGTCATGGGACCCGTCAATGGCTGGGACCTCCTTTCGAGTTTCAAAACCGATCCGCGCACCACGGGGATTCCAGTTGTTTTGGTTACCATCATTGACCAGCCCTCCACGGGAGCCTCACTCGGCGCGGACGAATATATTGTTAAGCCCGTGAATAAGGCCACGCTGCTGGCGGCAGTGCAACGATGCATGAACCAGCGCAAGACTATCGGACAACCACGGCCCATCCTGGTTGTCGAAGACGATGCTCCAACCCGGGAGTTCATCTCCGAATTGCTCTCCAAGCACGGCTACCTCCCGGCCACCGCGGCCGATGGAGCGGAAGCCCGCGCAAGCGTTGCGGCCTCCGTGCCTGAGCTCGTAATTCTCGACCTCATTCTGCCGAAGGTCAGTGGTTTTCAACTTCTCGCGGAATGGCGCACCCATACGCGAACGGCCGACCTCCCAATCTTTGTGCTGACCAGCAAGGACTTGACGCTGGAGGAGCAAGATTACATCCGAACCCACGCCGCGCTGCTGCTTCAAAAGCAACGGCCCTGGCAGGAAACTCTTGTCGCCCAATTGCGGCGGGCGCTTCCCGGAGTACTTTCGGAGAAGTCATGAAGCAAAGAATTCTCGTGGTTGAGGACAACCAGCCGAATCGTGAGCTTCTTTGCGATTGGCTGGAATCGGAAGGCTTCGAAGCGGTATCCGCCGAGAATCTGGCGCAATCCTACGCCGCGTTCGAGATCGCCGCGCCTCATGCAGTCCTGCTCGATGTGCAACTTGGCCGGGAGGATGGCCTATCCTTGGCCAGGTGGATCAGGCAGCGGCCGGAGCTGCGCTACATTCCGGTCATTGCGGTGACGGCGCAGGCCATGTCTACGGATCATCAGCGAGTCATCGAGGCGGGGTGCGACGCCTGTGTTTTCAAGCCAGTGAATTTCAAATCGCTCGGCGAACAGCTCGAACGTTTGCTCAACCACACGGCGCGGGTTCCACCCCGGCAATAAATCACGCTCGCCCGCCGGGCCTCATCACACCCTTGGCCCGCTCAATCAAATGGTTGGAAGGCAAACTCGGATCCGCCAGTTTTCTCGCGGTCTCCAGGCCCGCGACGGGCAGGTTGGCTGCATCCAGAAGCCCGAGTTGCACCAGCACCGAAGCTTGATCCCAGTAGATGTGCTCGTTCGAAAGTTTTCCGTCGCGAAAGTGGACGATGACCACCAGCGGACATTCCACCCGCTTGCCGGTCGGCGCGATGCCAGGAAGCATCCAGTCCATTTCGATGGTGTGCGTAAACCGAAAAATCATTTCGTCCACCAGCCGCTCCGCGCCGATGGTTCGGGAGACGGGAACGATCTCCGTATCTGCAGGCATCTTGGGGATGAAGTGCCGCGAATAGAATTCGCGCAATTGTTCGTGGCCCACGCCGCCAGTCAACACCGGAATGTGGTTCACGTAGGCATCCGGCACCATCGTCTCCAGTGTGGCCTTCGTATCCTGGGTCGTGAATTCGTCACGCAGGTGTTCTTCCCAAAGATCGTTGAGAATCTGCTGCCCGGGAGTTAACCCTTCTCTTGTGCTCCTCTTCTCATTCATCCTGGCTTCCTTTCCGCGCCGCGCATTTGGTTTTCAGGGGGTCGGAGCTTTAGTTCATCCTGAGCATCGAAGGGCTCCGACATTTGAGATTTCATTTCTTAGGCTTCCCGCCGTTCAGCAAAACGAATTTCTGGATCCTCTTGCCCGTATCCACTTCTCCGGTATACAGACTCCCCTCGGAATCGGACGCGATCTGATGGATCCAGTGAAACTGCCCCGCATTGCGCCCGTTGTGTCCTGTCTGGCCCAGCACGGCGCCATCCTCCCGCCGCAGGGTCCAGATGACGTTGTCCTCCCCGTCGGCCACCAGCAGAAACTTCTGCTTCTCATCGGTCGAAAACGCGAACTGCCACACGGAACCCACACCCAATGTTTCAGGCCTCACCACGAACTCCTTAACGAATTTTCCCTGCTTTGTGAAAACCTGCATCCGGTCATTGATGCGATCGCACACATACACCAGTCCATCCCGTGAAATGTGCACGCAATGCACAGGATTGCGAAATTGCTGGTCCGGTGGCGCTCCGGGATTATATGCACCCGGGTCGGCATCCTTTGGAGGGTTTCCATACGCTCCCCAGAGCCTCTTGAACGCCCCTGTCTCCGAGTCGAACACAATCACTCGCTTGTTCATGTAACCGTCCGCGATGTACACCTCGTGCGCCTCCGAATCCACCTCGATGCCCGCCGGGCGTCCCAAAATGTCTGTGCGCAAACTGTCGGGCGGATCGGCTGACGGATGCCCGATCTGCATCACAAACTTCCCATCCTTTTTAAACTTCAGAATATGCCGGTCGGTCGGCGAACTCCCTCCGATCCAAACGTATCCATCCTTGTCCACATAAATTCCGTGCTCGTTCTTCGGCCAATCAAATCCTTCGCCAGGTCCGCCCCAGGAATGGAGCAGATGTCCTTGCTTGTCGAATTCCAGGACCGGCGGCGCAGCAATGCAGCAATTGGAACGCGGCGGCGCAAGCGAAGCGCCGATTTCATCCACCGTGTTCGAGGCGGGCCGTTGCAAAACCCAGATGTGGTCCTCCCGGTCCACAGCCAGCCCGCCGATTTGCCCAACGATCCAGTTGTTCGGCAACTCCTGCGGCCAGAACGGGTCCACTCGATACTTAGGTGCCTCCTGCGCGTTCGTAGCCGGCGCTAAAATCCCAAGAAAAATCGCAGGCACAATGCCGAAGCAAACCAAGGCCCGTGCCCATGTCCATGTCTTGCAGAAACCGAAAATGTGCATGAATCACTCCCGCTGACGGACATCCCTCAGTTCAGAATCGGGGCGGAGTATAGGGCGGCCCTCGGCACGTGTCAACGCAGCCGCGCTACTTCGTCACGGCGAGAGCGAAGCCACGCTATTCGGCACACTCGTGCTGCAACGCCTTCCGTGGTTCACCACAGATAGAACACTGCTTAAATCGCTCAGGAGCTATTCGCCGTCTGGATGAAGGACCGGCCAAGGTTCGTTCCCAAACCGACATCTAAGGTGAATGCCCTATGGAGCGGCCCACCCGCAGCCCGGATATTTTTGCGCGCATAAACTTTAGGCCTTGCACAATGGACGAAATTGTTGTATTCAGGCGCTAATTCCCGGCTATACCTTTGCCATCCGATGGCGAAGGAGGTGGTAGGTTGCCCGTTTAGTTCAAAAAATTTAGTGGTCCAAGGTTGTGTGGTGAAAGGCTCTGCACGTCGGGGTGTTTTTATTTCCCCGTGGGACCCCACAGGAGGGCGTGTTATGAGAAAGCAATTGTGTGTGTTGATCTACGCAATATCAATGCTGTTGGTTGTAATCCCACCTGGTTTGTTCGCGCAAATGGCGGGAACGGGTCAGGTTGTTGGTAC
>Ga0137415_10001853_pt1 | contig 21099 bp, 15 predicted proteins | sample CZODoug3_1_1_16f_FD_183082 | JGI IMG/M metagenome (GOLD analysis project Ga0137415, IMG submission 183082) | Vadose zone soil fungal communities from Angelo Coast Range Reserve, California, USA - CZODoug3_1_1_16fungal (Hybrid Assembly) | ecosystem: Environmental > Terrestrial > Soil > Vadose...
TTTCGCGGATGGCTTTCCAGCGGGGCATTCCTTGCGCCTTTGCCCTGTTTGCATAACAATGATGCCTAATTGGTGATGAAATCAGCATTGGGAGTCATCGGTTATGCACGAGCGCAGCGTTCGCGATCTCCTGAATCTTTATAACCCGGCCAATCCGCTGGAAAAAGCGTGGACTATTCCCGCTCCATGGTATTTCGATGAGCGACTCGCGAAACTCGAGCGCGAGTCCGTCTTTGCGGCTAACTGGCAGGTGGTCGGCCATCTGGATCAGGTGAAAGAACCCGGCCAGTTTTTCACGATCGACGTTAATAAGGAGCCGCTGGTTGTAGTTCGCGGCGATGACGGAAAACTCCGCGCGTTTTACAACGTGTGCCGCCATCACGCCGCCGCCGTGGTGCCCGAAGCGCAGGGCTGCGCGAAGAATTTCCGCTGCCCATATCATGGGTGGACATATGGGAACGATGGCGCGCTCAAGGGCATGGTCGAGTTCGAGGGAGTCTGTAATTTTGACCGCGCGGATAATGGCCTGGTTCCGGTGCGCGTGGATACCTGGGAGAATTTCGTTTTCGTGAATCTCGACGGACGCGCCTCTCCGCTGCGCGAGTACCTCGGCAAAGTTCCGGAGATTGCGGCCCCGCTCAAAATTACCGAGACGCTTAAGTATTTCGATCGCCGGATTTACACGCTGAATTGCAACTGGAAGGTTTACGTGGACAACTATCTGGATGGCGGCTACCACGTGCCGCATGCGCACAAGGGGCTCAGCAGCGTCGTCGAGTACACCAAGTACACCATCGAAAATTACGAGCGCGCCTGTTTGCAGTCCAGCCCGCTGGATAGTTCGGGCGCGCTTGAATCTTCAATTGGCTCGACGCGCCAGGGGACGGCGTTTTATCTGTGGGTCTACCCCAACTTCATGCTGAATGCGTATTCGGGCGTGATGGACACCAACCTGGTGCTGCCGCTGGGCGTCAACAAGTGCGCGGTGATCTTTGACTACTATTTTGCGGACATCAGCCCCGCCGCCGCGAAACACCACCAGGAAAGCATCGCCGTCAGCGAAAAGGTTCAGGATGAAGACATGGCGATCTGCGATTCGGTGCAGCGTGGGCTATCTTCCCGCGCTTATGTTGCGGGACGTCTCTCGCTGCGCCGCGAAGCCGGCGAACATTTGTTTCACCGCCTGCTTCACGCGGATATGACCAATGCGCTGGCGCGGCCGATGGCCGCCGACTGACGACTTTTTGCGTAGTGTCCGCCTCTTGCCCTGTGGATAGCCGAAGGGTTTGAGGCGGCTCGTTTCCGCTGCCCTCAGCAATTGAAATTTCGCACACACAAAAACTTGTAGTATTTCATATGTTATTGGAATAACATCCGGCGCATCGCTCAGAGTGACATGGGGATAGCACTCTGGACAGGTACTCCTCTGTGCTTTTTCTTTCACGTCACTAATTGCGGCAATCGGGGTGTAGGTCGACATGCAGCATCACCCTCTTCAGGAGGAGCTATGTACCGCTTGTTGATTTGCTGTTTCATCGTTTTGGTGCTTTCCCTAAGTGCAGCAGCCCAGCTTCCTACTTCCACCTTGAACGGAACGGTAACAGATCCGCAAGGCGCCGTAGTTGCCGGCGCAAGAATTGTCGTCACCAGCACGGCAACCAGTACAAGTCGCGAGGCCACCAGCGCCAGTGACGGTGGTTTCGCCTTCAGCGATCTACCCCCTGGAGATTACACCGTGCGCGTCAGCGCCTCGGGATTTGCCACCAGCGAATACAAAGCGGTGCGTCTGGAGGTGGGGCGTGCCAGTACCCTGAACGTTTCGCTGAAAATTGCCCGGGGCGGCGAGGTAGTGGAGGTGAGCGCCGCCGAAATAGCCTTGAACACCACGCAGTCGATGGTGCAGGGGCTGGTGGAGGCCCAGGAAATCCAGACCCTGCCGTTGAATGGGCGAAACTTTCTCGACTTGGCCTTTCTGATTCCTGGAAACCGCCCCGCACCGCGTTTTGACCCCACCAAGACAAACACTGTGGAAGTTTCCTCGGCCGGGGCCTATGGAAGAGGCGGCAATATCATCATCGATGGCGCTGACAACAACGACGAGGTGGTTGGCGGCACGCTGATGAACTTCCCGGAGGAAGGATTGGCGGAGTTTCAAATTGCCACCAAATTTACGGCGGAAGTCGGGCGTTCTTCCTCAAGCATCATCAACATCGCCACGAAGTCAGGGACGAATGACGTACACGGTTCGGAATACTTCTTCTTCCGGCACAAGACTCTGCAGGGATTGCCGGCAACCTTCGATCGAACGCAACCCACGCCGCGGTTTGCCCGCGAACAGTTCGGAGGCTCCGTAGGCGGCCCGTTAATCAGGGAGAAGCTCTTCGGATTTTTCGCAGGGGAATATCTCAATCAGGATCACGCCGTTCCCGTGGGCGTGCGGGACTTTACCGCGAACAGCGTGACGGGCGGCTCCGCTCTCGCTTTCGTGCATGATGTCCGGATCACTTCCAAAGGCGACTGGGTGCCCGATGGCAGCGACCATATTTCGCTGCGCTATTCCTTTGAACGGTCACTGGACGTTGACAATGGCTTCTTGATACGGCCATTGGGCGGGGCCGCCAATCGCCAGCAGTCCCTCAACCGCTATAACTCTTTTCTCGCGAGCTGGTCGAAAAGCTTTTCCCCTACGCAGACCAACAGTCTGAGCTATCAAAAGAACTATTTTATCAATCACATTCCAGCGTTTTCGCCTGACGCCCCGGACACGAATCCAGCCGGGCTGGCAGCGACAAACGAGCTTCGCTTCCCGGATCTTCAGGACGGTGCGAATTACCGGATCCCGCAACGAACCCGGCTGGCTCGCGATCAGGTGCGCGACACGTTCTACTGGTCCATGGGCAAGCACAATCTGAGTTTTGGCGCGGAATTCCAGTATTACGGATCCGACATCCTGTTTGACATCTTTGGAAGTGGGAGCATTTACTTGACCGAGGATTTCCCCCGTCAAAATCTCTTTACCGGTACGTCTTGTTCCGCCGTAACCCCGTGTAACGACACGGACATTCCGATCGCCATCGCGTTAAAGAGCGGCGCGCCCGTTCGCCCGCCGACGGCGCCTTACGAACACAACAAATACCTGGGACTGTTTGTGCAGGATGACTGGCGCTTCCGGCCTGGGCTGACGTTTAACCTGGGACTTCGTTGGGACGGTGATTTCAACTCCTTGGGCGAGACCGAGCAAAACAAACCTTGCCCGACCTTGACCACAGTGATTATCAACTGTGAGTTCATCCGAAACCTTCTGGGACCACACGATTCATCTGCCAAATATAAGAACTTCGGCCCGCGAGTGGGCTTTGCCTGGCAGCCCGCGGCCCTGAAGAACACGGTGGTGCGCGGCGGCTACGGGATTTACTACGACAGGGTGATTCTGGAGCCAGCCCTGCTGGAAGAACTGCTCAACGGACGAGCCGTGCCAATCGTTGGTTATGGGGGCTCAACGTGCTCAGCCACGGGTTCGGGTGCGACGCCAGTACCAAGCATCGGCAACTGTTTCTTGTCAGGAGCGACCTATGCTCCTGGCTCCCCCACTCTCGCTAACCCATTCTCCGGGGGTTCCAGCCCGTTCGGAATCGGCGTGAACGTCATCGACAACAAAGCGGCCACGCCGTTGGTGCAGCAGTTCACCTTGGGCGTGCAGCGCCAGTTTGGAAACGATTACCTCCTTTCCGTAGACGGGATACACACGCGTGGGACGCGCCAGTTGATTCCCAGGTACCTACGCACATTGCCCCCGGGAATCAGCACTCCGTTCATCAATTGTCCCAATCCGAGAGATCCTTGCATCGTTATTGACCCTGCCACTGGCACGCCAGCGGCGACTGGATGCCCCGCCGATCCCAGTTGCCAAACCATTACGAACATTCAGTCTTCGGCGAGGACGTGGTATGACGCCCTGCTTGTTAGCTTCCAAAAACGGCCAAGGAGCGGTCCTTGGCACCCCGGATACAACGTCAGCTACACACTTTCCAAAACGTTCGACGAGCAGCAAGACGACCAAGTCAGTCCCAGCGGGGCACCCACGGAGGACCCCGCCATCGTCGCGATGCACGTCAATGATTTGAAGATCGAGAAGGGCTATGCGACCAGCGATGAACGCCACCGTTTCGTGGTCTCTGGAAGCATGGAGCTGCCCTGGAAGTTGAACATCTCGCCCATCTGGAGCTTGTCCTCCAGCATTCCGGAGAATCTTGATGTGCCGCTGCTTGGCGACGGCCGGCTGCCTAACATTCCGCGCAACGCCTTGGGACGCCAAATTCAGAACGGCGCGGCGCTGAACAGCGCTATCATCGCCTATAACGCGTTGCCCGCGTGCCTCGCAAGCGGAAGCACGGCCGGTCCGCTCCCTTGCAATCAAGGCCAGATCTTGAATGCCGCGGGAACAGGTGCGTTTCAGGTGGACCCGAAAATCCATTTTGGCCACAGTCTCAATTCCTTTGATACACGGGTCTCAAGAACCTTTCATTTCAAGGAACCGCATAGCTTAGAGGCCATCGCGGAGGTGTTCAATCTGTTCAATGTCACCAACATCCGCGGCACAACCAACAGGAACTACTCGGGGGTGAACAACGTCCTGACTTCCGGTGACTTCAATCGTGCTCTGGAGACAGCGGGCAAGTTCTTCGGCTCGTACGGGCCGCGCGCCTTCCAGTTTGCACTCCGCTACAGGTTCTGATTGGCCTGACCGGTACGCCGGCATATTCGCAAGGCAAGAAAAGAGGGACAGTCGGCAGCCGCCCAAAACCGGACGCGCTTCGCATCTGAAACAAAAAAGGCCGGCGGAGTTCCCGCCGGCCCTCTTCGCTTCTGAAAACTACAGTTTCTCGAAGAAGTGCAGTACTTTCTTGCCGGCGCTTTCGGTGTAGTACACCGTCACTTTGGCGCCCTTCTCGGTTCCTTTTGCGGTGTCGACAGCAGCAACTTTGGTCCCGTGACCTGCCACTTCAAACGTCTGCTCGGTCCCGTCGGCGGCTTTCACCGTGATCGTCTTGCCACCTTCTCCGACCTTCGTTACCGTCCCTTCCACGACTTTATAGCCGCCTTTGCCGACCTTGTCGACTTCCACGGCCGTCTTATCGGTTCCCGTCACCGTGTAGTGGGCAACAACCTCAGAACCTTCCTTCACTCCCTCGAAGGTGTCCTTCGCGCCGGTCCCGACGGCTTCTCCGCCTTTGACCACGGTCTTATCCGCAAAATGGATGGTGTGCTCAGTGCCATCCTTGGTCTTCACCACGATCGTCTTCGCGGCTGCGTCCACTTTCGTGACCACCCCGTGAAGGACGCTCACGACTTCATCCGCCGCCACAACCATTACCGCAAAAAATGCGGCCAACACCATTACCGAAAGCAATTTCTTCATTACGGCTGACCTCCTGTTTGAGCTTGACCTGCTTAGTAGTTGGAAAGGGTTCGCGAAACTGCCCCACAAAAAGGTTAGCGCAAGCCTCCGGCAAAAACTACCGGGAAGAGCATTACACCCGCCCATTGTCCTGAGTTGATTCGAAAGACATTCCAGTTGGACAACGAGACGCACACCCAGACACTGCGGTTAGATGAGAGGAACCCTCTAATAGATGCACATATTGGAAGTGACTTGCGGCTCGGTACGAAACTAATTCCCCGGCCGGATGGGTTCGAATGCCAGCGGAACAAGAACTGATTGGGCGTCTGCACTCGCGGCCTTTCGTTGACCCGGGCCGCGCGCTAACCTATACTTAAAGTTCGGTGTCGCTTGCAGGATTTCCGCTGGGTTCCGCACTGTAATCCATGAAGTTTCCGCAGCATGCGCGGGATGGTGTGAAGGAACCCGGATGCGTGTTTTTGACCCCGCACCATCCGCCTGCCTGACCGGCAACACTCAAATTAATTCACAAAGGGTTTTGATTTCCTTTAAGGGAGAAGAAAATGGCGGAAGCTAGCTGCCGTAGAGAACTCGAACTGGAAATTCCCGCCGAAGAGATTTCCAAGGCCTCCGAAAAAGTCGCCAAGGAATTTGCCAAGATGGCGCGCGTGCCGGGATTCCGCCCGGGCAAGGCTCCCATTTCGCTGATCAAGCGCCGCTTCGCGGAAGATATCAAGAGCGAAGTGCTGCAGAATCTGGTGCCGGAGACCGTTGAAAAGGCCGTGGCCGAGCAGAAGCTCTCTCCCGTCTCGCAACCCCAAGTGGACAAGCTGGAATTCAACGAAGGGCAACCGGTGAAGTTTCGCGCCTCGTTCGATGTGCTGCCGGAATTTACCCTTGCGAACTACAAGAGCCTTGAAATCGAAATGCCGGAAATGAACCTCACGGAAGAGGATGTCGCCAAAGCGCTCGCGGAGATGCAGCAGCGTGCGGCCGCCTTCACCCCCGTTGAGGGCCGCGCCGTCCAGAACGACGATTTTGTGCAGGTGAAGCTGCACGGCACGCCCGAGGGCGGCGGCGAGCCGCTGCAGGCGGAAAGCGTGCTCTGCCACGTCGGCGCCGAAGAGACCATGGAGCCGTTCAACGAAAACCTGCGCGGCGCGAATGTCGGCGATCACAAGGATTTTGACGTCAATTACCCCGCCGACTATCCCGACGCCAAGCTTGCGGGAAAGCTCTTCCACTATTCGGTGGATGTGTTGGGGATCAAGACCAAGAAGCTCCCCGAATTGAACGATGAATTTGCCAAGGACGTGAGCGACGCCACTTCGCTTGACGAACTCAAAACCAAAATCCGCGAAAGCCTCGAACACGAGCGCGATCATCGCCACAAGGACTTGCAGCGCGAAAAAGTGATCGGCGAACTGGTGAAGCTGCACGACTTCCCGGTACCCGAAACGCTCGTCGAGCATCAAATGGATGTGCGACTTGAGCGCGTGGTTCGTTCCCTGGCACAACAAGGCGTGGATCCCCGGGCAGTCAATGTGGACTGGGTGAGCCTGCGCCGGCGCCAGGAAGAACGCGCCAAGGATGACGTGAAGGCCGAACTGGTGATTGACCGCATCGCCACCGAGGAAAAAATCGAGGTCACGGAGGAGGAACTCGACCATGAGATCGAACACATGGCGGGCCACTCCGGCGAATCCACAGAAGCGTTTCGCGCTCGTTTGACAAAGCAGGGTGCGCTCGATAGGATGAGAGCGAAGCTGCGGAGTGACAAGACCATCGACTGGTTGGCACAGAACGCCAGTGTCAAAACGGTTGCCGCGGCAAGCGCCAAGTGATCCTGACCCCGCTCCCACGAGCCAAATCTCTCACATGAAAAACTACGAAGAACCGACCTATTACGCGACCACTCTGGTACCGATGGTGGTTGAACAGACCAGCAGGGGCGAGCGCGCTTACGACATCTATTCGCGCCTCCTGAAAGAGCACATCATCTTTATCGGCACACCGATTGATGACCACGTTGCCAATCTGGCCACCGCGCAGATGCTCTTTCTGCAGGCCGAAGACCCGGAAAAAGACATTCAGCTGTACATCAATTCTCCGGGCGGCTCCATCACCGCCGGCTTCGCCATCTATGACACGATGCAGTTCGTCAAGCCGGACGTGGTCACCACCTGCGTCGGCCAGGCTGCATCCATCGCCGCCGTGCTTCTCGCCGGGGGTTCTCCGAAGAAGCGCTTTGCCTTGCCGAATGCCCGCATATTGATTCACCAGCCGTGGATGAGCGGCCTCGGCGGGCAGGCTACTGACATTGACCTGCACGCCAAAGAGATTTTGCGCATGCGCACGACGATCAACAACATCCTTTCCAAGCACTCCGGCCAGCCCGTTGAGCGCATCGAAAAGGATGTGGAGCGCGATTACATCATGAATCCGGAGCAGGCCAAGGAATACGGGATGATCGATGAGATCATCTACAAGCACCGGTAGAGATTCGCCGCTTGCCGGCGGGGCCGGGTGCGGGATGAAATCCACAAGCGTTTCTGTTTGACAGCAAGGCTTGCACTTTCTCTTTCGCCCGGGGGAAAAATCGGCCTAGAATGGTATTCAACGTCTCCGGAGGATGTGCCGGAGGAGAGGCCCTCACACACGTGAAAAAATATACTCCAGACGAACCGCTTCGCTGCTCCTTCTGCCACAAGACCCAGGAGCAGGTGGAGAAGCTCATCAGTTCGCCTTCGGATTATCCCCGGGCGTACATCTGCAACGAGTGTGTCGGCGTCTGCCAGACGATTCTGGAAGACGAAAAGCGCGAACAGGCCACCGCGCCGGCGCGCCGCCTGCCTCGCCCACCGGAGATCAAGCAGTTCCTGGACAGCTACGTTATCGGCCAGGACCGCACCAAAAAGAAATTGGCTGTGGCCGTTTACAACCACTACAAGCGCATCTTCCTGAACAAGCAGCCCGGCGAAGTGGAACTCAGCAAGTCCAATATTCTGCTGATTGGTCCCACAGGCACCGGTAAGACGCTGCTGGCGCAAACTCTTTCACGCATGCTGGATGTGCCGTTCGCCATTGTTGACGCCACCACTTTGACCGAGGCTGGCTACGTCGGCGAGGACGTCGAAAACATTATTTTGAAGCTTTTGCAGGCTGCGGACGGCGACGTCCAGAAGGCCCAGCAAGGCATCATCTATATTGATGAGATCGACAAAATTGCCAAGAAGGACGAAAACCCCTCCATCACCCGCGACGTCAGCGGCGAGGGCGTTCAGCAGGCGCTGCTGAAGATTCTCGAAGGCACCGTGGCCAACGTGCCTCCTCAGGGTGGCCGCAAGCATCCTCACCAGGAATTTACGCCGGTGGACACCACGAACATCTTATTTATCTGTGGCGGCGCATTCGTGGGCCTCGAAAAGCTGATCGAGAAGCGCGTCGGCCGCCGGTCCTTGGGCTTCCATACCGAGTCTGGAGCGACCTCCGCACAGCGCCGCAACACGGAATTGCTGGAGCAGGTCCAGCCCGGCGACCTGATTCGCTATGGCCTGATCCCGGAATTTGTCGGCCGCCTCCCTGTCGCGGGAGTCATGAGCGACCTCGACAAGGGCGCGCTGATGAAGATTTTGACCGAGCCAAAGAATGCCTTGATGAAGCAGTACCAGCGCTTGTTTGAGTTCGAAAACGTGCGCCTCCGGTTCACCGACGACGCTCTGGAGACCGTCGCGGAGTTGGCTCTTCAGCGCAAAGTCGGCGCGCGCGGCTTGCGTATGATCCTCGAAGACCTCATGCTGGAATTGATGTACCACCTGCCGATGCAGAAAAGAGTGCGCGATTTTGTGGTCACCGCCGAAATGGTCCGCGGCCACGAAATCAATTGGAGTTTGCTCGAGAAGGCTGGCTAACAGCTTCTTGGGCTCTAAGGAAGTTCAGGGGCCTGCATGTTCACTCGTGAGAAACAGGAAATGAAACGCGTACCCATGATGCCGGTGCGCGATATGGTCATTTTTCCGCAACAGATGACCCCGTTTATCGTCGGCCGCGAAGCCAGCGTTCGCGCGCTGGAAGAAGCGCTTGCCGGCGACAAGAAGATCTTTCTTTCGACCCAGCATGATGCTTCTATCGATGACCCGAAGCCCGAGGAGATTTACGCGGTCGGCACTCTCGCGAACATCGTCCAAAGCGTCAAGCTGCCCGACGGCAATATCAAAGTGCTGGTTGAAGGCGTCGAGCGCGCTCGTTCCGTTTCCATTACCTCCGAAGAAGGCTTCTTTCGCGCCACCATCCGCCTGCTTGCCGCGAAAATCGAAGCCACTCCGCAGGTCGAGCAGCTCGTACAGAAGGTCACCGGCCTCTACGAGCAGTTCATCAAGCTTTCGCAGAGCCTGAATTACGACACGATGATCGCCGCTGCGCGCGTTGACGACCCTTCGCGCCTTTCGGACACCATCGCGGCGAATCTTCAGCTCCCTGTGGACGAAAAGCAAGACTTGCTGGAAACAGCGGACCCGCTTGAGCGCCTGAATCGCGTGTCCGACATCCTGGAAATCGAACTTGAAAAGCTGAACGTCGACCGCAACATCAATACTCGCGTGAAGCGCCAGATGGAACGCGCGCAAAAAGAGTATTACCTCAACGAAAAGCTCAAGGCTATTCAGAAGGAACTCGGCCGGGGCGAGAAGAATGAAATCGAAGAGCTGAAAAAGAAAATCGATTCCGCCGGCATGCCCAAGGACGTCCTGGAAAAGGCCAGCACGGAGCTGAAGCGCCTGGAACTGATGCCGCCGATGTCCGCGGAATCCACCGTCAGCCGCAACTATATTGACTGGCTGCTTGCCGTGCCCTGGAAGAAGCGTTCGAAAGAGATTCGGGACATCAAGGCGGCAGAGGAAATCCTCAACACGGAGCATTACGGCCTGGAAAAAGTGAAAGACCGTATTCTGGAATTCCTGGCCGTCCGCCAACTCGTCAAGAATCCCAAGGGCTCCATCCTTTGCTTCGTCGGGCCTCCTGGCGTTGGCAAGACTTCGCTGGCCATGTCCATCGGCCATGCCACTGGGCGCAAATTTGTCCGCGTGTCATTGGGCGGCGTTCGCGATGAAGCGGAAATCCGCGGGCATCGTCGCACGTACATTGGCGCACTGCCCGGCCAGATCATTCAGATGATGAAAAAGGCCGGCACGGTCAATCCGATTTTCGTTCTCGACGAAGTGGATAAAATGTCCACCGACTTCCGTGGCGACCCGTCAGCGGCGCTGATGGAAGTCCTCGATCCGGAACTCAATCACTCGTTCACGGATCACTACCTGGACGTCGAATACGACCTTTCGAAGGTCATGTTCGTCTGCACCGCCAACGTGATGCACACCATCCCGCAGCCGCTGCAGGATCGCATGGAAATCCTCCGCTTGCCGGGGTACACGGAGCAGGAAAAACTGGAAATCGCCAAGCGCTTCCTGGTGAAGCGCGCCCGCGAAGCAACCGGCCTCACGGAGAAGAATCTCACCTTCACGGATGAAGGCTTGCTGCACATGATCCGCCACTACACTCACGAAGCGGGCGTGCGCAACCTGGAACGCGAAATTCAGAATATCGCCCGCAAGATGGCTCGCCGCGTTGTGGCTGACGGCCCCGAAACCACCATCAAGATCGCCGTCGAAAACGTCAATGAATACCTTGGCGTGCTGAAGTACCGCGAATTCTGGCTTGAGAAGCAGAATGAAATCGGCCTCACCACCGGCCTCGCGTGGACCGAAGTCGGCGGCTCCGTGCTGGCCGTCGAAGCCACCACCATGGAAGGCAAAGGCCGCCTGACGCCCACCGGGAAGCTCGGCGAAGTGATGCAGGAATCCGCGCAAGCCGCCATGAGTTACGTCCGCTCTCGCACCGCAGCGCTCGGCCTGGAAAAAGATTTTTACCGCACGCTCGATATCCACGTGCACGTGCCCGAAGGCGCCATCCCCAAGGACGGCCCCTCCGCCGGCATCACCATCTGCACCTCCATCGTCAGCGCGCTCACGCGGAATCCCGTGCGCTGTGACGTGGCCATGACCGGCGAAATCACCCTGCGCGGCAAGGTTCTTCCCATCGGCGGCGTGAAGGAAAAGCTACTGGCCGCCCACCGAATGGGCTTGCGTACCATCATCCTTCCGAAGGATAATGAGAAGGACCTAGCGGAAATCCCTCAGGAGATCCTCTCCAGCCTCAAGATGCACTTCGTGGAAACCATGGATGAAGTGTTGCAGGTTGCGCTGGAGCGGCCCATCGTGCCGCTCGTAGGAACCGGGGTTGCGCCTGTCGCGGAGCCGTTCACCACTGGCGCAGATAAAGACACGAGTTTGACAAACTAAGCCGCTCAATTCGGGAGCAGTCTGCACCTGCAGTCTGCGGTTATCCCCGCCTCGAGTCGCTTCTGGTTGCAGATAGTTTGGTTGCCCGCCCTGGCGGAAAGGTCTTTTTCGCCGGAAGGTACACCACCACGCAGTCCAGTTCCGGGTACGAGTAGATCAAGGAACAATCAACCAAAACTTAAAGTTAGGATATATGGCAAAAGAAACGAGTACAGAAGGAAACAATCAAATCAGTATCAGCCTTGCTGAGCTGAAAGAAAAAAACATCACCGACCTGGCGAAAATTGCCAAGGAATTGAACATTCCTGGCGCCAGCGGGATGCGCAAGCAGGAGCTGATCTTCCAGATCCTCCGCGCGCAAACGGAGAAAAGCGGCCTGATCTTTTCGGAAGGCGTCCTTGAATGCCTGCCCGACGGTTTTGGATTCCTGCGCGCTCCGGAATACAACTATCTCCCCGGCCCCGACGACATCTACGTCTCGCCTTCGCAGATCCGCAAGTTTGACCTGCGCACGGGCGACACCGTCTCCGGCCAGGTGCGTCCTCCGAAGGATGGCGAGCGCTATTTCGCGTTGATCAAAGTGGAAGCCGTCAACTTTGAAGATCCTGAGGTCGCGCGCAACAAGATCTTTTTCGATAACCTCACGCCGCTCTATCCCCAGGGCCGGTTGAAGATGGAAACCAACAAGGACAATCTTACGGGCCGTGTGCTTGATCTGCTTTGCCCCATCGGCAAAGGCCAGCGCGGCTTGATCAATGCTCCCCCGCGCACCGGCAAGACCATGATGCTGCAGTCCGTCGCGAATTCCATCACCGTGAATCATCCGGAAGTCGCGCTTATCGTTTTGCTGATTGACGAGCGGCCGGAAGAAGTAACTGACATGCAGCGCACGGTGAAGGGCGAAGTCATCAGCTCCACCTTCGATGAACCGCCGCAGCGCCACATTCAGGTGGCCGAAATGGTGCTTGAAAAGGCCAAGCGGCTGGTGGAGCACAAGCGCGACGTTGTCGTCCTGCTCGACTCCATCACGCGTCTCGCGCGCGCCTACAACGCCGTCACGCCGCCGTCCGGCAAGGTTCTCTCCGGTGGTATTGACGCCAACGCTTTGCAGCGCCCGCGCCGCTTTTTCGCCGCCGCTCGCAATGTGGAAGAAGGTGGTTCGCTCACCATCATCGCCACGGCGTTGATTGATACCGGCAGCCGCATGGACGACGTCATCTTCGAAGAGTTCAAGGGCACCGGTAACATGGAAATTTATCTGGATCGCCGGCTCGCCGATAAGCGCGTGTTTCCGGCCATTGATATCCAGCGTTCCGGCACTCGTAAGGACGAATTGCTCCTTCCGCCCGATGAGTTGAGCCGCGTCTGGGTGTTGCGCAAGGTTTTGAGTCCGCTCTCGACAGTCGAGGCGATGGAGCTTTTGCTCAGCCGCCTCTCAAAGACAAAGGCCAACGCGGAATTCCTCAACTCGATGTCCGCTCCGGTCTGAGGATCGTCAGTCCCACCCACGGCACCCCTCCCGTTGGCCGCTTCTGGGCCATCGTCACCGTGGTTCCAAAAGAAACGGTTCGCCACGGCGAGCCAGGGTGCCTGTATGCATGAAAAATTCATTGCCCGCCAGCCGATATTTGACAAGCGGCTGCGGGTGTATGCCTACGAGCTGCTTTTCCGGGGAGGCCCTCAAAATTTCTTTCAGCCGCGCAATCACGCGGCGTCCAGCGTGATCGCCGATTCGCTCACCCTCTTCGATTTGCAAACTCTTACCGGCCACGCCCGCGCTTTCATCAACGTGGATGAACTCGCTCTCCGGCTCGGCGCTCCCCGGCTTCTGCCGGCCGACCGCATCGTGGTCGAAATTCTTGAGAGCGTGAAGCCTACCGACGAAATCGTCGGCATCTGCCGCGAACTTCGCCAGGATGGATATTCGCTGGCCCTTGACGATTTTCTTGGCGAGCCCGCCCTCCAGCCCCTTGTCGATCTCGCTCACTACCTGAAAGTGGATTTCACGCTTCTCGATGCGGATGGCCGCAAGCGCGTCGCGGAGGAATATCTCGGCAACGGACTTTCTCTCCTGGCCGAGAAAGTGGAAACGCAGAACGATCTCGACGAAGCTCGTAATCTTGGCTATTGCTACTTCCAGGGCTATTTTTTCTGCAGGCCTTCGATGCTCGAAACTCGCGATATTCCGGGCAACAAGCTCATTCAGCTTCAGCTCCTTAGCGCTGTTGCGTCTTCCGAACTCAACTACGACGCCATCGAAAATCTGCTCAAGCAGGAGCCTTCCCTGCTCTATCGGCTGCTTCGCTACCTCAACTCGCCGGCGCTTGGGTTGCGCGGCGAGGTGCACAGCATTCGTCACGCCATCACCCTTCTCGGCGAACGAGAATTTCGCCGCTGGGTCTCCATCTTTGCCGTCATTGCCATGAGCTCCGGCAAGCCCCCCGAATTGATCCACACCGCCCTTACCCGGGCTTATTTCTGTGAGGACTTCTCCGCCCCCGCCGGTTTCCACGATAAAAGCGCCACCATGTTTCTCATGGGACTCCTTTCCGTCTCCGACGCACTCCTCGACAAGCCGATCAAAGACGTGCTTCACTCTCTGCCGATCGACCTCGAAGTGAAGTCCGCTCTCTGCGGCGGCGAAAACCGCTATCGCGATCTCTACGAAGTCCTGCTCGCTCTTGAACGCGCCGAGTGGCCCAAACTCGCAACTTTCACCGAACGCCTTGGCTGCCTCGAAGACACCGTCCCGGACTCCTACCAGGCTGCCCTCCAAAAAGCCTCCGCCGTCACCGTCTGAAAATTCTTGTGGCACAGCGATTCCTCGCCGTGCTCTTTGTGTTCGTCGGTCCGGGAAATTCAGTTGGCCTTCGCTTTTTGCGCGGCAGTCCACGCGTCCATATGCTTTTCCAGAAAACTCAGCGGTACCGCGCCCTGCTCCAGCACCGCATCGTGAAAAGTGCGCACGTCAAACTGGTTCCCCAATTCCTCCTCCGCGCGTCCTCGCAATTCGCGAATTTTCAACTGCCCCAACTTGTACGCCAGCGCCTGCCCCGGCCAAACGATGTAGCGGTCCACTTCCACGGTAATGTCCTGGTCCGTCTTCCCCGTGTTCTTGCGGAAAAAATCAATCGACCGTTGCCGCGTCCAGCCCATCGAGTGCATCCCCGTATCCACGACTAGCCGGACCGCGCGCCACATCTCATACGTCAATTGGCCGAATTTCGAGTACGGATCTTTGTACAGCCCCAGATCCTCGCCCAGTCCCTCGCAATACAGCGCCCAGCCCTCCACAAACGCGGAGTATCCGATGTGCTTCCGGAACTCCGGCACATCCTCCTGCTCTTGCGCGAGAGAAATTTGCAAGTGATGCCCCGGCACGGATTCATGCAGCGACAGCGCCTCCATCTCCCATTTTGGCCGCGCGTGCAGATTGTACGTATTCACGAAGTAGTAGCCCGGCCTCCCAGCTTCCGGAGAACCCGGCTGGTAATACGCGGTCGTTTGCGAAGGAGCTTTGAAATCCGGAATTGGCGTCACGCCGTAGGGCAAACGCGGCAGTTTCCGGAACTCGTGCGCCAGTTCCGGATCGATCTTTTTTGCAATTACCCTGTACGCATTCACCAGGTCGTCCGGCTTTTCGAAATAAAATTGCGGGTCGGTCCGCAAGAACTCCGTGAACTCATGGAAATTGCCCTTGAATCCAGTGGACTGGATCACCTTGTCCATCTCGGCGCGAATCCGCGTCACCTCGGCCAGCCCGATTTCGTGAATCTGCTGCGGCGTCAGCTTCGTGGTCGTCTGCCAGCGCACGTGAAATGCGTAGGCAGCCGCCCCATCCGGCAGCGCTGTCGCGGCGATAGTTTCCCGGCAAGCGGGAATGTACGCCGTCACGAGATAATCTCGCAGCTTCACAAATGCAGGCGCCACGCGGCTGGCATAAATCTGCTTCGCGCGATCCGTCAGTCGCGCGCGGTCCGCCTCTCCAATCGACGGCGGAAAGTTCTGAAAAGGCGCCAGCAGAGGGCTTTTCATCGCATCGCTGGGAATCAGGTCGGCAAGCTGCTTTGGCAAGTCGCGCATCGTAATCTTCGGCGGCGTATATCCTCGTTTCAGTCCTTCCTGCATCCATGCGATGGTCTGTTCCACCGGGGTCGGCAAACTTTCCAGCCGCGCCAGAATGTCTTCGTAGTCCGCCACTTTTTCGTGCGGCATTATCACGAATAAATCCGCTGCGTCCTGAATGCCGCCCATCTGGCTAATCGGCATCCACCGGTTTCCAGGAATCACACCGCGGAAGGGCATCGGATCATCACCGTACTTCAGCCCTTCGGTTGTCGTCTCAAGCAATTCCTCGTACAAGTCGTAATTCAACTGCTCGCCGGCCGGAAGCGACGCGCGCTCTATTTTCTTCAGCGCATCCAGGCTTTGTTGCAGATGTTTTTCTCGCGCCGCGATCCCAGCAGGCGAATTGTCCGTCCATTTCCGGTTCTGTCCCGGATAGCCCACACCCGTTGCCATTTCCGGGTAATCTTGCATCCAGCGCTTCCAATCCTGCGCAAGAAACGCCTGAAATTTCTTCGTCGCCTCGTTTTGCACGCCTTCGTTACCCCGCACACCCTGCGCCAGTGCGGCCAATGGAAACACCACCACTGGGGCAATCGCTAGAATTGCCAAAGCAATTATCCGTAGCATTTTGTCCTCCGGAATTTTCAGGCGGACGGCTTCTCCCGCTCGCGCGCCAGCAGCGCGATCAGTCGCGCGGTCTCTTCAATGCCCATCGCCGTGTTGTCCACCAGCACGGCATCTTTTGCGCGCACCAGCGGCGAAACCTTTCGCTCGCGGTCCCGTTTGTCCCGCTCGCGCACTTCCTCCATCACCTTCGCCACGGAAACCTTCTCGCCTTTTTCCTGGTGCTCCATCCAGCGCCGTTGCGCCCGCGTTACCGCGGACGCCTCCAGAAAAATCTTCAGCTCTGCGTTCGGGAAAACCACCGTGCCGATGTCTCGCCCTTCCATCACCACGCCGCCGCCCGCGCCCGCCTTCTGCTGCTCGGCAACCAGCACTTGACGCACGCCCGCAATCGTCGCCAGCCGCGAAGCCGCTTGCGCCACATCCGCCGTTCGAATTTCCTGCGACACTTCGCGGCCGTCCAGAAACACCCTGTTCTTCAGTCCCGCTGCTTCCTGATCCGGAGTCGGCTGCTTCAGCTCTATATGCGTTTCGCGCGCCAGATTTTCCAGTTGGATTTCGTCTTCGAGAGGAACCCTTCGTTCCAGAGCCTTCAGCGCCACCGCCCGATACATCGCGCCGCTGTCCAGATACACATATCCGAGCATTCCCGCCACACGGCGCGCCACCGTGCTCTTGCCCGACCCCGCCGGCCCGTCAATCGCAATCGTCAGTCGCAATGCCATCCCAAGTTGAGTATTCGCCGCATGAAACTTACCGCATCGTACGCGGTACTTGTTTTTTCTTTCTTCCTGATCGCCGTTATCTGATCGCTGCTACCCCTTTTGCTGCTGCCCAGAACAAACCTGCATCCTCGCACTAAAATCCCATGATGTTATATCCGCAATCCACATGCAGCGTCTCGCCCGTAATTCCCGAACCCGCCGGCGACAACAGAAACGCCGCCGTGCCCCCTACTTCCGCCGGATCCACGTTTCTCTTCAGGGGAGCCCGCTCTGCGTGCGACTTCAGCATTTCCCCCAGTTGCGAAATTCCTCGCGCCGCCAGGGTTTTGATAGGCCCCGCGGAAATTGCATTCACCCGAATCCCTTTAGGCCCCAGATCATTCGCCAGGTACCGCACCGTCGCCTCCAACGCCGCCTTCGCCACGCCCATCACGTTGTACTTGGGCACTACTTTCTCCGCGCCATAGTACGTCAGCGTCACGATCCCGCCGCCATTGGTCATCAAGGGCGCCGCCTCCCGGGCCACTGCAATCAACGAATACACGCTCACGTCATGCGCGATCCGGAATCCCTCACGCGTCGTGTTAACGAAATCACCCTTCAATTCTTCCGCCGGTGCAAACGCCACGCTGTGCACCAATCCATCCAACACGCCGTATCTTGCCTTCAACTGCTCAAACAATTTCGTAATCTCGGCGTCCGAAGTTACGTCGCACATGAACCCGTCCGCGCCCGGTAAATCCGTGATCAAATCCTTCGCTTCCTGCGCCAGCCGCTCGTTCTGATACGTAATTGCCAGCCGCCAACCCGCTTCGCTTAGCTTCTGCGCAATGGCCCAGGCAATGCTGCGCTTATTCGCCAGCCCAAAAACCACCGCCGTCTTCTGCCCTTCGCTCACGTTTCCTCCCGCGATTCGCCTAAATCCTATGGAATGCCCGCTCAATTTCCCGCACCGAATACCGCAGCACCACCGGTCTTCCGTGCGGGCAACTCATCGGGCAATCCGTCTTTGCCAACGCTCCCAGCAACCACTCCATCTTGGTTTGATCCAGCGGCATGTTCACCTTAATCGCCGCATGGCACGCTGTCGAAGCCGCAATCTTCGCCTGCAGCGTATCAATCGAAATCGCCGCATTTTCCCGCTCGATTCCGTCAATAATTTCCGTCAACAAATGCTCCGCATCATTCGCCGCCACGCCAGCCGGCACCGCCTGGATTGCCACGCTCTTCGGCCCCATCGGCTCCACTTCAAATCCGTTCGCGGCCAATTCTTCCGCAATCTTTTCGAAAGTTACGATCTGCCGTGGTGAAAGCTCGAACACCAGCGGCATCAGCATCCGCTGCGCTTCCACCTTTCCCGCTCGTCGCGCTTCCAGGTGCTGTTCGAAGAGCACGCGCTCGTGCGCCACGTGCTGGTCCACAATCCAAAGGCCTTCGCCGTTCACCGCGACGATAAAACTCGCGCTCACCTGCCCCAGCGGCTTCAAGTCCGCAATTTGCTCCGGTCGCGGCAGCGTCGCCGGCACATCCGCACCCACTCTCGAAAAATTCTCCGCCCAGTTCGGCTCGCGGCCCGGACCCGCCGGCATCGCTCCCGGTGAATACCCTCCCGGAAATGAACTTCCCGACTCGAAGGGGAATTTCTGCGGCATGGGCTGGGCTGGCGCCGCTGCCAGATCAAATCCGTTCGCCGCCGAATAATCTGATCCTACGCCCGAGCCGACTCCCAACTCTTCCATCAGCGGAATCATCGCGCGCGGCACGCCCGAATCCGGATTCGCCTCCGCCAATCCGCCCGCGAACGAAGCCGGAGGCGCCACAGGATTTGGCGCCAATGCCGCTCCCGCTGCAGTGGCAAAGCTCGCAATCGGCCGCGAGCCCATCAAGGCCTGCCGAATCGCGTCCCGCGTGAAATCGTGCACAAACTGGGACCGCCGGAACCTCACCTCAATCTTGGCCGGGTGGACATTCACGTCCACTTCGTCGTACGGCATTTCCAGAAACAGCAGCGTCGCGGGAAATACCGACGGTGGCAGAATATTGCGATAGGCCTCATGAATCGCGTGCAGGATCAGGCGGTCGCGCACCAGCCGGCGATTTACGAACACATAAATTCCATTGCGATTCGGCCGCTGAATGTCCGGCCGCGAAGTGAACCCGCTTACCGTCAGCGTCGCCGCCTCTTCCCCGGCTTCCATCTCCGGTTCGGTGATCGCTGCGCGAAACGCCGCGGAAACACTGGGGATTTGCACCAATTCGTCCAGTGCCTGGCGCCCGAACAGTTGGTAGACCCGGTCCGCCAGCTTCTCCACAGGAGGGCAATTCACAATCTCCTGCGTCGGTGTCGTCAGCGTAAACTGTTTCGTGGGATTCGCGAGCGCGTAGTGCGTCACGAGCGAAGCGATATGCCCCAGCTCCGTCGTGTCCGACTTCAAGAACTTTCGCCGTGCCGGCACGCAGTAAAACAGGTCCGCCACGCTCACGGTCGTTCCCGCCGGCAATCCCGCAGGCTTCACCCCTACCAACTTCCCGCCGGCAAACTCCACTCGCGTTCCTTCCGCCTCGCTCGCGTCACGCGTCTCCAGCAGCAGCCGGGAAACCGATGCAATCGACGGCAACGCTTCTCCGCGAAATCCCAGCGTGGAGATCGTTATCAGATCGTCCGCAGACCGCAGCTTGCTCGTCGCGTGCCGCTCGAACGCCAGCAGCGCGTCGTCATGCATCATCCCGTGGCCGTCGTCAATCACGCGGATCATGCGCTTTCCGCCCATCTCCGTCTCAATCCGCACGGAGTCCGCACCCGCATCCAGGGCATTCTCAAGCAACTCTTTCACGACCGAGGCAGGCCGCTCCACCACCTCCCCGGCCGCAATCCGGTTCGCCACCGCCTCCGCCAATATGCGTATTCTGGACATTTAAACCCCGCCCCTTTTTCCGAACTCCTTAGGAGGCCGGGGCTTCAGTCCCGGCGTCTGGTCCAAGGTTTTGGGGGTCGGACCTTCAGGTCCGACATTAACGGCCGGCGCATTGGGCTTTAGCCCCTGAGGAATTGGGTCTAGTGCAAAGTGGCCGCTGGCGGAACAAAATCGCCAGTCCTGAGGTTGCTGAACTAATTTTGCAGCAACTGGATTGAAGCGGATGTAGTCCGCTTTCGTCTTGTAGTCCAACCAATCCCTTACTCTTGATTCATGAAAGCCCGATTGCCAAATCTGCATCTTATTCGCACGAACGATATGAATCTCGTGTGAACTTCCACCCTTAATCAGCTGAACGGCTTTCTCCAAGCTGACAGTTTCAGAGGGTGTCAAAAGTAGATGCAAGTGGTTGGGCATCAGAACGAATTCATGCAACAAGAAGTTCTTCCCGTCTCGATACTCTAGGATTTTCCGGACCACAATTTCCGCGCTTTCCTGAACCTGAAACACTGAGACATTTTGCCAAGCTTTGGTTGTGATAAAATAGGTCCAACCCGGCGATATGCGGTGTGTTAGTCTGGCCATAAAACAATTCCTCAGGGGCTAAAGCCCTTTGAGTCTACACATTGATGTCGGAGCTAAAGCTCCGACCCCCAAAAAGCCATTTCTTAAGCGTTTCTTGCACCTGCGCCCTTAATCTGTATTCCAAGCTGCTCCAACTGTGTCTGATCGACATCGCTTGGCGATTCGGCCATCAAGTCCACCGCCGCCGTGGTCTTCGCAAAGGCAATCACTTCGCGAATCGATTTTTCTCCCGCCAGCAGCATTGTCACCCGGTCCAAACCCAGCGCAATGCCGCCGTGCGGAGGTGTTCCGTACGTCAGCGCATCCAGGAAAAATCCGAATCGTCGCCGCAACTGCTCTTCGCTCAAACCCAGCGCCTTGAACAGCCGCTCCTGAATATCCTGCCGGTGAATTCGAATGCTTCCCGACCCCAGTTCCACTCCGTT
>Ga0137415_10001854_pt1 | contig 21090 bp, 22 predicted proteins | sample CZODoug3_1_1_16f_FD_183082 | JGI IMG/M metagenome (GOLD analysis project Ga0137415, IMG submission 183082) | Vadose zone soil fungal communities from Angelo Coast Range Reserve, California, USA - CZODoug3_1_1_16fungal (Hybrid Assembly) | ecosystem: Environmental > Terrestrial > Soil > Vadose...
AAGCTCGCAGGCGGCGTCGCGGTGATCCGCGTCGGCGGCGCGACCGAAGTCGAGGTGAAGGAGCGCAAGGATCGCGTGGATGACGCGATGCATGCGACCCGTGCGGCGGTGGAAGAAGGCATCGTACCGGGCGGCGGCGTCGCTCTGCTGCGCGCCTCCGAGCAGCTCAAGGGCCTGCGCACCAAGAACGACGACCAGAAGACCGGCGTCGAGATCGTGCGCAAGGCGCTGTCCTGGCCGGCCCGCCAAATCGCGATCAACGCCGGTGAAGACGGTTCCGTCATCATCGGCAAGATCCTCGAGAACAAGACGTACGCTTACGGCTTCGACTCGCAGACCGGCGAATACGGCGATCTGGTCAAGAAGGGCATCATCGACCCGACCAAGGTGGTTCGCGCGGCGATCCAGAACGCGGCCTCCGTGGCGGCGCTGCTGATCACCACCGAAGCCATGGTTGCCGAACTGCCGAAGAAGAATGCCGGCGCTGGCGGCGGTATGCCTCCGGGCGGTGGCATGGGCGGCATGGACTTCTAAGTCCAGCCATTCAGGCGATTACCCAAGAACGCAAAACCCCGGCAGCGATTCCGGGGTTTTTTTTGTCTTGAGTCAAACGAAGCGGGCGAGCGCCGCAAAGCCGCGCCAGAGCGTTTTTCAGGCGAAGTGAATACCGGTTCGCCTGAACAGAATGATCCGGAGCTTCGGCTCTGATTCGATCGAAGCTCTAGTTCTTGGCCCGCAAAATGCTGATCCGCGTCTCGTCGACGAAACTCTTGACGTCCTGATCGGGCCGGCGGAACAGATTGCGTTCGACGACGAGCGCGCGGCCGCTGATCGTCTTGGTACAGCGCTCCCTGAGGTACACGCCACCCACTGGCTGGTCTCCTCCTGCGCCGGGCTGGCCGTCGGTGCAGACCCATCCGTCCGAGCCGTAGCGCGACCTCGCCTGTAGCCCCAGCAGAAACGCCTTCTTGCGGATATAAAGACGCGCCGTCGGATCGGTCTCGATCTGCAAACCGCCAACGTACCCGGCATCGTCGATCAGCAAGGTCAGGATCGCCGGATGACCCGCCACCATGGTGCCGTCCCGGCTGGTCGACGGATCGTAACCAAATCGGATCGCCCGTGTCCCACTCGCATCGGCAGGACAGTCACGCCAGTTGGTCCAGCCAGGCAACGTATGCTTCGGATCCATCGCGCAGGCGAAGTCGACATAGCCGGACTCCTCCAGCTCGGCCACAGCCATCCCGAGGCGGATGTCACGCAGATCGTTGCCACTGAATTCTTCCGACCGGGCCGGAGAGTTCGCGAGCGCCTGCATGGCAAGCAGACCTGCGGCAAGAATTCCGGATAGCTTCAATCTGTCCATCACTGGCCCTTCCCCGCGCCGGCGGCCGCATCCGCCGGCCTCTCGGCCTGCGTCTTGTAGATGTCGCAGACCCGCGATGTGCTCGAGAAGAAGATGACGCATTCCGCGTAAGTAGGTTCGCCGGCGCCCTTGACGTGCGCGATCACGTAATCGGCGACCGCTTCGATATCCTTCGGCCGCAGAAACGTTCCGGCCTCGGGCGGCATCTGCGCCCCGGCATCCTGGCGGTCCATGCCGTAGCATTTCACCTCATCGTAGGCACCGCGGATAAAGAACGGCATCCCGGTGCCCGGCCGCCCGCAGCCGACGGTTTCGATGATCTGCTCCCGCGTCAGTTCGGTCTTGCGCAGCGACAGCGCATCGCCGCCATAGCCGCCGCCGCCATTGCCGTGCCATTTGTGGCAGCCCATGCAATTCGCGCGACTGAACACCGCCTTGCCGGCATTGGTCGGATCCGAAGGCGGCGCTTGCGCCGACTGACCGTAGGCAGCGGCCGGCATCGAAAAAATCAGGGCGACGACGCTCACGAGCAGCATGCCCGCCGCCGCCGGGAATCGGTTGAAAATCATCATGGCGTCTCTTGTGGAAGAAACGGAGGGCCCGCGGCTGGCGGGCCCTCCGTTTCCGAGGAGGTCAGAGCGCGAATACGTAGAGCATCGATCCCGGCTGAATCTTCTTCAATTCGGGCGTCGCATCGATGAACCACTTGTCCCAAGCGCCGCCCAGGCCGACCAGGATGGCGACGTATTGTTTGCCGTCGACGGCAAAGGTCATCGGCGGTGCGTTGACGCCGCCACCGGTGTTGAACTCCCAGAGTTTCTGCAAGGTCTTGGCGTCAAGCGCCATCACTTCGCCGGATGGCTGACCGGAGAAGACGAGGTCGGGAGTAGCCAAGATGCCTCCCAGATTCGGGAACGGCGTTTCCATTTTGCCGGCGATCTTGCCGGTGGTCACGTCAACAGCGGTCACGCTGCCGGTGATCTTGACCGGCTGGCTCGGGCCGCCACCGGTCCAGAACTCCCGTGGTTTCAGTTTGTCCGGAGTCGATATCTCCACCTTGATGCGATTGCAGCTCTCGATCACCGGGATGTACCAGAGCTTCAGATCCGGATTGTAGGCGGTCGGCGGCCAGTTCTTGCCGCCCATGTTGCCGGGGCAGATGTCGGTTTCCATATTGGTGCGGCTTGGTGTCACCGACGCGACGTAAGTCTGCACGGGCTTGTTCGGGTCATACTCGATCGGCTTGCCGGTCTCCGCGTCGAGCCCCTTGGTCCATGTGACTTTCTTGACGAACGGGAGACCCCAGACGAACTTGCCGGTGGTGCGATCGATCGCATAGGCGAAGCCGTTGCGGTCGGCTTCGAGCGCGAGCTTTCGCGGACCATTGGGCCCGGGGATATCGACCAGCACGTTCTCCGCCACGCTGTCGTAGTCGTAAGGGTCGTTCGGCGTGTGCTGATAGTGCCACTTGATCTTGCCGGTGGCGGCGTCAAGACCCAGCGAGCTGTCGGTATAGAGGTTGTCGCCCGGCCGATACGCGTTATCCCAGTCCGGTCCGGGATTGCCGACGCCCCAGATGATGGTGTCGGTCGTGGGATCGTAACTGCCGGTCACCCAGGTCGAACCGCCGCCGGCGGCGTGCGCGTTGTTGTCATCCTTCCAGGTATCGCTGCCGGGCTCGCCTTTGCCTGGAATCGTATGGGTGCGCCAGACCTCCTTCTGGGTCGTGAGGTCGGTGGCGGCGACCCAGCCACGGATGCCGTATTCCGCGCCGGCGACGCCGGTGATCGCCATGTTCTTGACGATCAACGGCGCGCCGGTAATGACCTCACCCTTGTCCGGATCGGCCACATTGCGCTGCCACGCCACCTGACCGGTCTCCTTGTTGGTCGCGATCAGCCGGCCATCGAGCGTATGGGAAATGACGAGATCACCCCACAATGCGACACCGCGATTGTCGACGCCGCAGCACGCCACGGCACCGGCCCAGTCACGGTCCGTCTTGGGATCCATCTTCCAGACCAGCGCACCGTGGCCGCCATGCGCATCGATCTTGTAGACCGAACCCCATCCATCGGTGACGTAGAGAAAGCCGTTCTCGGCGATCGGGGTGCCTTCCAGGCCGCCATGGCTCCAGATGCCGCCGGGCTCGATGCCGCCGAGGTGCATCGTCCAGACCACCTTCAGGTTCTTGACATTGTCGCGGTTGACCTCCTTCAGACTGGAGAACCGGTGCGCCGAGTAATTCTGATGATGATGAAGCCAGTTGCCCGGCTCCTTGTCGACGTTGAGCAGCCGTTCCTGATTGACCTGGTCCGCGGCAGAGACTGGCAATGCAGCCATCATGCCTCCGGCAGCGACCGCAACAGCGAGCAGACCTGCTCGCATGAGGATTCGTGAGTGACCTGAGAAGCGCTTCATGGGTAATAACCTCCCTTTGGCAAGTTCATGCCGGATCGAGCGTCCGACACATCCGGGCGTTCAGCTGAGAAGCCTTTTTCAGCGGACTCTCCGATCCGCTGTCGTGATCAGGGCGTTCGTGAAACCTGCACCTCCGTTTCCTTGGTTCCGGCCTTCTGGAAGACGACGGCGCATGTGAACGTCTCGCCATCGACAAGCTTCTGCCGCGTCTGCAACAGCATCACGTGATATCCGTCCTGCTTGAGTTCGGTCGTCTTGTCCTCCGGAATCGGAATGGACTTGACTACGCGCATTGCGGGCGCGCCTTCGCCGCGATCGACGGCGTGTTTTTCGGAGAAATTCGCAAACGGACAGCGGACGCGCAAGATAGCGTCGGCTTCGGCCGTATCATTCCTGATCGTCATTAGAAGCGGGAGATCGATACCAATCTGGTCCGAGGCGCGCACCCGGGCACTCGTCACCTGCAGCGCGTCACCTGCCGCGGCGAATCCGGGGGTCAGCCAGAGTCCGGCAGCAACCAACCCGATCGCAGCAAATCCCAACCTGCCGGACAGCGCCATCTGGCCGCCGCGATCACGATCCGCGCCGTCAAGACCCGATGTCGCCATGGCGACCATGGGCTATGCCTCGGCCGAGGCGTAATCCTGCAAATGCGCAGTCAGTCGGGGACGACAAGCGAGAGAAGCCCAAACGAAGCATTTGGTTCGACTCATCGGTGCGATCCTCCCACGATCGAATTCTTATTGGTTCTTGGCGTCCGACGTTACGCCTCTTGGAGATACAAGTTATCCCAAAATAAGGCGAGCAAAGGGCCGTCGTTTGGAAAAGGATTCCAACAAGCAGGCCACTGATCGCATTTCATTCCAAAAGATGATCCGTGGCAAACACGGCGCCTGAGGTGATATGAGCAAACGTCGACGTCATGAGCCAATGGGTGCAACCGTCAATTTTCGTAAATGTTTCAATGCGATTTGATGCGCCCCTGTCATTCTCTTAGAGAGATTCGACCTCTCAACCATCCCTCGTCATTCCGGGGCGCGCCTCTTGGCGCGAGCCCGGAATCCATAACCACGAATTTCAGTTGGATGTCCCGGGATAGAGATCCACCCACCCTGGGTTTTGCTCTTCGATCAGGCCTATCTTCCAGTCACGCCGCCACTTCTTAAGTTCTTTCTCGCGCGTGATAGCGCTGATCGCGTCATCGTAAATTTCGAACCACACAAGCTTGTCGACACCATATCGCGCGGTGAAACCGGCGGCCGCCTTGGTTTTGTGCTGATATCCCCGGCGCACGAGATCGTTGGTCACGCCGAGATAGAGCGTGCCGTGCTTTTTGCTCGCAAGGAGATAGACGTAGCAGGCCATCTCTGAAATTCGTGGTTATGGATTCCGGGCTCGGCGCTTTACGCCGCCCCGGAATGACGAAGTGGTATTGTGCTCGGCAACAGCGCTTTGGTCAAATCCGTCAACTAACCAACGCCCTGCCGCCCCGCTGATATCGGCTCTTCGCAATCTCGAAAATGAAGTATGGCGTCGCACCCGACAACTCGCGCGTCAGCAGCCCCTCGCGTTTGACGCCGCCGATCTTGGTCATCGCGCCCTGCGAGCGCCAATTTTCCTCGCCGACCCAGAAGACGACGGTATCGACGAAGGTGAAGGCGTGGTCGAGCATCAGCCGCTTGACTTCACGATTGGCCCGCCCGCCCCAATGGCTGCGCACGATGAAGGTCCAGCCGATCTCGATTTCGCTCCGTTCAGCCTCATAACCGTAATACCGGCTCGAGCCGATCAGCCGGCCGGTCGATCGATCGACGAACACAAAGCCCATTTTCGAACTGATCGCGCCGTCGAAGAACTTCTTGAACCCGGGCTCGGCGTAGCGATCGGGAACGGGATGCACCTTCCAGATCTCGGGATCGGAGCCGGCGGCGAACAGCTCCGGCCAATCCTCGGACGCGATGGGCCTGATGGTGATGGTCGGACCGATCAAGGTCGGCTGAAAGTCGGGCTGGGACATGTTTCCTCTCGTCATTCCGGGGCGCGCCTCTTGGCGCGAGCCCGGAATCCATAACCCCAAATGTCAGTTGGATATCCCTGGATATAGATCCACCCAGCCCGGGTTCTGTTCTTCGATCAGACGTATCTTCCAGTCACGCCGCCACTTCTTGAGTTCTTTCTCGCGCGTGATGGCGGTGATCGCATCATCGTAAATTTCGAACCACACCAGCTTGTTGACACCGTATCTCGCGGTGAACCCGCCCGCGGCCTTGGTCTTGTGTTCATATCCCCGGCGCACGAGATCGTTGGTCACGCCCAGGTAGAGCGTGCCGTGCTTCTTGCTGGCAAGGAGATAGACGTAGTAGGCCATCGCACAGAGTCGTGGTTATGGATTCCGGGCTCGACGCTACGCGTCGCCCCGGAATGACGAAGAATAGGTTGTGGTTGTTTAGCAATCAACACAAGGTGCAAAGCACCTTCCCGTCGTCACTCCACCTTCGCCAGCACGGCGAGGCGCCGGATGCCCTGGTTGCGATAGGCGTTGAGGAAGGCGTCATAGTCCTTGAACGACACGCAGCCGTTGGAATCGCCATTCGGGCCCAGCATGAAGGTGTGCGCGAGCAGGCCGGAACGGCCAAAGATCTTGTCCTCGCCGCCGATCGGATTGAGCCGCAGCGCCGGCACGCCGTGGAACAGAGCTTCGCGCGGCTTGAGTTCGTAGATATGTGGCGGCGTGACACCGACCATCCGCAGGTGCGACGAACGCGGATCGTCGAGCCGCGAGCCTAGTCCTGAATGCGCTTCGAGCTTGGTGCCGTCGGGCAGGTAAACCATACGCGCGCTGATGTCATAGACCGCGGTCTGGCGATCATAGGGCGGCGATCCGCCAAGCATCGGGTTCTGGCTCAGCGCCGCAGCAAGACTGCCGGTGACGCTGGCGTCGGCGGACGCGTATGACAGCAGCGAAGCGCCGGACTCGCGCTTGCCCCACAATTTTTCGACCATGCTCTGCCGCTCGCTGGAAGCGATCGACATCACCGCCGTTTTGGCGCGCTGCGCCATGTCGCGGATCGAGCCTTTCGCGGCGGGCTTCGCCTCCGAAGATTTGGCTTCTGCAGATTTGGCGTCAGCGGGTTTGGCCTCGGTGGCAAGCGGCGCCGGTGCCGGTACGTTGAGCGCAACCTGCGTCGACGATTGCGCGGCCTCCTTCGGCTTCGGCGCTTGCGCAAGCTTTGGCGCTTCGACCTTCTTCAGCACTTCCGCGAGTTTCGGTGCGTCCACCGGTTTGGACGCGTCGGCGAGCCTGGGTGCCTCGGCCAGCGCTGAGGTGTCAGCGACCTTTGAGAGCTGGCTTTGCGGCGCCGCGGCTGCAAACCTTTCGTTAAACATAATCGAAGGTGAGACGGTCTCCGGCTTCGATAACACCGGCGACGGCAGCGAGGCGAACACATCGTTGAACGAAGGCGCCGCGGGACGCGCCGCAACGGCGACCGGCCGCCTGACGACAGGCGCGTCGAACGACGCAGTGTTGATCGAAGGATAGACGCTGGCGGCGAAGATATTGCTGTAGACCGTCCAGGCACAGCCCAGCATCAGCCCCGCAATCGCAGCGCTGCCGAAGAAATATTGAGGAAAGACCTTGCGGGAAGATTTCCTGCGGATAGGTGCCGCAAGCACAAACGCACCGGTACTCGTACTCATTCGCCTTGCGTCCGAAACAGTTCCACTTCGTCCCCTTGATGCCGCAACCGGAAAAGTTCCAGCACTGCATCTGGCAGGGGCGCGGAGCGTCATTAAGGCGACTTTTAGTTAAATGCGGATTAAACGCCGGCAGATGTGAGGCATACCGAAATGCGCGAAATTCATGCGAAAATCTGCCCCGTTTTGATACGGGGATTTCAAGGTAATGCAGGACGTCCAGTGTCGGGTTCACTGAATGTCCCGCATCGTTAGTTCAGCGCGTCAATCCTTGAACGGATCGAACTCGTTCTCACCGGCCATGGCGACCGCGAACGGACGCAGCGTGTGCTGCACCTTGATCGAGCCGGCGTGCTCGGCCAGCACCTCGGGCAGCCTGCGATACGCCATCGGGCTTTCGTCGAGATCGGCACCGATCAACGTCACGCCGCGCGATTGGAGCCACGCATCCATCTCGGCGCGCGTGAACCGCCGCTTGGCTTCCTTGCGGCCAAACAATCGGCCGGCGCCGTGAACGGTCGAGTAGAGCGAAGCCTTCGCCTCCTCGCTCTCGACGCCTTCGACGATCACCGCGTCGTCACCCATCGAGCCACCGATGAATCCACGCTGCCCGGGAAACGCCGGCGTCGCGCCCTTGCGCACAACCCACAGATCCTTGCCGCCGTGATTCTCGCGCCACGCATAGTTGTGATGGTTGTGAACCATGTCGGTGACATTACCGCCGATGATCCTGCGCACGCGTTCAATCACCCACTCGCGGCCGGCATAGGAATAGCGCCCGGCGAGTTGCATCGCCGCGATGTAGCGCCGCCCGATCTCGCTGTCCTCGTCGATCACCGCCGGCGGCACGTTCATGCCATCCTTGCCGCCCGCCGCCTTGAGGTAGCGGGTCGCGCTGGTGTGTCCGAGCCCACGGCTGCCGAAGTGAACGCCGATCCAGACCAAGCCGGCTTCATCGCGCAACAGGTCGACATAGTGGTTGCCCGATCCGACGGTGCCGAGTTGCGCGACGGCCTTTTGACGGTAGGCGCCCATGTCGGATTCACGCCAGGCGTCGTCGTCGTCGAACAGCTCATGTTCGACTCGTTCATCGTTGGTACGTCCAATGCCAAACGAGATGACCTGGTGCGCATCCTTGATGATCGTGCCAACCTTACTTTCGATCTGGCTGAACGGCGTGTCGAGGCGAACCGCCATGTTGCCGCAGCCGATGTCGAACCCGACGCCGGAAATGCTGATCTGCTTTTCATACGCGATCACGCCTCCGACCGGCTGGGCATAGCCCAGATGGCCGTCAGCGCAGATCACACCGGCAACGGCGTTGCCGACCGACATGCAATTGCGCATCTGCGCGATCGTTGCATCGTCGTGCTTGCCGAAGATCTTGAGCGGGCTGTTCTGGTATTGTGCCGCCTGCGGCTGGACCGCGATATCGGCCGCAACAGCCGCAGCTTCCCGCGCAAGCTGCTCCTTGCGCGCGGCATCGCGAAACAAGCACCAGGTCGGCATCGGCCGCTGACCGGGACGATCGATCTTCGCATCGGGGTCGAGCCCGGCTTCGACCGCCAAGGCCCTGGCGCGCGCCTGGTATGGATCGGATCGCATGTGATCGTCCTCTTCCTGCAAGTACTTCGTTCTGGAGGCCCGTTCGGGCTCCGTCGGAAGGCCTGGGTCTGACATGACACAAGCCGGTTTGGTTTTGCAGACAGGGAGGGTCTTTTGAGGTGCAATGGCCGCTCGGCGGCACGTTGCGGATTCTACTCTCTGCCTGTACGGCAGAGGAAACTCCGCTGCCGTTTTATGCTGATGGATTGCGTTCTTGGGAGTTCGCAATTCTCGAAGACACGGCGCACGCCGGATACCGACCATGCCGAACGACCGGCAGGCCTGCATAAAGCGCTAGATGGGTGTCTATGAGCAACATCATGTTCTCGTGGATCGGCAGAAGTGCGCGTCCAAATACACCAATTTCCGAATTTGTAAAGAGCGCCTACTCCAGCTCCGGCGGCGGGGAGCGGTCGAGCACGTCGCCCTTGGGCCCTTCGAGCACATCAAGCGCGTAGGTTTCAATCGTGAGCGGCCCGCGTTTGCGCTTCATCTCGGCGACTTTCTCTATCGCTGCGAACATGTCCTGCAGGAACGGTGGATCGCTCGGCCAGACCTCGTGAACGTATAACAGTTTCCCGGCAAGTTGCGCCGCAGTCGGCTCGGGCATGTTGACCCAGCGGATGCGCTGGCTCTGCTGCGCGACGCAGGTGCCCTTGGGCAGATAGAAGGCGAGCCAGCCGGTGGTGCCGTAATCCGGCGCCAGCACGCAGGTGGCGCCGACCCGCGCGCGCACCGCTTCGATTTCACCGGCCAGTTCACGCCAGCCGACGCCGACGCTACGCACGGTGGCGTCGCGGCGATAGCCCGTCAGCACGCCGGTATTGGCCTGCACGATCAGGGCCGCGAACAGCACGAGGCCTGATGGCGCCGCCCAACGCCGGCAGAAATCGACCAGGCGCTGCTGGCGCGCCTCCCATTGCGTCAAATTGGCAGCGACCGCAGCCGCCACCGCGAAAGCCGGATAAACCGGCGCGAACCAGTTGGCCTCGACGCGGGCATGCAGCGAATGCCAGATGAAATAGGCAACGATGGTCCAGAACATCGCGTCGATCAGCACGCGGGCGGGCATCGCGCCGGCACGGCGCTTGATGAGGGCGTAGAGGCCCATCGCGCCGAGGATGAATACCAGCGGCGTCGCAAAGGCGACCTGCGTCGGAATAAGCTCCGCGATGAAGGCCGGCCTGAAATCCTCGATCCGCGCGCGCCCCAGCTGCTTGATGAAGGACACCCAGTGGTGATCGGCATTCCAGAGAATGACCGGGGCGAACATCGCGAGCGCAACCAGCCCGCCAAGATAGAGCCAAGGCGAAAAGAACCAGCGCCGCAATTTCGGGACCGCGACCAGCCAAATCACGATCGCCGGCCCGAAGAACAGCGCGGTGTATTTCGACAGCAGCGCGGCGCCGGCGGCGGCGCCGACGGCGAGCCACCACGCCCCCCGCCCCGTCTCCAGCACTTTGGCGAGCGCGAACAGCAGGAAACTTGCGGCCACCAGCAGCGGGGCATCCGGCGTCACGATCAGCGTGCCGACCGCGGTCATCAGTGTGATATTGAGCAGGATGGTCGCGCTCGACGCCACGCGGCTGCCGCCGAACAGGGCGGCGGCTGCATGATACACCGCCCAGCTCATCGGCAGCGCCAGCAGGATCGAAACCAGCCGCACGCCCAGTTCGGTATCGCCTGATATCATCGTGCCGAGGCGAATCACCAGCGCGACCATCGGCGGATGATCGTAATAGCCGCCGGCGAGGCTCTTCGACCACATCCAGTAATAGGCTTCGTCGAAGGTCAGCGGCGTCCATGCCGCCGCGGCGAGCCGCAGCACGACCAGCGCGACCACCGCCAGAGTCGTATTGCGGACCAGCCGCGCCTCGTTCGGATTCATGCGCCGATCATCGCTTGCGCCAGACGAACAGTCCGGACATCGCGTAGTTCCAGACCACGCCCATCAGCGCGCCCGCGGCGCCTGCGAGCCACCAGATCGGCTCCTGGTCATAGACCGAGAAGGCGACGCCGACATTGGCGAACAGGCCGACGCTGCAGACGAGATAGAACAGCAGCAGCCCGCGCAGGATCGCAAAACCCTTCAGCCGCTGGTCGCGGTAGGTGAGAAAATTGTTCAGGATGAAATTGCTGGTCATGGCGACCAGCGCGGCGACGCCCTGCGCTTCCGGAAACGGCGCACCGAACGCCTCCAGCGCGATGAACAGTGTGACGAGATGCACGACGAGGCCGACCGCGCCGACCATCCCGAACATCAGGAAGCGCAGCGACACCACGTCATGCGTCAGCTTCGCCAGCACCAACCCCAGGAAATCCAGAGCCACCGTGGAGTCGAGCTTGCTTTCGCCGTGCTGCCGCGAACCGAAGGTGTATGGAATTTCGACCGTGCGCAGTTTACCTTGGGCGGTCGCGACGATATCGAGCAGGATCTTGAAGCCTTGCGTCGAGAGCTGCGGCGCGAGCTGTTCGAAACGATCGCGGCGGATCATGAAGAAGCCGCTCATGGGATCGGCGATCTCGACCCGCAACGCCTGCCTGGCGACCCGTGTCGCCAGCGCACTGGCGCCGGCGCGCTGCCTGTTGAAGCTGTCGGCGCTGCCGCCTTCGATATAGCGGCTGCCGACCACGAGTTCGGCTTCACCGCTTTGCAACAGGCCTGCCATCTTCGGAAGTTGCGCCTCGTCGTGCTGCAGATCGGCATCGATGACCGCCGCATAGGGCGCGCTCGACGCCAAAATGCCCTCGATGCAGGCGCCGGAAAGCCCGCGCCGCCCGATGCGGCGGATGCAGCGCACCCGCGAATCCTGCCGCGCCAGGCCGCGCACCACCTCCCAGGTTCCGTCGGGTGAATTGTCGTCGACGAACACGACCTCCCAGGGAATGCCCTTGAGCGTCGCGTCCAGCCGGCGGTACAGCACGGTGACGTTGTCGCGCTCGTTGAAGGTGGGGACGACCACCGAAACCTGCGGCAAACCAGTGGCCTGCGACGGGTTTTCGGGGCCCGGTCTGATGGCGTCATTCATGAGGGCCAGCGTATAGCCGCGAGCCCCCGCGCTGCCAAGGCGCTAGCTTCAAAACAAGCGGTCGGACATGGGAAAACCGGGCAAAACCACCCAGAAATGCCAACGACCACGAACAGAGGGCGCGCGTACATCCGGCGCTACCGAGCTATTCCGTGGTCGTCCCAGCGCCGGAGCTATCAAGCATCAACGTCGCCGTTAGCAGCTAGATGGGGACGCCAAGCGCGTTCCGCAAGGGGCGCGCGTGAATCATCCCGTCCGCGTTAGTTGGGTACATCCCGGATCACCGGCCCCCGCGGCGCGGGCGCCGGCTGCGCGGCCGGCGCCTGGGTGCTGGCCGGCTTTGCGGCCTTGCCGAATTGTCCGATCGGACCATAGGCAATCGCCACCACCAGCACGATCGCACCAATGATGGCGCCCAAAATGCCCGCGACAGACTCTGACGTCATACCCGAGAATCCCTTCCCTGTGGCGGATTAATATCACGGAAGATCGGGGCGGAGAAATAACTCTCGCTGCAGCTATTTCGCTGCAGCGCGGCGTTTGACGAATGCCGACACGATATCCTTTTGCGCCAATTCGATGGCGCGATTGGCGGTGGCCATAAGCGCTCCGGCGTCTTCGTTCGGAAATTGAAGGCCAAGAAAATCAACCAGCGAAACCCGGAAATTCTGTCGCTCGGAGGAACAGACGCTCGCAACAAGAGACGTGAAATCCTGCTCCGACATCGCCTTGTTGCCGTCGCGTGGATACTCCCGGGCGAGGCAATTCCAGTAGCTGTCGCGCCCCGACACCGCCAGCCGGTGCGCATCGTCGACCTCGTCGGCGATCGCGACGGTGGTTGTCATCGCCAGAATGGCCGCGATCATGGTGCGCATCTTTCGTTCTCCCTTTTTGTTCACCTTAGCGTGGACCGCCGATCCCGATAAGCGCGCCCTCGCCGTTTTCACCGAACTGGCCAATCACGATTAATTTGACTAATCTCAATATGGTTCCCATCTTCTCGACGAGCCCTTTCGTGATCAAAGCCCCCAAAAGCACCTCGAATAAATCAGGCAATATCTATATCGGCGTCGGCGGCTGGACCTTTGAGCCGTGGCGCGGGGTGTTCTATCCGGAAAAGCTCGTGCAGGCGAAGGAGCTTTCCTACGCCGCCTCGAAACTGACCTCGATCGAGATCAACGGCACCTATTACGGTTCGCAGAAGCCGGAGAGCTTTCGCAAATGGGCGCGCGAGGTGCCCGATGGTTTCGTGTTCTCGCTGAAGGGGCCGCGTTTCGCCACCAACCGCCGTGTGCTGGCGGAAGCCGGCGATTCCGTGAAGCGGTTCTATGATTCCGGCGTGCTGGAGCTTGGCGACCGGCTCGGCCCGGTGCTCTGGCAATTCGCGCCGACCAAGAAATTCGACGGCGCCGATTTCGGCAAATTCCTCGAGCTTTTGCCGCGCCAGCTCGAGGGCCGCGCGCTGCGCCATGTGGTCGAGGTGCGGCACGACAGTTTTTGCGTGCCGGAGTTCATAGCTCTCTTGCGCCAGTTCGAAACGCCTGTCGTGTTCGCCGAGCACGGCAAGTATCCGGCGATCGCGGATATCGCCAGCGATTTCGTTTACGCCCGGCTGCAGAAAGGCAATGACGAGCTGAAGACCTGCTATCCGCCGAAACAGCTCGATGCCTGGGCCAAGCGGTTTCAGGCCTGGGCTTCCGGCGGCGAGCCGGACGATCTGCCGCGCGTCGACAAGGAAAAGCCGAACAAGACACCGCGCGACGTGTTCGCCTATGTGATCCACGAAGGCAAGGTGCGCGCGCCCGCGGGCGCGATGGAATTGATCGAACGCGTGAGAGCATGATCCCGAAAAGTGGATACCGGTTTTCGGAGAAGATCATGCTCAGTCAATGATCGAGGGATCTCATGGCCAAGGCTGGCAATCAGGCCGCGAACAAGGCCAACAAGCTCTTCACCATCGGCTATGAGCAGACGCCGGCCAAGGCGGTGCTTGACGAGCTCGAAAACGCCGGCGTGAAATTGCTGGTGGATGTGCGCGCCGTCGCGTCGTCCCGCCGTCCGGGTTTTTCCAAGAACCAGTTGACCGCCGGATTGGACGCGCGCGGCATCGCATATCTGCACCTGCGCGGGCTCGGCACCCCGAAGGAGGGACGCGAGGCGGCGCGTAGCGGCGAGTTCGATGCGTTGCGTAAGATCTATTCGAAGCATCTGAAGACGCCGCAGGCGAAAGAAGAACTCGACGAGCTGTCGGCGCTGGTGAAGAAATCGGGACCGGTCTGCATCCTCTGCTACGAGCGCGACCACAAGCACTGCCATCGGCAATGGATCGCGGAGATCATCGAAGACCGCGACGGCGTTCGGGTGGAGAATCTGGCTGCGCCGCAGCTGTGAGTGTAGCCGTCATTGCGAGCGAAGCGAAGCAATCCATCGAGCCGCAGAAAGATGGATTACTTCGTCGCTTCGCTCCTCGCAATGACGGGTTCGCGGCGTATCGGCCTCACCCCTCCCCCGCCAGCCGAAACGTCCCCTCCATCATCGGCACACAATTGCCGCCGACATGCGCTGACACCACCGCGCCGTTGTGCTTGCGGACGCGGGTCAGCAGCAGGCTGGGCCGCCCCATGTCGACGCCCTGGCCGATCCGCAATTTCAGTTCACCGTCTTGCGTGTTGTCGAGATCGGCAAGCAGCGCCGCGGCGGCCACCGTCGCGCTGCCGGTGGCGGGATCCTCGGAGAGGCCACTGGCGCCGGGATGGAACATCCGGGCCTGCAGGTCGAGCGGCTTTTCGCCGGCCGGTACGTCGCGCGTGTAGAAATAGACCACATTCAAGCCGTCGAACTGAAACGCGCGGGCGAACGCCGCGGCATCGGGTCTTGCCCGCTTCAGGGCCTCGCGCGAGGAAATTTCCACGATCAGGAACGGCAATCCGACGGACGCGATTTGCGGCGCGTGCCGGTCGGTTTTCACATCCGCCGCGGACAGCGAGAGGCAGCTTGCGGCCTGCTCTGCGCTCAATGTCGACAGCCGCTTCAACGGCTGCGGCGCGGTCAGTTCGGCGCCGACGATGCGGCCCTGCTCGGTCAGGATCTCGACCGGCACCAGTCCGGCCTTCTCCTCGAATTTCAGCCGCGGCGGCGGTTTTGTCGCCTGGGTCGCCAGCACGAAGGCGGTGCCGACATTGGGATGGCCGGCGAACGGGATTTCGGAGCGCACCGTAAAGATGCGAACCTGCGCATCATTGGCCGCGTTCTGCGGCGGCAGCACGAAGGTGGTCTCGGAATAGTTGAACTCGGTCGCGATCGACTGCATCTGTGCCGTCGACAGCCCGCCGGCATCCAGCACCACGGCCAGCGGATTGCCGCCGAAGACGCGGTCGGTGAAAACGTCCACGGTGACATAGCGTCGCTGCATCATGCTCTCCCTTACCCTAACTGCCACACCGCGACCGGCCGGTCGTAGCCCCGCACCGGAACCTCGCCGCGCGGCACGGCATCGCGGGCCGCGTCGCCGAGCGCGGCGCGGACCTCCGACGAGATCAAAAACTGCGAGTTGAGCTCCTTGTTGAGCGCCTCGAGCCGCGCGGCAAAATTCACGGTGTCACCGATCACGGTGTATTCCTTGCGCCGCGGCGAGCCGATATTGCCGGCAACGACCTCGCCGATATGGACGCCGATGCCGATCCGCAGCGGCCAGCTCGTCGCCTGGTTGAAGCGGTCGTTCGCTTCGAGCATTTCGCGCGCCGCGGCCACCGCGTGATGCGCGGCGTCAGCCGATTCGAAGGGCGCGCCGAACAGCGCCAGAAATCCGTCGCCCAAAAACTTGTTCACGATGCCGCCATGGCGATCGAGGATGTCGACCAGCACCGCGAACGCGCCGTCCAGCCGGTCCACCACCTCCTGCGGCGAGCGGGTGCGCGCGCCCGCGGTAAAGCTGCGGAAATCGACGAACATCACGGCAACGCGGCGAATATCGCTGTTGGTGGTCGCACCCTCCGCCATCAATCGCTCGACCACCTGCGGCGACACGTGCTGGCCGAACAGATTGGTGATGCGGTCGCGCGCGGTCGCAGCCTGTATGCTGGCCTCGAATTGCCGCCGCAGCTGGACGCCGACCGCGCCCGCCAGCATGCCGCAGATCAGGATCACCACGCTACGCACGGAATGATAGTAGAGATCCGGCGGTGGATCGGCACTGCCCGTGCGATGATAGAACATCGCCATGCAAAACAGCTCGGCCGCGGCGACGAAGCCGGTGAAGCTGGAGAGCCAGAAATCCAGCCGCAGCGTCGAGAGAATGATGAAGATGAAGTAGGTGAGCGGCACTACGAATCCGAGGGCCTGCACCGGCCCCATGGCATCGATGTGCAGCGCCAATGTGAGCGTCGGCGTCGAGGTTTCGATCAGCGCGCCGAGATACCGCCGGTACACAGGCACATCGCGGTCCAGCCTCAAATGGCGGCTGATGGTCGCATGCACCCACAGCTCGAACAGGATGAAGGGGATCAGGATCGCAAAAAGGTAAGTAGGCCTGAGCGGGCCGTGCCAGATATGATTTACCGCCGGGGCGTCGAGTGTGTAGATGGCCCAGAGCATGACCGTGAGAAGCGCTGCCGTCCCGATCAAGGCCCTGATCCGGATCAGCTCGGTGCGCATCACCTGCTGCATCAGCGCATGCTGAAAATCGGCCGATACCGCCGAGCCCTGCCCGCCCTTGATGCCCCAAAACCCCAACATGTTTTTTCCTGGTCATTCCGGGGCGATGCGCAGCATCGAACCTGGTATGACGGTAAGCATTCTGCCTCAATCGAGCGTACGGCGGAAGCGCGTCACGGCGATCGTCATCGCGAGCAACATCAGTGCAATGAGAGCAATCGTGTCGTATTGCAGGTTCTCGAGGCCCGCGCCCTTCAGCATGACGGCCCGCACGATGCGAACATAGTGCGTCAGCGGCAGGCCCTCGCCGATGTATTGCGCCCACACCGGCATGCCCGCGAACGGAAACATGAATCCGGAGAGCAGGATGCTCGGCAGGAAGAACATCATCGACAGCTGCATCGCCTGCAGCTGGTTCTGCACGATGGTCGAGAACGTGTAGCCGATCGACAGATTGGTGGTGATGAACAGCGTCGACAGCAGCGCCAGCAGCAGGACATTGCCGAGGATCGGCACGCCGAACACAAGCACGCCGATGCCGATGATCAGCGTGGCCTGGACGAAACCGACCAGCACGTAGGGTATGATCTTGCCGAACATGATCTCGACCGGCTTGATCGGCATCGACAGCAGGCTTTCCATGGTGCCGCGCTCGATCTCGCGTGTCACCGACAGCGCCGTGAAGATCAGCATGGTCATGGTCAGGATGGTGCCGACCAGGCCCGGCACGATGTTGAGCCGCGAGGATGCCGCCGGGTTATAGCGCGCGTGCGCCCTGATCTCGAACGGCATCGACGGCGGATCGCCGGCGAACAGATCGTGCTCCAGCGCGGTCTGCACCACCATGCCGAGCGCGCCCAGCGCCGAGCCGGCGGCGATCGGGTCGGTCGCATCCGCCGCGACCAGCAGCGCCGGACGGTCGCCGCGCCGTACCGCGCGCTCGAAACCGCGCGGGATCTCGACGCCGAACAGCACCTTGCCGGATTTCAAGAGATCGTCGAACTCGGCGACATCATGCACTTCGCGGGTAAAGCGGAAATAGGAGGTGTTCTCCAGTGCTTTCAGGATCGAGCGCGCGAGGTCCGAGTCCTCCTGCAGCAGCACCGCGGTCGGCAGATTGCGCGGCGTGGTGTTGATGGCGTAGCCGAACAATGTGAGCTGCATGATCGGCAACATGATGATCATCCCAAACGAGACCCGGTCGCGCCGCAGCTGGATAAATTCCTTGACCAGCATCGCGTAGCTGCGCCGCCAGAAGCCGAACGACGGCTCCCTGGCCGCACGGTTCTCGCCATTGGCTTCGGTTGCACTCATTGGAAATTGTCCTTGGTGCGGGTCATCAGATCGATGAAGACGTCCTCCAGCGACGGCTCGCTGGGCTGCCAGTGCCATTTGCCGTTATCGCGGTACGGTGCGATCGCGGCTTCCAGTGCCGCCTTGTCGCGGCCGGAGACGTGCAGGCTGGTGCCGAACGGCGCCACCATGTCGATGCCGGGTTTGCCCATCAGCTCAGGGGCAAGCGTGTTGAGATCGTCGCCGGTGACGGTGTAGGTCGACAGCGCCGATTGCGCGATCACCTCATCCACCGTGCCGTGCGCCAACAGATGGCCGTAGGCGATATAGGCGATCTCGTGACAACGCTCGGCCTCGTCCATGTAATGGGTCGAGACCAGCACGGTCAGGCCTTCGGCGGCGAGCGCGTGAATCTCGTTCCAGAAATCACGCCGCGCCTTGGGATCGACGCCGGCGGTCGGCTCATCCAGCAGCAGCAGTTGCGGATTGGGCAGCGTGCAGGCGCCGAGCGCCAGCCGCTGTTTCCAGCCGCCGGACAATTCGCCCGCGAGCTGTCCCTCGCGGCCCTTGAGACCGATGCGCGCGATCGTGTCGCGCGCGGCGCCGCGCGCATCGGGCAGGCCATAGAGCCGCGCGACAAATTCGAGATTCTCCCGCACCGAGAGATCTTGATACAGGCTGAAACGCTGCGTCATGTAACCGACCTGGCGCTTGATCTTGTCGGCGTCGCGGCGGATGTCGTAGCCCAGGCACGTCCCCTCGCCGGCATCAGGCGTCAGCAGGCCGCAGAGCATGCGGATGGTCGTGGTCTTGCCGCTGCCGTTGGGGCCGAGGAAGCCATAGATCGTGCCGCGCTTCACCTGCATCGAGAGATCATGCACGACCTCGCGGCCGCCGAACGATTTTGACAGGCCCGCGACATCGATCGCGATGCCGGGCGTATTGGCGGACGCGTTACTCATCGCCGGTCCGCCACCGGGGTTTTCATGTTGAGATACACGCTGATCGGCTGGCCGACGCGCAAAGAGTCCGGCCGGCTCGGCCGCGCCTGGATCAGATAGACCAGCTTGTTGCGCTCATCGAGGCTGTAGATCACCGGCGGGGTGTATTCGGCCATGGTCGCGATGAAATAGATCTTTGCGGTGAGATCGGCGGCGCAGTTGTCGCAGGTCACCTTGACCTCGTCGCCGATCGCAAGTCTTGGCAATTCCGTCTCCGGCACGAAGAAGCGCAGTTTCATGTTGCCGGGCGGCATGATCGACAGCACCGGCCGCTGCGCCGGCACCGTCTCGCCCTCGCGGAAATAGATTTGCTGGATGGCGCCGCCGACCGGCGCAAAGCCGTCCCGCCGCGCCAGTCGCGTCTGCGAGGTGTTGACGCGGGCTTCTGCAACGCGCAACGCCGACAGCGCCGAATCCAGCGTCGCTTGCGTGCCGGAGCCGGTCTTACTCAGCGATGCCGCACGGTCATAGCTCTGCTGCGCATTGGCCAGCGTGGCATTGTTCTGGTTCAGATCGGCGCGCTGCAGATCATCATCGACGGAATAAAGCCGCTCGCCGGGCTTGACTTCGTCGCCTTCGCGCGCATTGAGTTTTGTCACTCGGCCGGATTCGTCGGGGCTGACGAAGATCATGTCGGCCTCGACCCAGCCCTGGAAGCCGGGATCCCTGCGTTCGCTACAGCCCGCAAGCGCCACCGCGAGCGCCAGCGTTGCCAGAATCCTTATCGTCATCCGCGACGAGGTCATGTCGTCCTCCGTTCGCCAAAAACCAAATCGAGATGGACGCGAAACATCTCCATCGCGTCGAGCGGCGCGTGCCGGTTGAACAGGCTCTGCCAGATCACCGCGACGATCGCGGGTGCCACCAGCAGTTGGGGGAAACGTCCGAGATCCCCGTGCTTGATCTCGCCGCGCGCGATCGCAAGTTCGATCAGCGCGCGCATGCCGGCAAGGCCTCGCGAAACCACCTCGCGGTAGTAGAAGTCGGCCACATCAGGAAAACGCGGTCCCTCGGCCACGATCAGGCGAATGATATCGCCGCGCCGGGTCGAAACGACCTCATGAATGAAGGTGCGGGCAAAGCCCTCCACCGCGTCACGGACCGATCCGCCGATCGGCGGCGGTGAATGCAGGCGCCCGATCAACGGCACCAAGGCGGTGCGGATCAGTTCCTCGAACATCGATTCCTTGTCCTTGAAGTGCAGATAGAGCGTGCCCTTGGCGACCCCGGCCCGCTTGGCGACGTCATCAAGCCGGGTCGCGGCAAAGCCGCGCGAGATGAATTCATCCATCGCCGCCTCGATGATCGCCGCGCGCCGCTCTGCCGACCGTTCGGCGCGGTTGGAGGCGGGCTTTGCGGCCGGCGACATCGCCTTGGGCGCCTTGGTCCGGGCAGCCGCCGGGCTGTTGGCGGATATCGGAGGGGTTGCGGAGGTGGGGCGCGATCTTTTCATATCCATAATATGACTGACTAGTCAGTCATTGTCAATATACCGCAGTCGACAAATGTCACGTCGCTGTTACTGCCGGACGTCCGGACGTCATCCGACCCTCTCCGTGTTATGCTTCAGAAGGCAGCTTCGGAGCTTGCGCAATGGACACCACCTTCGCATTGCTGATGGTCGGTTCGATCTATCTCGCCGCTCTCATTGCCGGACGACGCGGGCGCAGCGTCAAAATCTGGGCGTGGATCGCCGCGTTGATCGGGCCGCTCGCGCTTCCGCTGCTGTTCCTGTTCCCTGACTTGCACCGCAAGAACGGCGACCTGTGACCCAACGGCTTCTCGGCTCTCTTTTCGCTCGCCTTGCCGTCCGATGATGATGGATACACACCGACTATATCCGCGTCATTGCGAGCGAAGCGAAGCAATCCATCCGTCAGCGCAAGCGGAGCAATGGATTGCTTCGCGGAGCCTGTCATCGGGCGCGCATTCGCGCGACCCGTTGGCTCGCAATGACGGCTTGCTAATTCCTGCAAAACATGGATCCACGTCCTCGCGGCGCGATGCGCCCGAGCTGTTGCAATCG
>Ga0137415_10001856_pt1 | contig 21080 bp, 19 predicted proteins | sample CZODoug3_1_1_16f_FD_183082 | JGI IMG/M metagenome (GOLD analysis project Ga0137415, IMG submission 183082) | Vadose zone soil fungal communities from Angelo Coast Range Reserve, California, USA - CZODoug3_1_1_16fungal (Hybrid Assembly) | ecosystem: Environmental > Terrestrial > Soil > Vadose...
AGGAGGACGGCGGACGTCACGGCGAAGAACGTCGGCAGGCTCAGCCGCCGGCCGCCATGGAAGACCGCCCAGCCGAGCGCCGCCGCCGTCGCCAGGCCCAGCACACCACCCGCGAAGCCGGACCACGTCGCTACGCCCGCCGCCGCCTGGGTCACGAGCCCCCACAGGAACAGGACGGTTTCGGCGCCCTCGCGAAAGACGCCCGTGAAGGCGATGAGTCCTACGGCCCAGAGCCGGCGCGTCAGATGCGCCTCGCGGACGCGCCGCTGGACGTCGCCGCTGAGGGTCACCGCGTGCCCGCGCATCCACCAGCCGTGCCACGTCAGCAGCGCCACGGCGGCGAAGATGACGACGACGCCGAGGAGGTCGGGGCCCAGGTCGAGCAGGGGACCGGAGAGGAGGGTGATCACCACGCCCATCAGGACGCTCGCCGCGAGGCCGAGCGCGCCGCCGAGGGTGACCCAGCGGTAGTGCTGCCGGGCCGAGAGCTTTTCGAGACACGTGTAGACGATGCCGAGAAGCAGCGCCGCTTCGAAGCCCTCGCGGAGCGTGACGATGAAGGTCGCGGCCATGGCCTACTCGGCGACGATCCGCCCCTTCGCGGTCTTCTCGTGATACTCGCCGACGAAGGAGTAGACGCCGGGCTTGAGCGCCGGCATCCGGAGCCGGACCGTCTTACCGGAGGGGATCACCTTCTCGATGCGGAGCTGCTTGCTCTCGAACTCTTCCGGCCCAGGATCCCGGTTGGTGATCACGAGCACGAAGGGCGCGCCGGCCTTCACCCTGATCTCGTCCGGCTGAAAGCGATTCTTCTCGATGGTCACGGCGAGCTCCGGCGCGTCCGCCGCCAGGGCGCCGGCCCCGGCGACTGCGAGGCCAAGCACCGCGAGCGCCAACCCGACGCGTGTCATGGGATCCTCCGGGATCCGAGCAGGCTGGTATTAGGTGTACCTAATTCCAAAGCGACTGTCAACCTTCATGTCAGGTGGGCGCCCGGGGACACGCCCATGTACACTCCCTGGTCGTGGACCTCGCGCTGTTCCAGTACGACCTGCCGCGCGAGCTGATCGCCCAGGCACCAGCGCCGTCGCGCGACGCCTCCCGACTCCTCGTGATCGATCGCGCCCGCGGCGCGCTCGAGGACCGGGTGTTCGCCGAGCTGCCGGAGCTCCTGCGGCCCGGCGACTGCCTCGTCGTCAACAACTCGCGGGTGATCCCAGCGCGCGTGCTCGCGCGGGACGCGGACGCGCGACCCGTCGAGCTGCTGTTCGTCGAGCCGATGGACGAGCGCCGGTGGCGGGCGCTCGTCCGGCCGGGTCGCCGCTGCCGAGTGGGCACCGAGCTGACGGCGGGGGGAGCGCCGGGCGTGCGGCTGCGCGTCGCCGGCCTTGCCGCCGACGGCCCGCGTCTCGTCGAGCGGCTCGATGGGACGATCGACGACCTGCTCCAGGAGCACGGCCTGACACCCCTGCCGCCCTACATCGCGCGATTCACGACGCCCGCCTCGGCAGACCGCGAGCGCTACCAGACGGTGTACGCGCGGCCGCCGGGCTCGGTGGCGGCGCCGACCGCCGGGCTGCACTTCACGTCCGCCGTCCTCACCCACCTGCGGCGCCGCGGTGTCGAGGTCCACGAGCTCACGCTGCACGTGGGCCCTGGAACGTTCCGCCCGATCAAGGCCGCGCGGATCGAGGATCACGTGTTGCCGCCCGAGCGCGTCTCGATCCCGAGCTCCGTGGCCGACGCGGTGAACCGCGCCCACGCCGACGCGCGCCGCGTGATCGCGGTGGGCACCACGACGACGCGCGCCCTCGAGAGCGCGGCGCAGGCGGACGGGCGCGTCCAGCCGCGCGACGGCGAGGCGGGGCTCTACATCACGCCCGGGTATCGGTTCCGTGCGGTGGACGCGCTGCTCACGAATTTCCACCTCCCGCGCTCGTCGCTGCTCGTCCTGACCGCCGCGTTCGCCGGCCGCGAGCTCATCGTGAAGGCCTACGTCCACGCGGTGCGCGCCGGCTACCGCTTCTACTCCTACGGCGACGCGACGCTGATCCTGTGACCCCCTTCAAGATCGTCGCCACCGACGGCGCCGCCCGGGCGGGAAGCCTCACGACCGGCCACGGCGTCGTCGACACGCCGGTGTTCATGCCCGTCGGCACGCGCGGCACGGTGAAGAGTCTCTCGCCGGACGACCTCCGCGACGCCGGCGCCCAGCTCGTGCTGGGCAACACCTACCACCTTCTGCTCAGACCCGGCCACGAGCTCATTCGCGAGCTCGGCGGCCTCCACCGGTTCATGGCGTGGGACGGCGCGCTCCTCACCGACTCGGGCGGGTTCCAGGTCTGGAGCCTCGCGAGGCTCCGCAAGGTTGGCGAGGAGGGCGTCGAGTTCCGCTCGCCCGCGGACGGCTCGACCCACTTTCTCTCACCGGAGCTCGCCATCGAGGCGCAGCACGCCCTCGGCGCCGACATCATCCACCCGCTTGACGAGTGCCTCGCGCATCCGGCGACGCGCGAGGCGACCGAGCGCTCGCTCGACCTCACGCTCCGCTGGGCGGCGCGCTCGCAAGCGGTCCACGCCGCCCGCGGTGTGGGGGGCCAGGCGCTGTTCGGCATCGTGCAGGGCGGGACGCACGCGGAGTTGCGGCGGCGCGCGGCGCGGGAGACGGTCGCGCTCGGCTTCGACGGTTACGCGATCGGCGGCATGGCGGTGGGTGAGCCGAAACCGGCGATGTACGACCTCACGGCGCTCGTCGCCGAGCTCCTGCCCGCGGACCGGCCGCGCTACCTGATGGGTGTCGGCAAGCCTGAGGACCTCGTGGAATCGGTGGCCCGCGGCGTGGACATGTTCGACTGCGTGCTCCCGACGCGGAACGCCCGCAACGGCCAGTGCTTCACGTGGGACGGCCCGGTCACGCTCAAACAGGCACGCTGGACGCGCGATCCGGCGCCGCTCGATGCCGAGTGCCCGTGCTACGCGTGTCGACACTTCTCGCGCGCCTACCTGCGGCACCTCTTCATGTCGGACGAGCTGCTCGCGTACCGGCTGCTGTCACTCCACAACGTTCACTTCTTCATCGGTGTCGTGCGTGCGATGCGCGCGGCCATCTCGGAGGGCGGTTTCGGGGCATTCAAGACTCGGTTTTTCGCGCGTTATGCAGTATCATCCGTGGATGCTTCCGCCGATTGACCTCATCGGAGGGTGCGGGCCGCGATGAATGCCGGTGGCTCGAGCGCGATCCTCACGCAGGTCCTCTTCTTCGCCGCGATCTTCGCGATCTTTTATTTTCTGCTCATCCGCCCGCAGCAGAAGCAGAAGCGCGAGCGCGAGACCATGCTCACGGCGCTCAAGAAAGGTGACCGCGTCGTCACGACGGGTGGCCTGTACGGCACGATCACGGGGCTCGAGGAGCAAAAGGTGGTGCTCCGCGTGGCCGACCAGGTGAGGCTCGAGTTCGACCGCGCCGCCATCGCGCGCATCGTGGAGGGTCAGGGCGAGAGGAATGCCTAGGAACCTCTGGCCGCGCAGCATCGTCGTCCTGGTCGTGTTCCTGGGCTCTGTCTGGTACCTCTACCCGCCGAAGACGACCATCAACCTCGGCCTCGACCTCCAGGGCGGTATCCACCTCGTGCTGGGCGTCGAGGCGGACAAGCACGTGGCGAGCCAGACCGACCGGGCGGCCGAAGATCTCAAGGCGCAGCTCGAGCGCAAGGGTATCGCCATCAAGCGCATCGCGCGCGAGGGCAACGCGACGATCGCCGTCGAGCTGGCGTCGCCGCAGACCTGGAACGACTTCCTGACGGTGCTGGGCGAGTTCCAGCGCTTCGAGCGGCGCGACGAGGACCCGGTCGCGGGGCGCGTCAAGCTCGTGATGAGTGAGAAGGAGGTCGCGCGCCTCCACGACGACGCCGTCCGCCAGGCTCTCGAGACCATCCGCAACCGGGTGGACCAGTTCGGCGTCGCCGAGCCCACCATCACGCGGCAGGGCGCCGACCGAATCCTGATCCAGTTGCCCGGCGTCCAGGACCCGGCGCGCGCGAAGGCCCTCATCGGCAGGACGGCGTTGCTCGAGTTCAAGCTGCTGGACGAGCGCACACCGGTCGAGGAGGCGCTCAAGGGCAACCTGCCGGAGACCTCCGACGTGCTCTACCAACGACGGGTGGACAAGGAGACAAAGACCGAGCGCAAGATACCCTTCGTCGTGCAGAAGCGCAGCCTCCTCACCGGCGCGGAGCTCACGCGCGCCGAGGTTCAGGCCGATCCGAACTCCCCGGGCAACTGGCAGGTCGCGATCGAGTTCACCGCGACGGGCACGCGGATCTTCGGCGAGGTCACCGAGCAGAACGTCGGCAAGCACCTGGCGATCGTCCTCGACGGCAACGTCTACTCGGCGCCGCGGATCAACGAGCGCATCCCGGGCGGGCGCGCCGTGATCACGGGGCAGTTCACGGTGGACGAGGCCCGTGACCTCGCGATCGTGCTTCGTGCCGGCGCGCTGCCGGCGCCGGTCACGATCCTCGAGGAGCGCACGGTCGGGCCCTCCCTCGGTGCCGACTCGATCCGGCAGGGCCTGATCGCGATCACGGCGTCGGCGGCGGTGGTGTTCGTGTTCATGCTGTTCTACTACCGACTCTCCGGACTCATCGCCGACGTCGCGCTCGGCCTGAACCTCCTGATCCTCTTCGCGGCGATGGCCGCGTTCGGCGCCACGCTCACCCTCCCGGGCCTCGCGGGCATCGCGCTCACCGTCGGCATGGCGGTGGACACGAACATCCTCATCTTCGAGCGCATCCGAGAGGAGCTGAGGCTGGGGAAGACGCCGCGCGCGGCGATCGAGGCCGGGTTCCGGCGCGCTCTCCGCACGATCATCGACACGCACCTGACCGTCATGGGCACCGCGCTCATCCTCTTGAGTTTCGGGACGAGCTCCGTGAAGGGCTTCGGCGTGTCGCTGTTCATCGGACTCCTCGGCAGCCTCTTTACCGCCTACTTCTTCACGCGCCTGCTGTTCGACCTGGTGTACATGGGCCGCCGCAAGGTCGAGACGATCTCGATCTGAGACGATGATCGAGCTCTTCAAGAACCCCAGCTACGACTTCATCGGCAAGCGGAAATGGGCATACTACGTGTCCATCGTCTTCACGCTGATCAGTCTCGGCTCGCTCGTGGCCCGGGGCGGGCTCCGGTATGACCTCGACTTCACCGGCGGGACACTCATGCAGGTGCGCTTCGACGGCACGCCGTCGGTGGCCCAGATCCGCTCGAGCCTCGCCACGATCCAGCTCGGTGAGTCGGTCATCCAGCAGTACGGCGACGCTCACGAGTTCGTCATCCGGCTGCCGCTCGTCGCCATCGCGTCGGACGAAGTCGCGCGGCGCGTACAAGGTGCCCTCGGCAGCGATGCGGCGCTCGGACGCTTCGAGATCCGGCGGGTGGAGTTCGTCGGCCCCCAAGTGGGCCGCGATCTCCAATTGCAGGCCGTCTACCTCGTGCTCGCCGGCCTCGTGTGGATCGCGGTCTACATCGGGTTCCGTTTCGACCTGCGAGGCGGGGTGGCGGCGGTCATCGCCGTCTGCCACGACGTCATCGTCTGCCTCGGGGCCCTCTCGCTCACGAACAGGGAGTTCTCGCTGCCCGTGCTGGCCGCGCTCTTGACGATCATCGGCTACTCGGTCAACGACACCATCGTCGCGTACGACCGCCTGCGCGAGAACCGGGGCAAGTTCGTTCCCAAGGGGCGCACGTTCGCCCAGCAGATGAACGACGCGGTCAACCAGACGCTGTCGCGAACCATCCTGACGTCGCTGACCACCTTCTTCTCGGCGGCGGTGTTGCTCTTCTTCGGCGGCAAGACGCTCGAGGACTTCGCCTTCGTGCTCTTCGTCGGCGTCATCACCGGGACGTACTCCACCACCTACGTCGCCGCGGCGATCGTCGTCGACTGGGCGCAGTACGTCGAGGGCCACCTGCGGCGCGGCAGGAAGGCGATCGCGAAGGCCTGAGCCGCCACGCAGCGGCGCGCTCCCGAAGCGCCCCCGGAGAAAACGGTAGCGAAACCCCCGCGGGCGTGTAAAACTACTTGTTTAATCAAAGATTTTCGAGCCATGACGCAACTGAAGACGCTGATCGAGGAGATTCCGAAATACCAGCCGGGGGCCGACCTCGACGTGCTGGCGCGCGCGTACGAGTTCTCGGCGGCGTCGCACAAGGGACAGCAACGCGCCTCCGGCGAGCCCTATCTCTCGCACCCGCTCGAGGTCGCGAGCCTCCTCGTCAACTTCAAGATGGACGTCACGACCGTCACCGCGGGTCTTCTCCACGACGTGCTCGAGGACACGAAGGCCACCAAGGCGGACCTCGAGCGCGAGTTCGGCGGCGAGATCGCGGAGCTCGTGGACGGCGTGACCAAGATCGGCAAGCTCGCCTTCTCCTCGCGCGAGGAGCGTCAGGCCGAGAACTTCCGCAAGATGCTCGTCGCGATGGCGCGCGACCTTCGCGTCCTCATGATCAAGCTGGCCGACCGCCTCCACAACATGCGGACGCTCGACTACCTCCCACACGAGAAGACGAAGAAGATCGCGCAGGAGACGCTCGACATCTATGCGCCGCTCGCCCACCGGCTCGGCATGGCGAAGGTGAAGGCGGAGCTCGAGGACCTGGCCCTCCGCGCGCTCCAACCCGAGGCGTACGTCGATCTCCAGAAGCGCGTCGCCAAGCGCCGGCTCGAGCGCGAGGCGGACATCAACCTGGTCATCACGATCCTCGAGCGCAAGCTCTCCGAGGTCGGCATCGAGTCGCAGATCCGGGGCCGCCCGAAGCACTTCTACTCCATCTGGAAGAAGATGCACGATCAAGGCCGCGAGTTCGACGAGATCTATGATCTGACCGCCGTTCGAGTCGTCACCCACTCCGTCCGCGACTGCTACGGCGGCCTCGGCGTGATCCACTCGCTCTGGAAGCCGGTCCCCGGCCGGTTCAAAGACTTCATCGCGATGCCGAAGGTCAACATGTACCAGTCGCTCCACACGACGGTGATCGGGCCGAAGGGTGACCCGGTGGAGATCCAGATCCGCACCTGGGACATGCACCGCATCGCTGAGGAGGGCATCGCGGCGCACTGGCTCTACAAGGAGAAGAAGTCGGGCAAGGACAAGCTCGACGAGTCGCTCCTGTGGCTCCGCCAGCTGATCGAGACGCAGCAGGACATGAAGGACCCGCGCGAATTCATGGATACGGTGCGGGTCGATCTGTTTCCCGACGAGGTCTACGTCTTCACGCCCAAGGGCGACGTCAAGGCGTTGCCCGAGGGTGCGACGCCGATCGACTTCGCGTATGGCGTCCACACGAAGGTCGGCGAGCACTGCGTCGGCGCGAAGGTCAACGGCAAGCTCGTGCCGCTCCGCTACACGCTTCGCCAGGGCGACATCGTCGAGATCGTCACCTCGCCGAGCCAGCACCCGAGCCGCGACTGGCTGAAGATCGTCAAGTCGACGCGCGCGCGGTCCAAGATCAACCAGTGGCTCAAGGTCGAGGAGCGGACGCGGTCGATCGAGCTCGGTCGCGAGCTCTTCGAGCGCGAGGCGCGGAAGTACCATCTGAACCCGGCGACGCTCCTCTCCGGCGAGGAGATCAAGAAGATCGCCACCGACCTGGGCTACCCGGGCCCCGACGACCTGCTCGCCGCGATCGGCTACGGCAAGAGCTCGGTGCACCAGCTTCTCAACAAGATCGCGCCGAACGCCACGCTCGAGACGTCGGAGAAGCCGCGGCCGTCGGCTGCCGCACGCGCCAAGACGGAGCAGGGAGTCCGGATCCGCGGCGTGGACGACCTCCTGGTCCGGTTCGCCAAGTGCTGCAACCCGCTGCCGGGCGACCCGATCGTCGGCTTCATCACGCGCGGGCGGGGGCTCACCGTGCACGCCCGTGACTGCCTGACCGTCGCCAAGAGCGTGCTCGACCGGGAGCGCATCATCAACGTCGAGTGGGACGTGGACGAGCCCGGCAAGCGACCGGTCCGCATCGCCGTCTACATCGGAAGAGACCGACCCGGGCTCCTCTCGGAGATCACGGGGGCAATTTCGGCGCGGAACGGCAATATCACCAAGGCCGAGGTCACGGTCACGGACGACCGCCGGGGCATCAACCACTTCGTCGTCGAGGTCGCCGACCTCAGCCAGCTCCAGGAGATCATCGGCGCGATCCGCGAGGTCAAGGACGTCATCAACGTCGAGCGCGTCCGCGGGCTCTAGGCGATGACGCGCGGGCAGTTCGAGGCGTTGGTCGAGCGGGCGCTCCGACGCCTGCCCCGGAACTTCAAGGAGAAGCTCGCCAACATCGCCGTCGTCGTCGAGGGCCGGCCCGACGCCGAGACGCTCGCCGAGCTCGGGATCGAGCCGCCCGACACGCTCTACGGACTGTACCGGGGCGTGGACCTGACCCACCGCGATTCCACTTACGGCAACGTCCTGCCCGACACGGTGACGATCTACCAGGAGCCGATCGAGGAGGACTGCGCGGACGAGCGGGAAATGGCCGAGCTGATCCGCGACACTGTCGTCCACGAGATCGGCCACTACTTCGGCCTCGACGACGAGACCATGGAGCGCATCGAAGGCTCAGACGTCTAGATGGCCTCCGGCCGCGGCCTCGCCGACGGCCTGGCGGCCGTCGCCTCGCGGTACACACCCGACGCCCGAAACGCGAAGCTCGAGTTCCTCGAGCGGCTCGAGACGGCCCGGCTGGGGCAGCCCCCGGCGCTCCTCCGCCTGCACGAGACGCTCTGCTTCCTCCAGGCGTACCCCGACGACGCGGAGGTCCTGGCGCGCGTGGACCGGGCCCTCGCGGCGTTCCCCGCGCGCGCGCTCGGGCTCGGCGCCACAGCCCGCCGGCGGCTCCACGACGCCGGCGTCGCGGGCGCGACGCTCGATTACCCCTTCGGCCTTCCGATGGCGCGCTGGCTCGCGCGGCGCTTTCCGCACGACGCGGAGATCGCGTGGGGCCGGTTCGAGGAGGCCGAGCGGCTCGACGAGACGCTCTCGCTCCTCGCCAGCGCGGCCGAAGGGGATGCGTTCAGCGAGGGCGGGATGGGCTGGCGCCGATGGCTCCGCGTCGCGAAGGGCGGCCGTCGGATGACGGACCTCGAGCTGCTGATCGAGCTCTTCGAGCATGCCGCGCTCCCGGGGGAGGCGCGCGACTGGCTCTGGGAGAACGTCCGGCTCCCGGTCCTCTGGACCCCGCGCGGTCCCGGCGCGTCGCGCACGCTCGCCAAGCTCCCGACGGCGCGCGCGTTCTTCCACGAGGACGGCCTCCGTCGCCCCGCTGCGCCGCTCGCACGGAAGCTCGCCGGGCCGCCGCCGCGCCTGCGGCGCGCGCCGCGGGCCTTCGCCGAGACGCTCATCGATACCGCGCGCGTCGCGATGGCCACGCGGCAGCGCGAGCTCCACGCGTTTTCCCACCCGAACCCGGACGACGTGCTCGTGGTCGACGCCCCCCGCGGCCTGCGCATGGCGTTCTTCGGGATCGCGCCGGGCTTCCGCCTGCCGCTCGAGGGCTACTACGCGTTCCTCGCGCTCAAGAACGGCGTGCCCGTGTCGTACGGCGCCGGCTGGGAGCTCTTCGGCACGCTCGACTTCGCCATCAACATCTTCGCCTCGTTCCGCCAGGGGGAGTCAGCGCTCCTCGCGACCGAGCTCCTGCGGGCGTACCGAAGGATCTTCGGAATGCGGACGATCGTCGTCGACCGCTACCAGCTCGGTCACGAGAGCGCGGAAGCGCTGCGCTCGGGCTCGTTCTATTTCTACCACCGGCTCGGCTTCCGCCCGCGCGACCCGGCGATTCTCCGCGTGCTCGCCGGCGAGGAGGCCAGCCTCGCCGCCGACCCGTCCTACCACTCGTCGATCCCGGCGCTCAAGCGGCTCGCGGGGGGCGAAGTCTACCTCACGCTCCCGGGCGGGGATGCCGAGCCCGAGCGTCGCCTGCGCGCGACGGACGTGGCGGGGCTCGTCGCGCGCCTCGTCGCGCGCGAGTTCGGCGGCGACCGCGCCGCCGCCCTGCGGGAGTCGGCCGCGCGCGTGCGCCGCTCGCTCGGTGTCGGGCGCGCGCGAGGGTGGTCGAGGCAGGAGCGGCACGCCTTCGAGCAGCTGTCGCTCGTCGCGACGCTCATTCCCGATCTCGCGCGCTGGCCCGCGTCCGACAAGCGCGCGCTCGTCGCCGTGATGCGGGCGAAGGGAGGCGCCACCGAGCTCGCGTACGCGCGCCGGCTCGATCGCCACCGCCGCTTTCGGCGGAGCCTCGAGGCCCTGGTCCGCGGCTGATCGCTTTCCCGTCAGTCGTTTCGCGCGCCCCTTCTCGATGCCGCCCGTAAGTTTTCACTTGACAGGCACTTTCATTGGTCCGTATGGTTTCAGCAGATGCTGAAAGACCCGGAGCTAACGAAACATGGTGAAATCCGCAGAGATTCGGCGACAGGTGGCTCAGCGGCTTCGCGAGCTTCTCGGAAAGGCGAAGTCCTGGGAGGAGACCGTCGACCCGAAGATCGCCGGCCAGCCTGCGGATTTCATGCTCAAATTCCGTCTCGGCGAGCAGGAGCACGCCGTGGTCGTTGAGGTGAGCTCGTTGGGTCAGCCCCGGCAGATCCGAGCCGCCGTGACACGGTTGACCGAGATCCGCAGGGAGCTGCCGGGCGCGTATCCGATAGCGGCCGCCGTCTACATCGGCCCGCAGAGCGCCAGGATCCTCAAGAGCCACAACCTCGGTTACGTCGACCTGTCGGGCAACTGCTATCTGGCGCTCGAGAACGTCCTCATCGAGAAGGAAGGGAAGCGCAACGTCCGGCCCTCGACGCGCCCCCTCCGCTCGCTCTTCGCGCCGCGCGCGACTCGCGTCGTGCGGGTCCTCCTGGTGGATCCGGCGCGCGCGTGGCGGCTCGAGGAGCTCGCGCGCGCGGCGTCCGTGAGCCTCGGCCACGCCCACAACGTCGTGAAGCGGGTCGAGGAGCTCGCATGGGTGGAGCGCGACGCGGATCAGCGGATCCGCCTCGGCAAGCCGGCGGACCTGCTCGAGAGCTGGTCCGACTCGTACACGTACCGCGCGAACGAGATCGCGTCGTACGTGGCGCCCGAGCGCGTCACGCGCCGGTATATGGCCGAGCTCGCGCGTGTCGCGACGGGCGAGGGGCGCCGGTACGCGTTCACCCTCAACGCCGGTGTGTCGCTCGTGGCTCCGAACTTCCGGGTGCCCGTCGTCCACTGTTACCTCGAGGGCGATCCCGCGCCGCTCGCGAAGGCGCTCGGGCTCCGCACCGCGGCGGAGGCCGACGGCACCCTGCACATGCTCGCGCCCTACGATCCGGGCGTCTTCTACGGTGCTCTCGAGAAGGGCGGGCTCAAGGTCGTGTGCCTGCCGCAGCTGTACGCGGACCTGCTCCACTACGAGCGGCGCGGCCGCGACCAGGCCGAGCACCTGCGCCGCGAGGCGATGGGCTACTGAGCTCCAAGGAGGGGGGTGAATCCGTTCATGAAGAAGAAGGCGACCAAGAAGAAAAAGAAGAAGTAACGAGGCGGACCGGTGCGGCGGGTGAATCTCACGACGAGAGGAGGTGAGACCGCTAATGAAGAAGAAGGCGACGAAGAAAAAGAAGAAGAAGTAGGGCTGCGTCTCGTCCGCGGTGGGGGGTGGCGGCCTCCCACCAGCGACCAAGCGGGAGGGGGCCCCGCCCCCTCCCGCTTGTGAGTCCTGTGCTTAAATGACCTTCGTGACCTTGCCCGCCTTCAGGCAGCGGGTGCACACGCGGACGCGGCGCACGCGACCGGCGACGAGGGCCCGCATCGAAACGAGGTTCGGAAGCCAGCGCCGCTTCGTGAGTTTGTGGGCGTGACTGATCGTATGACCCACCGAGGGGCCCTTCCCGCAGACATTGCACCGCTGCGCCATCATCGCTCCTTCAGGCCGGGTTCACGTCGGAGGAGACGAACGCACTCTATAGCACAGGGGCATGGATGAAGCAAACTTCCGCGCCCCCGGGCCTGGCGACGCCGCTCCAGTTCCTCAAGGGGGTCGGCCCCCGGCGGGCGCAGCAGCTCGAGCGAAAGGGGCTCGGCACGGTCGAGGACGCGCTCTTCCTGCTGCCGCTGCGTCACGAGGACCGCACGCAGCTCACGCCCTTCGGTGCGCTCCGGCCGGGGCAGGCCGCGACGTGCGCGGGGACGATCGTCGGCGTGAGCCCGCCGCCGCCCGGTCGATCACGCGCACCGTTCAGCGCGCTCCTGCGCGACGCGAGCGGCTACGCGACCGCGAGCTGGTTCAACGCGGGTTACCTCGCGCGCGTCTTCAAGCGCGACCAGAAGGTCGTGCTCCACGGCAGGGTCGCGCGCTACAAGGGAGCGCTCGTCCTCCAGCAGCCCGACTGGGAGATCGTCGAGAGCGACGAGGACGACCGCCTTCACACGGGCCGTCTCGTGCCGGTCTACTCGACGACCGAGGGGCTCCCGCAGCGCGCGTTGCGCTCGCTCATGTGGCGAGTGGTCGACGCCTTCGCGCGGGAGGTGCCCGAGGTCCTGCCCGACGCGGTCCGCGCGCGCCGCCGGCTGGCGCCGGTCGCGCAGGCGCTGCGGGACGCGCATTTCCCGGAGACGGACGAGGCGCTCGGCAGGGCCCGTCGCCGGCTCGCCTTCGATGATTTCCTGCTGCTCCAACTGGGCCTCGCGATTCTTCGCTCGCGGACGACGCGGGCGCGCGGCATCGCGATGAATCCGCGGGGTGACGTCGTCCGCCGGCTCCGCGCCGCACTCCCGTACGCCTTCACGGGCGCGCAGGAGCGGGTGTGGGTGGAGATCCGGCGCGACATGGCCGCGCCTCATCCGATGCACCGCCTCTTGCAGGGCGACGTCGGCTCCGGCAAGACGGTCGTCGCCGCCCTCGCGGTGCTCACGGCGGTCGAGGCCGGCTACCAGGCGGCCGTGATGGCGCCCACGGAGATCCTCGCCGAGCAGCACTTCATGACCCTCCGCCAGCTCCTCGAGCCGCTCGGGGTGGGCGTGACCCTCCTCACCTCGTCGCTCGCGCCGCGCGAGCGCTCGGCGCGTCGCGCCGCGCTCGCCGCGGGCGAACTGCCGATCGTCGTGGGCACCCACGCGCTCGTCCAGGAGGGCGTCGCGTTCCGTCGTCTCGGGCTGGCGGTCGTGGACGAGCAGCACCGCTTCGGCGTGGAGCAGCGCGCCCGGCTCCGCGAGAAGGGCGAGCACCCCGACCTGCTCGTGCTGACCGCCACGCCGATCCCGCGCACGCTCGCCCTGACCCTCTACGGCGACCTCGACGTGTCGGTGCTCGACGAGCTCCCGCCCGGGCGGCGGCCCGTCGTCACCGTCGCGCGCACCGAACCGAAGCGCCGCGCGATCTACAAGTTCCTGCGCGACCAGATCGCCGAGGGCCGGCAGGTCTACGTCGTCTACCCGCTCGTCGAGGAGTCCGAGGCGCTCGACCTCAAGGCCGCGACCGATATGGCCCGACGCCTGGCCGAGGACGTCTTCCCTGACCTCTCGGTGGGGCTGCTGCACGGACGGCTCGGGTTCGACGAGAAGGACGCGATCATGCGACGGTTCAAGGCGGGTGAGATCCACGTCCTCGCCTCGACGACCGTGATCGAGGTGGGCATCGACGTGCCGAACGCGTCGGTCATGCTCGTCGAGCACGCCGAGCGCTTCGGCCTCTCGCAGCTCCACCAGCTCCGCGGCCGCGTCGGACGTGGTCCGTGGAAGTCCTTTTGCATTCTCCTGACGAGCGGGCGGCTCGGCGAGGAGGCCCAGCGGCGGATCGACACGATGGTCTCGACCAGCGACGGTTTCAAGATCGCCGAGGCGGACCTCGAGTTGCGCGGCCCCGGCGAGTTCTTCGGTACGCGTCAGTCAGGGCTCCCTGAATTCCGGACGGCCGACCTCCTGCGCGACGCGGCGATCCTCGAGGAGGCGCGTCAGGAGGCGCAGGCGATCGTCGCCGCGGATCCGGAGCTCAGGGACCCCGCGCACCGCGGGCTGCGGGCGGCCCTCCTCGCGCGCTGGCGCGGCAAGCTCGCGCTGGCGAGCGCGGGTTAGTCGGCGCCGTGCGCGTGCTCGCGGGCGCGTTCAAGGGCCGGCGACTCGTGACGCCGCGCGGGGCGACGACGCGGCCGACGGCTGACCAGGTGCGGCTCGCCCTCTTGGACGCGCTCGCGCCTCGCCTGCCGCATGCGCGCGTGCTCGACCTCTTCGCCGGCGCGGGCGGCGTCGGTCTCGAGGCGCTCTCGCGCGGCGCCGCCCACGCGACCTTCGTCGAGCGCGACGCGCGCGCCGTCGCGGCGCTCGCGACGAACGTCGAGGGGCTCGGCGTGGAGGACCGGGCGCGCGTCCTCCGCGTCGATGTCGCACGGGGACTCGCGCGCCTGGCCGCCGAGAGCGAGCGCTTCGACGTCGTCTTCCTCGATCCCCCGTACGACGGAGACCTCGCCGAGGGGACGCTCGCGGCCCTCGGCGGCGGCGCCATCACGGCGCCGGGGGCGTGCGTCGTCGCCCAGCATTTCACCAAGCGCGCGCCCGCGCGCGCCTACGGCGTCCTCGCGGCGTTCCGGACGCGCCGTTTCGGGGAGACAACCTTGACTTTCTTTCGAGCCGAAGAGTAGCCTGAGCCCGTGGCCAAGCGGGCCGTCTACCCGGGCATGTTCGACCCCGTGCACAACGGGCACCTGGACGTCATCCAGCGCAGCCTGCAGATCTTCGATGAGCTGATCGTCGCCGTCGTCGCGAATCCCTCGAAGGAGCCCCTCTTCTCGGTCAAGGAGCGCCTCGAGATGATCGACGAGGCGACCACCTCGCTGCACTCGAACTTCCGCATCGTCGCGTTCGACGGGCTCCTCATCGATCTCGTCGCGCGCGAGCATGCCGACTGCATCGTCCGCGGCATCCGGGCGGTCTCGGACTTCGAGTACGAGTTCCAGATGGCGCTGATGAACCGCAAGCTCCGGGCCACCGTCGAGACGGTGTTCCTCATGCCGCACGAGAAGTACACGTACATCTCCTCGCGCCTCATCAAGGAAGTCGCCAGCTTCGGCACGTCGGTCGCGGGCCTCGTGCCGCCGATCGCCGAGAAGCGGCTGGCGGAGAAGTTCCCCCTCAAGTAATCCGGCGGGCAGCCGCCGAAGGAGCGAGCCACCGTGCTGGCCGAACGCTTGAAGACCCTTGCGCCGTCCTCGACGCTCGCGGTGCAGGCCAAGGCGAAGGCGCTCCGCGCGCAGGGCGTCGACGTCATCTCGTTCGGGGCGGGAGAGCCCGACTTCGATACGCCCGAGCGAATCAAGGAGGCGGCGGTGCAGGCGATGCGCCGGGGCCAGACGAAGTACACCGAGGTCGCCGGGATCCTGGAGCTGCGCGCGGCGGTCTGCCAGAAGCTCAAGCGCGACAACGGCCTCGACTACCAGCCCGACGAGGTGCTCGTGTCGTGTGGCGCGAAGCACACGCTGTTCAACCTGGCGGTCGCCATGCTCAACCCGGGCGACGAGGTCCTCGTGCCGAGCCCGTACTGGGTGTCGTACCCCGAGCAGGTGCGCCTCGTCGGCGCTCTTCCGGTGGCCGTCGAGACGAAGGAGACGACCAGCTTCGACCTCGACCCCGAGCGGCTCCGCGCCGCCGTCACGCCGCGGACGAAGGTGATCGTGGTCAACAGCCCGAACAACCCGACGGGCGCCGTCTTCTCGGCCGCGGCCCTCCGGGCGGTCGCCGATCTGGCGGTGGAGCGGGACCTCTTCGTCGCCTCCGACGAGTGCTACGAGGCGCTCAGCTTCGAGCGGCGGCACGTGTCGATCGCCGCGCTCGCGCCCGAGGTCAAGGCGCGGACGCTCGTCGTCAACACTTGCTCGAAGGCCTACGCGATGACCGGCTGGCGCATCGGCTACGCCGCGGGGCCGCGCGAGCTCATCCGCGCGATGACCGACGTGCAGAGCCAGGTGACGTCGAACCCGTCGTCGATCGCCCAGTGGGCCGCCGTCGAGGCGCTCTCGGGCCCTCAGGCCGACGTGGCGAGCATGGCGGGCGAATTCGACCGGCGGCGTCGCCTCATCGTCGCCGGCCTCAACGCGCTGCCCGGCGTCGCGTGCGTCATGCCCCAGGGGGCGTTCTACGCCTTCGCCAACGTCTCGGGCCTCTTCGGCCTGCGCCGGAAGGGCGCGGCCGCGCCCCTGCGCGGGTCGGTCGACGTCGCCGCGTTCCTCCTCGAGCAGGCGCGCGTCGCGGTCGTCCCCGGCGTCGATTTCGGATCCGATTCGCACGTGCGGCTCTCGTACGCGACGAGCGACAAGCTCATCCGCGAGGGGCTCGCGCGCATGGGCGCCGCGATCCACGAGTTGCTGTAGACTAGGCCCCCCGAGGAGGGACCCGGATGAAGATCGAGGGCACGTACGATGTCCCGGTGCCGCGCAAGAAAGTCTGGGACGCGTTCCTGAACCCCACCCAGCTCAAGAAGGCCATCCCGGGCTGCGAGAAGCTCGAGGCGCTGGGCAACGACGAGTTCAAGGCGACGATGAAGATCGGCGTCGCCGCCGTGAAGGGCACGTTCGAGGGCAAGGTGAAGCTCATCGACAAGAAGGCACCCGAGTCTTTCCGGCTCGCGGCCGAGGGCAGCGGCGGCCCCGGGTTCGTGAAGGCCGAGACACTCATCACGCTGACGGAGATCGACGGCGGCACGCGCGTGAGCTACAGCGCGGACGTCCAGGTGGGCGGCCTCATCGCGGGCGTCGGCCAGCGGATGCTGGGCGGCGTCTCGAAGATGATGGCCGACCAGTTCTTCGGCAAGATGAGCGACCTGCTCAAGTCCGCCTGACCGCGCTCCCGATGGCGTCTCGCTGCCTCGAGCCGCGCCTGGAGCGGGCGCCGCGCGCGGAGATGACGCGGCTGCAGACGCGGCGGCTGCGCGAGCAGATCGCCCACGCCGGGGCGGCGAGCCCGTTTTACAAGCGCAAGTTCCGGGCGGCGGGCGTCAAGGCCGCGCGGATCCGGACGCTCGCCGACCTCGCGCGGCTGCCCTTCACGACGAAGGACGAGCTGAAGGAAAACCAGGTCGCGAGGCCGCCGTGGGGCGACGTCCTCGCGGTGCCGTTCTCGGAAGTCCTGCGCGTCCACATGACGTCGGCGACCACGGGCCGGCCCCTCGCGTTCCTCGATACGCGGGACGACTGGCGCGGCTTCTATCACTCCTACGCCCGCTCGCTCTACGCGTACGGCGTGCGCCAGGCCGACATGGTCATGGCCGCGTTCTCGTACGGGCCGTGGATCGGGTACTGGTCGGGCTTCTACGCCGCGCAGGACCTCGGCTGCCTGGTCTTCCCGGTGGGCGGGCTCACCACCGATCAGCGCCTCGATGCCCTGCTCAGCTACCCGATCACGGTGCTCGGCTGCACGCCCTCGTACGCGCTCTTCCTCGCGGAGACCGCGACGAAGAAGGGTATCGACCTCGCCAAGCAGACGAAGATCCGGATCACGTGGCACACGGGCGAGCCGGGCGCGTCGATCCCGGCCACCAGGGCCAAGATCGAGGCGGCCTTCGGCGCGAAGGCGTACGATCTGCCGGGGCTCACGGAGATCGCTGCGTGGGGCTTCGAGTGCGACGCGCGCAGCGGTCTCACGCACGTGCACGAGGACTATTGCTACCCCGAGGTGCTCGACGAGCGCGATCGCCCCGTCGGACCCGGGGGCCGGGGCGAGTTGGTGTTCACGAGCCTCTACCGCAAGGCGATGCCGCTCATCCGTTACCGCACGCGCGACGTCGTCCAGGTCGCCGATCGGACGTGCCCCTGCGGGCGGACGCTCGCCGCCTTCGAGGGCGGCGTGCTCTCACGCCTCGACGATATGAAGAAGATCCGCGGCATCATCGTGTACCCGCGACGCATCGAGGAGCTCGTGCGGCCGCACGCCGGGGTCGACGAGTTCCAGATCGTCTTCCGCCGCCGCGAGGGCCTCGACGACATCCTCCTGCGCATCGACCCGTCGCCCACGCTCTCGCTGACCGAGCGCGACGGCCTGCGCGCGCGGCTCGGCGAGGACCTCCGGACCGGTCTCGGCATCCGCGTGACGGTCGAGACCGTCGAGCCGGGAGCGCTCCCTCGCTGGGACCACAAGGCCCGGCGCGTGAAGGACGAGCGCACGGAGGTGCCGTTTTGAGGGCGGCGTACTTCAAGGAGCACGGCGGCGCCGACAAGATCCTCTACGGCGACTATCCCGATCCGGTCCCTGAGGCGAACGAGGTCGTCGTCCGCGTTCGGGCCTGCGCGCTCAACCAGGTGGACATGCTGCTCCTCGACGGCCGCTTCCCGCCGCCCGAGGGACTGCCCCACGTCAACGGTTGCGAGGTCACGGGCACGATCGAGGCGTCCGGCGCCGCCGCGAAGGGGCTCGCCCCCGGCCAGCGGGTGATCATCTTCCCCGGCTTCTCGTGCGGGGGCTGTGAGTACTGCCTGCGCGGCGAGCGCACGGTGTGCGTGCGCTACGGGTACCTCGGCGCTCACAAGGACGGCGGCTACGCCGAGCTCGTGAAGGCCCCGGCCCAGAACGTCCTGCCGCTGCCGGACGCGATCGGCTTCGAGGCGGGCGCCGCGCTCCCGCTCGCGTTCCTCACGTCGTGGCACGCGCTCGTGACCCGGGCCGAGCTCCGGCCGGGCCAGACCGTGCTCGTCCAGGCGGCGGGGAGCGGCGTCGGGAGCGCCGCGATCCAGATCGCACGGCTCATGGGCGCGCGGGTCATCGCCACGGTCGGCGCCGACGACAAGGTCGGGTTCGCCAAGGGGCTCGGCGCCGAGCGCGTCGTGAACTATCGCAGGGAGGACTTCGTCGAGGCGACGAAGACGTGGACGAACAAGCGCGGCGTGGACGTCGTCATCGAGCACATCGGCGGCGAGACACTCGAGAAGTCGGTGTATGCGCTGACACGGCTCGGCACCCTCGTCACGATCGGCTCCCACGACACCCACTGGGGGCGCCTGGACCTGCGCCACGTGTATTCGAAGAACCTCCGGATCGTCGGCACCAACCTCGGCTCGATCGTCGAGCTCCGCACGATCCTGGACTACGTGGCGCAGGGAATGCTGAAGCCGGTGATCGACCGCAGCTTCCCGCTCTCGAACGCGCGCGCGGCCGTCCAGTACGTGCTGGACCGGAAGAACAAAGGGAAGGTCCTCCTGGTCTCGTGACGCTCGCCGGGCTCGTGGATCGCGCGGCGCTCCGCCGTCCCGACGCCGAGGCCGTCGTGGACGGCGATCGGCGACTCACGTACGCCGCGCTCGACGCGCGCGCGACCGCGGTCGCGCGGGGCTTCGGGCGTCTCGGCGTCGGCCCGGGCGACCGCGTCCTCATCGCCCTCAAGAACCGGCTCGAGCACGTCGTCGCCTACTGGGCGCTCCAGAAGCTCGGGGGCGTGCCGACGCCCGTCAACTTCCGTCTCCCGGCCGGCGAGATGAAGTACGTGCTCGAGGATTCGGGCGCCACGCTGGCGCTCTGCGAGGCCGTCACCGCCCCTGCCGTGACGGAGGCCGTGGGTGGACGGCGGATGCCACGCGTTTTCGTGGGCCCCGACGTCCCCGCCGGATCGGTCGCCTTCGATGAGCTCGGGAGCGGAGACGGCCTCGGAGCGACGTGGGGTCGTCTGAGCGACGAGACCGCCCCCGAGCCCCCAAGGGAAAGCGATCTCTCGCTCATTCTGTACACGTCGGGCACCACCGGAAGGCCGAAGGGCGTCCCGCGCACCCACAGGAATCACTACGCCGGGGCGGTGGCGCACGCGCTCCAGTGCGGCTACACCTGGGGCGAGCGGACCCTCGGCGTCATGCCCCTCTACCACACGATGGGGATCCACTCGCTGACGAGCATGGCGGCGGTCAACGGCTGCTTCGTCTGCCAGCCCGATTGGTCGGCGGCCGGCGCGCTCGCGCTCGTCGCCCGCGAGCGCCTGACCGCGCTCTACCTGATCCCGACGCTCTTCTACGAGCTGGTCCACGCCCCGGAGCTCGCCCGGGTCGACGTCGCCTCGGTGAGGAAGCTGGCCTACGCGGGCGCGCCGATGCTCGTGTCCCTCACCGAGGCGTGCGCGAAGGCGTTCGCGCCCGACGTCTTCGTCAACCACTACGGCTCGACCGAGATCTATACGTTCTCGATCTTCCCCGACGTGCGCGTGAAGCCCGGCTGCGCGGGCCGGGCGGGCCTCCATGGAAAGCTGCGCGTGGTCACCGCGAGCACCGAGCGCCGCGTCGGGCCCGACGAGGTCGTTCTCCAGGGGACGAGAGGCGAGATCATCGCGAGCCTCGACGGGGATGAGGCGTTCGCCGGCTACTGGAACCGCCCCGACGCCGACGCGCGGACCCTCCGGGACGGCTGGTACTTCACGGGCGATATGGGCTACGTCGACGCCGAGGGCGACCTCTGGGTCGCGGGCCGCGTGGACGACATGATCATCAGCGGCGGCGAGAACATCCACCCGGTGGAGGTGGAGGACGTGCTCGCACGCCACCCGCGTGTCCGCGACGTGGCGGTGGTCGGCGAGCCCGACGCGAGGTGGGGCGAGCGCGTGGTCGCGTTCGTCGTGTCGCGCGAGCCCGGTGTGAGCCCGGAAGAGCTCGACGCGCACTGCCGCGAGAGCCCGGACCTCGCCGGCTTCAAGCGCCCCCGCCGCTTCGTCTTCGTCCGCGAGATCCCCAAGACCGCCTCGGGCAAGATCCTGCGCCGGCTGCTCCGAGACGGCCGGTACACGGAGGTTCATCCATGAGCGAGTTCCTGAGGGTGGAACGATCGGGCGCCGTCGCGACGATCTGGATCGACCGCCAGTCGAAGACGAACCCGCTGACCGTCGCGATGCGGAACGAGTTCCCGGGGATCTTCAACGGCCTCGAGGGCGACGGCGCGATCCGCGTGATCGTCATCCGCGGCGCGGGCGGCAAGGCCTTCAGCGCGGGCGGCGACGTGTCGGAGTTTCTCACGCTCGCGCCCGCAGATCTGGAGAACTGGGGAGACACGCTGACCTCGGCCGAGCGCTGCCGCAAGCCGGTGATCGCCGCGATCGACGGGTATACGATG
>Ga0137415_10001857_pt1 | contig 21079 bp, 23 predicted proteins | sample CZODoug3_1_1_16f_FD_183082 | JGI IMG/M metagenome (GOLD analysis project Ga0137415, IMG submission 183082) | Vadose zone soil fungal communities from Angelo Coast Range Reserve, California, USA - CZODoug3_1_1_16fungal (Hybrid Assembly) | ecosystem: Environmental > Terrestrial > Soil > Vadose...
GGAGGTGCCGGCGCCGCCCGAGCCGAATTGCATCTTGCCGTGGTTCGCGCGCGCATAGGCAATGAACTCCTTGAGGTTATTCGCCGGCAGATCCTTGCGCGCGATCAGCACGTGACCGACATCGGCGATGAGCGCGACCGGAGCGAAATCGGCGGCGGCATTGTAGAGCGGCTTCTTCGCGAGCGTCTGAGCGAGCGCATGGGTGCCGATCGAGCCGAGCACGAAGACGTACGCGTCAGGCGCGGCTTGGGAGACGCGCAACGACCCCGTCATGCCGCCGCCGCCGGACAGGTTATCGACGATGACAGGCTTGCCGATCTCCTCGCCGAGATATTGCGCAAGAATGCGCCCGAGCACGTCGACGGGGCCGCCGGCCGCGAACGGGACCACCATGGTCGGCGGACGGTTCGGCCAGTCCTGCCCTTGCGCCATGCTCGCAACGTTCGGCGCCGCGAAGGTCAGTACAAGGATTGCTCGGAGAAGGACTCCCCGGCGCAGCAATTTCCGTCCCTGCATATTTTCCCCGTTGGGTTCTTGACCGTTTGCCCTTATCCCAATCTCATATCACCAGCAGGAACAGGGATGGGAGGGGAGCGATGATCTCGCTCGCGTCGCGGCTGCCATCGCGCACGGTCCGCCGATGGGCAGCAATGGGCATGCTCGCTGCCCTCGCGTCGCCGGCTGCAATGTCGGTTCCAGCTTGGGCGGAGCCTTACCCGACGCGGACCGTCACCATCGTCACGCCGTTCGCGGCGGGAAGCCAAACCGACGCTGCGGCGCGCCTGGTCGGCCTATATCTGCAGGATGCGCTCGGGCACGCCTTCGTCATCGAGAACAAGCCGGGGGCAAACGGCTTGATCGCGGCGAGCGCCGTCGCGCGTGCGCAGCCCGACGGCTACACGCTGCTGCTCACCACCAACTCGACGCATTCGGCGGTCGCGTTGTACAAGAACGTGCCCTACGACCCGATCAAGGACTTCACGCCGATCGCGCGCATCGGAAATTTCCCGTCCTTCGTCGCGGTCAATCTCGACGTGCCGGTCACATCCATGGCCGAGCTCGTCGCGCGGGCCAAGGCCAATCCGGGCAAGCTGACCTACGGGGTCGGCAACAGCACCGGGTACGTCGTCGGCGAGACGATAAAGAAACGCACCGGCACCGACATCGTGCGCGTATCCTACCGCAGCAACCCGTTCGCGATGTCGGACCTCATCGCCGGTCACATCCAGCTGATGATTCCGGATATGACCACCGGCATGCCGCAGGTGAAGGCGCAGAAAATTCGCCCGCTCGCGGTGCTGACGAAGGAGCGCTCGCCGCTGCTGCCGGATGTCCCTACGCTCGATGAAACGGTCATGCCCGGCTTCGAGAGCCTCGCCTGGGCCGGGATGTTCGCGCCCGCCAACACGTCGCCCGAGATCGTGAACACGATCGCGGAGGCGGTGCACAAGATGCTGACGAACCCGGAGATGCGGGAGCGTTTCGACGGCCCCGGCATCCATGTGGTGTGGACGAGTCCGCAGGATTTCTCCGCGTTCGTGAAAGCCGAGCTGGTGAAATGGACGGCGACGATCAAGGAAGCGGGGATCGAACCGGAATGACGAAGCTCAAGGTGTTCTGCGCGCGCTCGATGACCTATGCGGTGACTGATCTCGCCAATGCGTTCATGCGGGAGACCGGGCATGAGGTCGACATCACGTTCGGCCCGGTTGGCACGCTGCAGAAGAAGCTCGCCGCCGGCGAAGCCACCGACGTGCTGATCCTCGGCGCACCGGCCATGGCGATGATGGAGGAGAAGGGCTGCTTCGTCGCCGGCACGCGCACCGATATTTCGCGCGTATCGATCGGCGTGGCGGTGCGCGAGGGCACGCCGGCGCCGGACATTTCCAGTGCCGAGGCGTTCAGGGCGACGCTGCTCGGCGCGCGCACCATCGCCTTCACCCATGCCTCGGTGGGGGGCACGGCTGCTGTTTACCTGCCGCAGATGTTCAAGCGCATGGGCATTGCCGACGAGGTCGATCGCAAAGCCCTGCCGCAGCAGAGCGGCGCTGCGGTGGCCGAGCGCGTCGCCAGCGGCGAAGCCGATCTCGGCATCACCCTCATCCCCGAGCTTTTGCCCATCAAGGGTGCGCACGTGATCGGGAAACTTCCGGCGGCGCTCGCGGACGACACCACCTACACCGCTGCGGTGGCGGCGGGTTCGCCCGTGCCGGCGGCCGCGTCGGCCTTCATCGCCGCGCTGGCGCGCCCGACGACGCGCGATGTCTGGCGAGCGGCGGGGTTCGAGCGGGCCGACACGGGAGCATCGCCATGATCCATCGTGCAGGGTCCGCCCGCGGGCTTGCAGGCGATCTCGATCCTCGGCTCCTCGCCGGTGGTGATCGTCGCGTCCCAGAGCGTGCCGGTGAAGAGCTTCGCCGAACTCCTGGCCTACGCCAAGGCCAATCCCGGCAAGCTCAACTTCGCCTCCTCCGGCATCGGCACCGCGCCGCATCTGGCCGGCGAGCAGATCAAGCTGCGCGCCGGCATCGAGATGACGCACGTGCCTTATCGTGGAATCCGGGCAGCTTATCCGGACGTGATGAGCGGCGAGGTGCAGCTGGCGTTCTCGAGCATTGCCGGCGCCGTGCCGTTCACCGCCGACAACCGGGTGCGGCAGCATCCCGAGCTCAAGGCCGCCTTCGCGAAGATCGGCATCACCCCGCGCGGCACCACGATGGAGGAGGGCGCAGCCTTTACGCGCAGCGAATTCGAGAAATGGAAAAAGGTGATCGTCGAGGGCAAGATCAAGCCTGAATAAATGAAGAAGGGCCGCCCCGGCGGGCGGCCCTTCCATTGTCGAGCCGTGGTCCGGCTAAATCCGTAACACGCCTAGATGGCGCGGACCCCCACAAAGGCAAGGATCCAGCTCACGGATGCCGGCGACCGCGGCGATTGACAATGAGACACTGGATCACCTCCTTTCAGTTGTTGACGACAGTTGCAAATGTAACGGGTGTTTGCTGATTTGCAAAGGTCGGAATTTTGGCCATTCCTGCAGGGAAACTGGCCTTCCTGTGGCAAAACCGTGGTAGCCAGACCGCCCCTCCGAGCCCGCGAGCCCACCATGAAATCGGCCCTGCATGTGCGAATCGCGATGGCGGCGGTTGTGTTGGCCGCGATCGTGGGCCCTCCCGCCGCTGCCGAGGAATGGCCGATCCGCCCGATCCGCATCGTGGTCGGTTTCGGCGCGGGTGGCGGCACCGATATCGCGGCGCGCTTCGTTGGCCAGCCGCTCTCGGAAATTCTCGGCCAGCCAGTGGTGGTCGAGAACCGGCCGGGGGCAGGGGGCACGACCGCCGCCGATGCGGTCGCGAAGGCGCCGAAGGATGGCTACACCGCGCTGATGATGAGCAACGCCCACGCCATCTCGGCCGTGATGTACAAGACCTTGCGCTACGATCCGGTCGGCGACTTCGAAATGGTCTCCATGGTCGCAACGGCGGGCCTGGTGCTCGTGACCACGCCCGATTTCCCCGCCAACGATCTTGCGGGTCTGCGCGCGGCGGTGCGCGCCAATCCCGGAAAATTCAATTTCGGCAGCGCCGGCATCGGCACGACCCAGCAGTTCGCGGGCGAGCTGATGAAGCAGATGGCCAGCCTCGACATCACGCATATTCCGTATCGAACGACGCCGGCCGCGGTGACCGGTCTGCGCGCCAAGGACGTCGAGTTCGTCTTCGAGCTGGTGCAGGCGGTGCAGGGGCAAGTCCAAACCGGCGATCTCAAGGCTATCGCGGTGACCTCGTCGGAGCGAAATCCGGTTCTGCCAGCGGTCCCCACCTTCGCCGAAGCCGGCATGCCCGGCTACGAAGTCACCAGCTGGTATGGGCTTGCGTTCCCGGCCGGCACGCCGCACGCGATCGTCGCGCGGGCCAACAAGGCGATGCAGGAATTGCTAGCGCGCGAGAGCGTCGTCAAGCAGGTCCTCGCCATGGGCGCGCGGGTGCACGGCTCGACGCCGGATGCGCTGAAAGCGCACATTGCAAGCGAGATTGCCAAATGGCAATCCGTGCGGGAAAAGGCGGGGATCGCGCAAGAATAGTAGCGCGATATGCGAACCAGGAGCGTGTTGAATGTGCGTCGGTCAACGACTGAAAATGACACTTGCCGCCATGCTGGTGGGGTGGCTGGTGCCGGCTTGCGCCGATGCGCAGGAGTTTCCCACCCGCATCGTGCGCATGGTGGTCGCCTTTCCGGCCGGCGGGCCGACCGACTTCGTGGCGCGGCTGCTTGCCGACAAGCTCAAAACATTGCTTGGCCAACCCGTGGTCATCGAGAACAAGCCCGGAGCGAACGGCGCCATCGGCGCGGACTATGTCGCGCGCGGCGAGGCCGACGGCCACCTGCTGTTCCTGACCACGGTCGGCGCGGTCGCAGTGACGCCGCATCTTGCCGCCAAGGTCTCCTATGATCCGCTCAAGGATTTCGCGCCGGTCACGCTCGTCGTGCGCAACACCACGATCCTGGTGGTCAAGCCCGAGTCGCCCGTCAACTCGGCAAAGGAACTTGCCGCGCTGGCCAAGGAGAAGCCGAACACCATTCCGTTCGGCTCGACCGGGTCGGGCAGCATGCCGCATCTCGCGCTCGAGCTGTTTCAGTCCTCGGCCGGCGTGAAATTCCTGCACGTGCCCTATCGCGGAGCGGCGCCGGCCCTGACCGACCTGCTGGGCGGACAGGTGCAAGCGCTGTTCGCCGACGCGCCGGTGCTGCTGTCGCAGATCCAGGGCGGCACGCTCAAGCCGCTGGGCGCCGCCTCGGCAACCCGCAATGCGGCACTTCCCAACGTGCCGACGCTCGCCGAGCAGAGCTTCGCCGACACCAGCGCCGACAACTGGTACGGTTTGCTGGCGCCGGCCAAGACGCCGCCGGCGGTGGTCGCGAAGCTCAACGCGGCGGTCGTCGCCGCGCTCAACGATCCGACCGTGCGCGAGAAGCTCGTGCAATCCGGCGCCATTCCCGCGCCGACCTCCAGCGCCGCGTTCGGTCAGCTCATGAGCGAGGAGATCGCGCGCTGGGGCCGCGTGGTCGAGGAAAAGCACATCAAGGGAGATTGACGGAGCGAGTGTTCTGTCTCCGAGGGTTTGAAGGATTGACGCGCGCAACAGCGCGCTCCTCAGACTCTAATGCCGTCGCGCCTGGACGAGGTAGCCGAAAATGGTTTCTTCACCCAGTTGCCTGCAGGCTTCCAACCGATGCAGCCCTTCCACCAGCACGAAGCGGGTGCCGTCTTGGCGGACCAGGATCGGAGTCTGCAGGCCGACCTGCATTATGCTCGCGGCGATCTCCTGTGCCTTGGCGGGATCGAGCGTCGCGCGCCGCTTCCCCGGCACATAGATGTTCGCGATGGTGAACGTCTCGCGCTTCATCATGGTCGGTGACCCGCGTGCGGCGGCCGATCCGCCGCGGCCATTCTGGTGGTGCTCGGCATTGAGCCGTTCACTGCAGCTGGTCCTTGACCTTGGCGATGCCCGCCATGACGCACGGCTCGTCGACGCCGGGCGAGCCGGAGAGGCCTACCCCGCCGATGCTGTCGTTGCCGACCTTGAGCGGCACCCCACCCGGAATGCCGATGACCCCGGGCAGCGTCGCCTGTTGCCGACGCACGGGCTCGGTCTCCATGCGTTTGGCGAAATCCTCGGTGGTCATGCGGAAGGTCATGGCGGTGTAGGCCTTGCGGCGCGCGTTCTCCATGGTGTGCGGACCGGAATTGTCCGCGCGCAGCGCCACCACGGTCTGGCCGGCGCGATCGACCACGACGACCGAGACGGCGTAGCCACGGGCCTTGCAATCCTCCAACGCGTTCTCCGCGACCGTCTTGGCGGTCGCGTAGGATAGATCCTTGCGCTGGATAAGCTGCGCGCTCGCAGGCGCCGCGATGGCGCAGGCGAGTGCGGCGAGGGCGAGGCGGTTGATGGTGGCCGACATGGTGTGGACTCCCTCCTGCAAAATCCTGTTCTTGCTTGCCGCTAAAGTACAGGCATCACCCTATTCTCTTTCGCGCCGCTTGTCCGGGCAAGGTGCGCCGCCGCCGCATTGCGCTACTTCCGAGATTGATCGAAAAACTTCAGGTCGGAGGCGGCTGGCCCTTGCGGGTCGGCGTCAGCTGGTCGTCCGCATTGATGTAATAGTTCTCCCTGCCGATCCTGACCTGCCGATTGTCCTCGCTGCAAATGGTCTCGATCCAGATCGCGTTATGTTCGCGACGGTAGTCTCGCGTGACCGTCCATGGGCGGGTCAGGGCATGGTCGGTGATGGTGATTTCATCGCGCATGAGGTTCGGATCGGCTTTGACGAGCGAGATCCGCTCTTTCACGACGGCCTGATGCGCCATCGCTGCGTCGGGCATGCCGGCAAGCACAGCACCGAAGACCAGGCCGGCAGTTACCCCCCTCACGCGCATCCCTCCCGCTTGCGCGACGTTGTTTCTTGCTTTGATGCTGGTCCTTGCAGCTCGTGATCCGCCGTCACAAACCGCGATGAAAATCCCTCACTGTTTCCGCATGTTGAAGTACCTCAAATCCGGCGGCGGTTGGCCCTTCCGCACCGGCATCAGGTAGCCATCCGCGCTGAAGAAATAGTTCTCCTTGCCGATCACGACATGGCGGTTGTTCTCGGCGCAAACGGACTCCAGCCAGACCGGATCTTTGTTCGTGTTGCGAACGTACTTCTTGGCGATGGTCCAAGGCCGCGTCAGCGCGTGATCGATCACCGTGATTTCATCGTAGAGCGCGCTCGGATCTGAGTTGCTGAGGTAGATACGCTCCTTGACGACGGTCTGATTGTCCTGGTGCAGAGGAAGACCGGTACTGTCGTAGGTGCGGGGGCCTTTCATGTTTCGAGTCTCGACGATCAGCGCGTCGTACCGACCGTCTCCGTCCTCATCCACCCAGTGGCCGATGGAATAGCCGGCGAATGTCGGCTCGACCGCTTGGTCGAGATTCTGCGGCCAATCGCGTCCGTCGGTGAAAATTCGACGCGAGTCGTGGATGTGTTGCATCAAGAGGTGGGTGGTGTGCGGCGTGATGACGATTTCCATCGGCTCGTACACGTTCATCACGCGGGGCATGCCGGGCGCGAGACAGGTAAACGTCGGGTCGGTGCCCTGTCCGCCCACCGCCTGATTCCGGAGGTTGGCCTCGAAAATGGCGCGATACTCCTCGGTCAGGGGAGCCTCGCTCGCGCTCCCCCAGCGAGGGGCGCCGATCCGCTGCCACTGGCCCTTCAAGTCAGGATATTGTGATTGGTCGAATGCCCGAGCGCCGCCGATCGTCACGCATAGCGCAGTTGCCAGTGCGATCGAGCCGAGCGAGCTTCGATTGAGCATGGCGGCCATCTCCGTCGTCACTTCCGCGTCTGATTGAAGTATCTCAGATCGGGCGGGGGCTGGTCCCTCTTGGCCGGCATCAGATAGCCGTCCGCGCTTATGAAATAATTTTCCTGGCCGACATGCACATGGGTGTTGTTCTCCGCACAGATATATTCCTGCCAGTCCGGCCGCGGATTCGGGTTGCGCCGGTAGCTCTTGGTCACGATCCAAGGTCGCGTCAACGCATGATCGATCACCGTGATTTGGTCATGCAAGATGTTCGGATCGGCGCCGTCCAGGTAAATCCGCTCCTTCACGACGGTCTGGTTGTCCCGGTGGAGGGGAAGCCCGGTGGCGTCATAGGCACGGGGACCTTTGATGTGACGCGTTTCGACGTCGAGCACGTCGTAACGACCATCGCCGTTTTCGTCGCTCCATCTGCCGATGGAATAACCGACGAAGGTCGGCTCGATATCCTGGTCGAGATTTTCGGGCCAATCGCGACCGTCGGTATAGATTCGGCGATGGGTGTCATGGATGTGATCGATCAGGATGTAGGTGACTTCCGGGAGGACGATGATTTCCATCGGCTCATACGCGGTCATCAGCGCCGGCATGCCGGGCGGGCGGCACGTATAGCCGGGCCAGAGGCCCTCACCGCCGGCCGTCAAGTCCGCCAGATTGGCTTCGAAGATGGCCTGATATTCGGGTGTCAGTGGCGCTTGCTGTTCGCGCCCCCGCGGCTTGCTCGGGTCGAAGGCGGGCTGGCCGGGTGCTGTGATTCTCGTCCACTGGCCTTTCAAATCGGGATAGGTCGCGTCGTCGAATGCCTGGGCGATGGAGATTTGGGCGCCCAAGATTTGGGCAGCCAAGATTGCGGCGCACAGGGTTGTCGGCGTGATGGTCGAGCTCCCGTCTGACATGAAGATCACTTTCGGCTCTGGTTGAAATATCTCAAATCCGGCGGTGCCTGGCCCTTCTTGGCCGGCATCAGATGGCCATCGGCGCTGAGCATGTAGCTTTCCGCACCGATGCGGACATGCTGGTTGCCTTCCGCGCAAATCGCCTCGAGCCAAATCGGGCTGCGCTCGCGGTGGTAGTTCTTGGTCACCGTCCACGGCCGGGTCAGCGCATGGTCGATGGTGGTGACCTCGTCGTGCAGGACGTTCGGATCGGCCCGGTCGAGATAGATCCGCTCCTTGACCACCGTCTCGTTGTCGGCGTGCAGCGGTATGCCGCTGGCATCGAAGGCGCGGGGGCCCTTGAGGTTGCGCGTCTCGACAACGAGCGCGTCGTAGCGGCCGTCGCCGTCCTCGTCGATCCATCGACCGACGGAATAGCCCATGAATGAGGGCTCCGCATTCTCCGGCCAATCGCGTCCGTCGGTATAGATGCGGCGGAGCATGCTCAAATATTCGATCATGATATGGGTGATATTCGGCTGAATGACGATTTCCATCGGGAAGATCACGTTCATCGCCCGCGGCATGCCGTCGGGGATGCAGGTATAAGTCGGGTCCGTTCCTTGGCCGCCTTCGGCCTGGTCCTTGAGGTTAGCGTCGTAGATGGCTTGATATTCCGGCGTGAGCGGCGCTTGTTGGCCCCGCCGCGCCGGCTTGCTCGAGTCCCATTGATTGCCCACGTCGGCCGGGCGCCTCCACTGGCCCGACCAATCGGGATATTTGGCTTCATCGAACGCCTGACCGCCGGCGGCTGTAGCGATCGTCACTGCCGCCAGCGCGATTAAGCCGATCGAGCTTCGCACGATTGTCCTCCCGTCCTGGGACCGCTGCCCGCTCGAGCTCACTTCCTGCTCTGCCTGAAATATCTCAAATCAGGAGGCGTCTGGTCCCGCTTGGTCGGCATCAAATGGCCGTCGGCACTGATGAAGTAGTTCTCCTTGCCGATGGCGACGTGGTGATTGTCTTCGGAGCAATCATTCTCCAGCCAGCTCGGGTTGCGCTCACGACGGAAAGTCTTCGTCACGGTCCACGGCCGGGTCAGCGCGTGATCGACCGTGGTGATTTCGTCGTGCAATATTTCAGGATCGGATCGATCGAGCCGAATTCGCTCTTGGACGACGGTTTGATCGTCTTTGTGCAGCGGGAGCCCGCTGCCTTCGAAGGTGCGCGGACCTTTCATATAGCGGGTCTCGACCTCGAGCAGGTCGTATCGGCCATCGCCGTCCGCATCGATCCATTTGCCGATCGAATAGCCTGCAAACGTCGGCTCGGGATCGTGAGGCCAGCTGCGGCCGTCGGTATAGATCCGACGGGGCATGTTGTTCTCAAACAGGATGTAAGTGACCTTCTGCGAGAACACGAACTCCATCGGAAAAATAGCGCTCATCAACCGCGGCATGCCGATCGGAAAGCAGGCGTACCTGGCGTCGTTTCCGGCTCCTCCCGCGGCCTGGTCCGCAAGGCTTGCTTCGAAGATGACCTGATATTCCGGCGTCAGGGGAGCCTGCTGCCCGCGACCGAGGGGCCGCGTCGGATCCCACTGGATGCCGCCGGTCCGCAGCCATTGGCCCGACCAGTCCGGATATCGCGTTTCATCGAGGGCCTGGGCGCCGGCAGCGATCATGAGCAAGGTTGCTGCCAGCGCGATCGAGCGGACCAAAGATCGCCGTAGCATGTTGTCCTCCCACGATGACGCGCAAGCGCTTTGAAGTGGCGCATGATCTTGTCGGCGAACCGCCTGCACCCTCGGGTCAAGTCCGAGGGCAGGCTTCGCCGGATCATGCGCTAGTGGCTCACCATGATCGGGGTGCCATCCTTGAATTTGGTCTTGCTTACGCTCCAGGCGCCGCCCGGTGCGCCGCTGCGCAACGGCTCGACCGTGAGCGTCAGCTCGTCGCCCGCCTTCAGCGTCTTGCTCGACCAGCCGTCGCGGACCAATGCGCTCGGGGCGCCGCCTTCGAGGCTCCAGAGCTGGGTGCCGCCGTCTTGTTGCCTGACCAACAGGATGATGAACGTGTGCGGGCTGGTGAACTTGAAGTCCTGCACCACGCCTTCGAGCTCAATCGGATTCTCCTGGTCGAACATCGCGAACGAGTGATGTGCCAGAACCGCGCTGCTCGTTGCGACCAAGGTGCAGCTCACCAACGCAGCCAGTTGCAGTCGCATGATTTCCCCCTTTTTGATCGATCCCAAGGCGCGCGCGCCACCGCGGCATCGTGCGTCTCCGTGGAATACGAATGTTGTCGTTGGGACCGGAAAAAAAGCGCCGGCCATCGAGGGTACGATGCCTGCCGATGGCACCATTGCTGCTGCCCATTGCCGTGAACGGTGATCCCGGCACATCCCGTTTCGAAGGCAGCTGGCGGACGATCCAGTCGAGTCGTCCGACATCATCTTATACCAGGTGCACGGCGCGCCAAAGAGGATCGTGCGGAGCTGTTGCGCGCTATCCACCCGCACGCGTCTCTGCGACTGATCAGGTCGTGAGGCATGAGGGCGCAAGAGATATGAGTTCTTTATTTTGCGGAACTCTTATGATCCAGAAGGATTCCGCGTTCGGATGACCTCGACGCTGGCATGAAACCGAGAATCGAGCGCGCATCACGATCACCCAATCGGGATGCGCGTCAGGGAGCGCGCGACGCCAGATACGCCGTGACCGCCACCATGTCGTCACGGCTCAGCCTCGCAACGACGGCCTGCATGAGTGCGACCATGGAACCGGTGCGATGCCCGTTCTGCATGTCGTTAAGCTGGCGAAACATGTACATGGGCGAGCGTCCGACGATGCTCGGCACCTCGCCGAGGCCCTGCAGCGTGGGGCCGTGACAGATGGCGCAGGGGATGGTCTTGCCCGCATTACCGGTCGAGACCAGCGCTTCGCCGCTTGCCAGGCTGCCGACCGGCACGTGGGCGACGAAGCCGGAATGCGGATCCCGGCTCTGCGCGCGCAGCGCGTCCTCCGGCAACTCGATGATGCGGTTGCCGAGCGGTTCCAGCCCGCCCTCCGGCACGGCAAAGCGCATCGTCCCGGGGCCGAGGCGGCTCACCGGCACGGCGTCTGTTTCGACCACGCGGATCCAGGGGCGAGGCTTCAGCGCGGAAAAATATTCGGCCGACGTCCGTATGTCCTCGTCCGAAATGGCCTTCGCGAATTCGATCATGTTGGTCGCTCGGATGCTCTTGCGCTCGCCGCTCTTGAAGGCCGCGAACTGTCGGACGATGTAAGGGACGGACAGGCCGGCAACGCTCGAGGATTCCGGATGGCCGCTGCCCGACGTGAGGTGGCATTGCGTGCAAGCGCGTACCGACGGCGCACGCCCGTTCGCCACGATGGGCGGCATCGGCGGATGCTCGTCGGGATACCAATCCGGCGGATTGAAGTCGTCATTGATCTGCGCCTGGGTATATTGCTTGGCGCTGCCCGGCATCTGCTTCAGCGCGATATTGTCGGGGGCAACGGGCGGGGGGCCGACGGGGTAGGCCCAGTCGGGATTTTCGGCTCCGCTCGCGGACCAGGAAAACAGCGCAAGCGCCAGGGCGCACACGAAATGCCTCATGGGACCTCCCGTTTTTTTCTGCGCCGGGGTTGTGGCCCCGTGTCTTGTTGAAAGCAAGTTTTCTTGAAAGCAAATTCTCAATCACCGATGGGCTCCATCGTAACCCCTATGGAGGGGGCGCGATCGGCCTATGGGTCGGTCTTGAGATAGCGGCCATGGCACGAGTCGCACGCCCCCCGCAGTTCCGCGACGAGCTTCTTGAAATCACCCTCCTGCTTCGCGCGGCTGGCATTGTACGCGATCTTCGCTGCGCTCGCCGCCTTGGCATAGAAGTCCGCATAGTTGGCAAAGGCATCGGGGGACGCATAGGTATCCCGTCCGGGATCCCGCTCGGCATTGGGTTTCCACTGATTGGTGCCGCCAGCGAAGAGATGCGGGAACGCCATCAGCATCACGGAGATGATGTCGGCGTGCTCGCGTCCCTCGGCGAGGTTGACGCCTTTGTCCGAGGTCGACATGGTCTCGAGCTCGTCCATGTTGGTGTTGATCGTATCCATCAGGATCTTGCGCGCAAAGATCGCGTCCTTTGCGACCGCCGCGCTCTGCTCCTCGCCCGACGCTATCGGGCTCATGCCGACAGCGACCAGCACGGCGGCGCCGATCACGATGGCCGTCCGCTGCGATGACCACGCGAGCAAGTGCGTAACGCTCACCATCTGGCACCTCCGTGAATCCGCGTGCTCCATCAGCCAAGGTACAATGATCCCAAGTATGCAGTCAGTCGCCCCCCGATGGTAACAGCGGCCCACAATAGGCAAGCAACGGAGGCAAGTTTGAGACCGCGCGAAGAGATGGCCCCCTTCGCATCCCAGACGGCGGCCTCTCGCTTCATGGTGCTATGGAAATACCACGTCACCACGATGGCGATAACAACGAGCGTGAACTTTACCTCGAACATGCCGTCGGCCAGATATTGCGCCGGCTTCGTCATCCACAGCGTAAAGCCGCTGATGACTTGGCACGCGATGGCAATCCAGACGAGCGGGACTAGCTTGTTCATTGAGGTATATGGGATCGTCTGGAATAGTCCGAGCAGACGTAGGCCAATGATGAACATGAGACCTACGACTGTCGCCGTCCCGAACGCGTGGATTGTCAGCGCGAGCGGCCAGCCCCACGATTGATTGACCCATTCCGCGTACGACGTATGCGACAGCCATTCGAGCACGTTCACTCTCCTCGATCGTTAGCGGCCGTTCTGGTCCACGGTCTTGTTCAGGTAGTAGATCCCGACGAATGCAAGACCCAGGACGCATGAGACGACGGAAATGACCATGAACATGGTCGCGGTGTTGCCGTATTCCATAAGCTATCCCTCCGTATGATCTTACACATAGGGTATCAGCCGGCCGCCGATGATCACCCCGGCCCACGACAGCAGGACCACCGCAGCGACCCACTTGGCGCTCATCGGCGCGTCCTCTCCTGCCTTGACGGTCCAAAGCCGTTCGGACAACGAGAAATACAGAACTGCGATTGCGCCGATCGCAATCAAGGCGGTCTTCGGCGCGAAAGTGGTCGCGTTCAGGTAGCGAAAGGAATCGGCGGACAAAATAAGCATTCCGCTGAAAACATTCATCACCACTCCGAAGACTCCCAAGGGGAGTAGCCGGTGCACGGCGGAGAACGGCATGGATTTCCAGAAGCCCAGCACACGCAGCGAAACGGCCAACGCCGTGCCGAATATCAGCGAAAAGCCAAAAAAGTGCACGGTTTGCCACGGCACAAACCAGATGACATGGTTTATCAGCGACTCAATGGCGGGGCTCCAGCCAGCTTTTGGGTCGGTCGGCAGTACATCCGTCGCCAGTCGGATCTCCGGGTGATTGATCTGTCCGCCCCGGTGGCCGGTTTCGGCCATCACGCCCAGCGTGATGATTGCGAAAGCCAGGACCAGATACAGCGATCGGTTGGAAAAGCGCCCGAGGTGCCGAAACCGCCACAGCTCGATCCAGGCGGCGACGCCGGTAAACGCGAGGCCAAAGAGGGTCAACAGCGCCATATCGCGGTGGGCATTGATCACGGCCTTGGAGATCCCAGGCACCCCGGTCAACGCCCACATCGAAGCGGCGCCGGTGACGTAAGTCGGGACACCCAAAATAGCGCATATGACAAAGAGGACGAGGCTGCCTCGCTTCATGACGACGTTGTTCATGACCAGCGCGGCAATGTAGAAGCCGAGCGCAAACACAAATCCGACGGTCGGGAAATGATTCAAGATGATGTGTACGTGCGACCAGGCCTGCGGGGTTCGCTGCGTCGCCGGGTCCAATTGGAGCTCGTGGTGATTGATCTCCCAGCCAAGCTCCCCCACGACGATCATCAAGGCCAGAGTGACAATTGCGAGACCCAGGACCAAATGGAGTGCATCGTTGGATAGACGCTCAGCGCGCCGAGACCGCCAAAGCTCGATCAAGGCGGCCACGCCGGTCATCACCAGGACGGCGAGCGACGCCACTCCCCAATCGAAGTGGGTATTCATCAGGTCCTGGGAAATCTTGGGGTCCTGGGACAACACCGCCATCGAACGTTCGCCACTGAAATACGTCGGGATGGCCAAGATGCCCAAGATGCCAAAGAGGACGAGGCAGCTTCGCTTCATGGCCGCATTGTTCGTGGCGAATGCGGTGACGTAAAAACCAAGCGCGAATATGAGCCCGATCGACGGGAAGACACTCACCAGAATGTGCAAATGCGACCAGGACTGCGGGATCAGATGCATGCATGCCCCCCGGCATGTTAGTCGACTTGCGCTCTCGGCGGGTCCGCCCGGCGCTTGCGGCGTCGGGCGGCTCGCTTCTTACGTAACTCGCGTGTCTTGCAGCCGCCGTTACCGCGCCAGCGGATCAGGCCGCAACTGGAAGCGCACCACCTTGGGCAGCGTGCCCTTGCCGCCCTCGACGTGGAACGGCGTGCGGTTGCCGAAGGTCGACCATAGCCCGCGGCCCTTCCAGCCGCCATTGGGGTCGTCGATGCGGCCATCCATCCATTTGGCATAGTAGCCCATGGGGTAGGGGACACGCAGGTTGAGCCACTGTCCGTTCACGAGCGCCAGGACCGACTCGTTGGCATTGCCGGTCGCCATCGGCACATTCTGGCCGAGCCCGAAGGTGTTGAACTGATCGACCCAGGTGTAATAGCTCGCCTCGGCCGAGCCGGTCTCGCTGACGTTCTGCAATTGCGGGCCGGGGAACGGATAGAGCGTCCAGCCCTCGGGGCAATGCTTGCCGGTCGCCGTCGACCCGTTGAGCGGGCCTTTGCATTTGCTGCGATCGAAGCTCGCCATGTGGCCGCTCGAGAGCGGCACCCAGGCCACCCCGTTGCGGTCGATATCCATGCCGCGCGGGCCGTAGCCGGGCGGCGGCACATCGTAGATTTCCGCCAGCGTCGTTGCCGGCGGGTTGGCGCCGGGGCTCACCCGGATGACGGAGCCGGGGAAGGTGAGCACCGAGCCCCACACCGTGCCGTCGACCGGATTGATTCCGATGCCGTAAAGCGCGGCGACGATGCGTTTGTCTTTCGCCGGATCGACCGGCTGGTTCGGCTCGACGTAGCCCTCGTCGCGCTTGCCGTTGCCGTTGGTGTCGAGGATGAGCGCCGACCAGCCTTGCGACTTTGCTTCGTCGCCGGTCTCCTCGAAGGTCTTGCGGTTGAGCCAGCCGATCACGCCGCTCTGCGGGCCGCCGGCGCTGGTCCACAGCGTGTTGTCGGCGTCCTCCGCGAAGACGAGATGGTGCGTGGGGAAGCAGGTGCGGATGAGCGTGATCTTGCCGGTCTGCGGATCGTACATGGAAAGGTGCCGCGTCGACTGCTCGACCGGCGTAAGCTTCGCCGATGGATGATCGGAGCCTTTGCGGCAGAAGTCCGGATTGGCGAACTGGCCGACGCGCGAGGTGAACCAGACCCGGCCTTTCTCATCCATCATCGGATTGTGCATGGTGGCCTGGCTGTCCCAGATCGCTTCCTCGCCCCAATAGGGCGAGGGTGCGAATGAGTTGTCCTTTGACGACGGCGTCTTGGGATCGCGCACCGGCATTTTCACCGAGGTCGCGATGTTGGTCTTGGGATCGAGCACCGGGAAGAAATCCGTGCTCTCCTCGGTCGAGCCGTAGAGCTTGCCGTAGGCGTTGACCGTGGGCTTGCGCTTGTCGGTCGAGATTTCGTCGTGCAGATAGGACTTGGGCGACGACCAGTCCCAGACCGAGACGACGATGTTGCGCTCGATCCCTTGCGGTCGCGCAGGCTTTGCAGCCGGCAATTCGCCGGCGGCGATGCGATCGGTCCAGTCCGCGAACATCTTGAGCGCATGCGGCACATCCATGCGGCCCATGTTGTTGGCCATCGCCACCTGTGCCTGGCCCGACATGATGCGCCGCGCCCAGGCTTCCTCCGGCTTCATGTCGGCGAATTCCTTCGGGATCGTGCGCGTGGCCTTGTTGCCGAGCTGATGGCAGGTGTAGCAGCCGTTGGTCTTGAGCACGTCGAGCCACTGTGCCTGGCTCTTGAGGCCCGGCGACATGCCGTTGCCCTGCGGTCCGGTGCCGGGGAACTGGCTCTTGTCCGGCACGTTGAGCATCGAATACCAGTAGATCGCCGGATAGTATTCCGCGGCCGCGGCCGCGTTCGGCGCCGGGACCGCGGTGAGATTGAGGATCTTGCCGGGTCCGCTTTGGACTTTCGGGGAGTCCACGAGGCCGTAACCGCGCACCCAGACATTGTAGTTGGCCTTCGGCAGCTCGGGCAGCAGGTAGGCGCCCTGGTCGTTGGTCACCACCATCTTGGCGAATTTGGTTGGAAGATCGGTGGTTTCCGCGATCACCCAGACGCCGGGCTCGGGTCCGTTCGGCCCGCTGACTGCGCCCCCGAGATCGTTCTCGCCGACGCTGACCCCGGGCGGCGTGCTCTGCTGCGCGCTTAACTGCGTCGGTGCGGCAGCCGCGAATGCGGCGATCGCGATCGCCGCAGCACTAAAGTGCAGCCTCGATTTGGGTTCCATGGGGGCGCTCCTCTCGCCTGTTCGCCTCGTGTCACAGCGCGCTTGTGTCATGACGCGTTTGTGTCATGACACTCTTGTGTCATGACGCTCGTTGCGTCATCACGCTCGTGGGCGATCTGCGATCTGGCTCAAGGGCTGACGAGTCGAAGGCAGCCGAGCGCTTTCTCCCGTATCCATGCACAGTCCATCGTCGTCCGCAACCCGCTTCGCGCCGGCGGTTGGAAGGGGCGCGGCCTGCGCAGATTGCGTAAACTCGGCCGAGATTGATTGATCACAAAGAAATCGCCCGGCGGCGACGCCGGGCGATGAGCTTTTGGACCTCGCGCGGCCACGCTCAGCGCATGATCCGGCGAAGTGTAAGCGGTTCGCCGACAAGATCATGCGCCACCTCAAAGATGTTAGCGCGCGATCGGACGCAGAACCGGCACCCACTCTTGCTGATCGCGCGCTCAGTGCGCGAGCGGATCGGGCCGGACCTGCAGCTTGAACACCTTGGGCTGCGCGTCCTTGCTGCCTTCGCCGTGAAACACGGTGCGCGTGCCGGAGGTCGTCCACACGCCGCGACCTTTCCAGCCTGCGCTTGCATCATCGACGCGGCCGTCGGCGTTCTTGGTGAAGAACCCCATGGGGTAGGGCACGCGCAGCGTCACGAACTTGCCGTCGACGACGGCGGTGAGCGCTTCGCCGCCATTGGTCATGGCGATCGGCACGTTGGGGCCGAGGCCGAGCGTGTTGTAGCGATCGACCCAGATGTAATAGGCATGCTCGGCGCTGCCGGGGTCCTTGACGTCCTTGAATTGCGGTCCCGGGAAGCGATAGAGGGTCCAGCCTTCCGGACAGTGCTTGCCGGTGATCGCGGCCGGACCGTTGAGCACCTTGCACTTGCTGCGGTCGAAGCTGGCCATATGGCCGCTCGACAGCACCGTCCAGACGATGCCGTCGGTCGTGAGGTCGAGCCCACGCGAGCCGTAGCCTTCGTCGGGCGGCAGATAGACCTCGGCGAGCGCCGTCTGCGACGGATTCGAACCCGGCACCAGGCGAATGATGTAGCCCGGCTGTTCGATCCGAGAGAAGCCGATGTCCATGGCCTGGCCCCAGATCGAATCGTCGATCGGGCTCGGCTGCACGCCATAGAACGCTGCCATCACGCGCTTGTCCTTGGCCGGATCGAGCGGATCCTTGGCCTCGGCATAGTCGTCGCGTTTGCCGTTGCCGTTGGTGTCGACGATGATCGGCGTCCAGCCCTGCGCCTTCTGCTCGTCACCGGTCTCGTCGTAGAGCTTGGTATTGAGCCAGCCGACCACGCCGCTCGCGGGGCCGCCGGCGCTGGTCCACAGCGTGTTGTTGGCGTCGTGACCGAAATAGAGATGGTGCGTCGAGAAGCAGGTATTGATCAGCGACCATTTGCCGGTCTTCGGATCGTACATCGAGAGCTGCCGGCCGGACGCCGCCTGCGGCGCGACCTTTGCCGAAGGATGATCCGAGCCCTGCTTGCAGAACGCCGGATTTTCGTCCGGCCGGATCTTCGCGGTGAACCACACGCGCCCCTTCTCGTCCATGAGCGGATTGTGGATGCTGGTGTGGCTGTCCCAGATCGGCTCCTCGCCCCAATAGGCGGAAGGCGCCATGACGTTCCCCTTGGTCGATGGCGTCTTCGGATCGAGATAGGGGTGGGTGATGGTCCAAGCCTTGTGGTTGACGGGATCGAGGACCGGGACTTCGTCGGTGCTCTCTTCCGGCGATCCGTAGATCAGGCCGTTGGCGTTGAGCGTCGGGTTGCGTTTGTCGGTCGAAATCTCGTCGTGCAGGTAATGCGTGGGACTTGCCCAGTCCCAGATGCTGATGACCACGTTGCGCTCGACGCCTTTCGGCCGCTCGGGCTTGTCGAACGGCAATTCCCCGGCCGCAACGCGGTCGGTCCAGTCCCCATAGAGCTGCAGGCCCTTGCCCGGTCCGAGCCGCGCGATCACCGTCGCCATGTTGGCCATGGCCTGCCCCGATTGGAGACGGCGCACCCAGGCCTGATAGCCGGTGTCGAACTGGCCGAGCTCCTTGGGCACCGTGCGCACGCCCTTGGTGCCGATGGCGTGGCACGACTGACACGCGTTCTTGACCGTGTCGATCCAGGCATGCTGCGTCTTGATGAACGGCGGGATACCGTTGCCCTTGTCGCCGGTTCCAGGAAATTCGCTCGCGGCCGGGATCTTGAGCAGCGAATACCAGTACATGCCCGGATAGTATTCCGCCGCCGCGGCTGCGCCGGGCGCGGGCGTCGCGGTGAGATTGAGAGGCTTGCCAGGCTCGCCGTCGACCTTTGCAGAATCGACGAGGCCATAGCCGCGCACCCACACCTTGTATTTGGCCTTCGGCAGATCGGGGATGACGTAGCGGCCCTGGTCGTCGGTCACCACCACTTTGGCGAACTTGGTCGGCAGGTCGGTGGTCTCGGCAATCACCCAGACGCCGGCTTCCGGTCCGTTCGGCCCGGCGACCGCGCCGCCGATGTCGGCGGAGCCGACGGTGACGCCGGCCGGCACCTGCTGCGCCAACGTTGGCGCCGTCGGGACGGCCAGCAGCAGGACGGCGGTGCCGATCGCGGCGGCGCTCAAACGCAATTGAGCCTTCAATGTCATGGTGCGCTCCTCGGTAGGTATGAATTTTTGTTTGTTGGGACGCGGTGCCGGATCGATGGAGGGTGGCGGCGCGCGTTCGCCGCGATTGTGCATGGTCCCAGGGGGGCCCGCAATGCCTCAGCGGACCTGCGACCGAACTTCAAACCGCTCGTATGCACCCCATATTTCCTGGAACGTCACCCAGGAAGCTTTCCCATGACCGCGCCGTTCATCGTGTCGATACCGCACCACCTCGGGCGTGCGGAGGCAGCGCGCCGGATCAAATCCGGGCTGGCCGCGGCGCGCAGCAACTATTCCGCGCTGCTGACATTCCACGAGGAAACGTGGACGGGCGACCGGCTCGTCTTCAAGATCGGCGCGTTGGGGCAAAGCGCGTCAGGCATCATCGATGTGGCTGACGATCACGTCCGGCTCGAGGTGACGCTGCCGTGGCTGCTCGCCAAGTTCGCGGAGCATTTTGCGCCTGCGATCCGCAAGGAAGGCACCCTGATGCTGGAGAAGAAGTGAGCGGAAAACGAAAGCGCAGGATGACGCTTCCGCGATCCCGCGCTTCCGAACTAAATGCCCGAGAGCCCGCCTATCAGAGCTCGTCAGGGGACGGCAGCCTGCCGTTCGGCGTGAGCCGGTTGACGAAATCCGGCAGGTGTTTGCTCAATTCCGCCAGCAATTGCTCGCGCGACAGACCTGTTTCCTGGGACACCTGATCGAGCGTATCGGTCCCGAGCGCGCCCCCAAGATCGGAGGGAGAGATCGTCTTGTTCGCGCCGGTGCCGACCCAGGAATGAACGACGTCGGTTTGCCCGCTCTGCTGCAATTGCTTGAGCAGATCGCCGAGCCCGCCGCACTGGCACGTCGCGGCCGGGTACATCGGCGGGGACACGCCACACGTGTGGACCCAGGCGGAGTGGGACGCTCAGTGGTCCCCGTGCCGCCTGCCCATCTTCGTGCACACCGGGGCGGACACCAGCGCCGACGCCCCGCTCAAATCAGGCGCGGGAGCTCCCGATGATGCCTCATCTCCCGCCGACTTGGCCTCCTCCCCGTCGAGCGCCCATCGCGCGCCTTTTTCAAGGATCTGCCCGGCAACACGGACCCGCCCCTCTTCGACGATCAGGCTGCCTGGCTCGAGAACGAGCCGGGCTTCCTCGAGCGGAAGAACCTCGAGGGAGCCCAGGAACACGGCTTCCGAAGGCATCACAGCATCGACGACAACAGTCTCGTTAACGGCCTGTTGGGTCCAACAGATGAACCCGGGAGTGAATTTCATGCGTCCTCGCCATGAGGCTTCAAGGCACGTTTCCATGAGAGATGGGATCGCACCACTCGCTCGCCGATGCGCTCTTCGATCTGGCGCCTGACGATTGGCGGCAGCTGCTCCCAGTGGACGCGAACGCCCTCGGCGGGGGGCGGACTAGACGAAGACACCTCGGCGCAGCTTCAGGTTTTCGTAGACGCCTTTCTGGATCGTGTCGCGCACCTCGTCGGAGATGGTCATGACCAGGCTCTGGTCGTCGGCCGATTCAGCCGCGATCAGCTCAGTGTGGACCGGCGCATGGAACTGGATCCGCCACTTGCTGGGC
>Ga0137415_10001858_pt1 | contig 21057 bp, 33 predicted proteins | sample CZODoug3_1_1_16f_FD_183082 | JGI IMG/M metagenome (GOLD analysis project Ga0137415, IMG submission 183082) | Vadose zone soil fungal communities from Angelo Coast Range Reserve, California, USA - CZODoug3_1_1_16fungal (Hybrid Assembly) | ecosystem: Environmental > Terrestrial > Soil > Vadose...
ATATCCAAATTACACCCACAAATGGTGCAATGAAAATCAGGCCTGAAGGTCTTGTAATTGTTCTTGGCCTTCATGTTGTCTGAGTTGAAAGGACACGCATCACATATCTGCATTCTCTTATCGTGTATTTTCTCTATGGAATCCTTTACGAAAATTGAATTCCATGCTCCCTCAAGGATACCTTTGAAATCTATTTTCATATCAACTTGGTTTTTAAATGGTCTATAGCTTCTTTTAACTTGCTTATCTTTGAGAGGAAAGATGACCGTCTTCTCTCAGTCAAGGTTTCATCTTCTCTCACCATTCTACCTATGGTCAATTCATGTAAGTCCATCATTCTTCTCAGCTTCCTTCTAACCTTTGGTTGTGAGATTGTAAACTTGCCAAAGCCGGAGATCTCTACCTCGCTGTACTGCTTGAAAGCATCCTTAGCTTCCTTGAATTGAAAGCCGATAACCTTATCAACTGTGTCCTCTGAACAACTCAGTTTGGTTGCTGTCTTGGATATCAGTACATCTTTTAACTTGTCTTGTGGTATTGCTGCCATGGTTTTACAAAACAAAGGTACTACAGTTTAAACTAGAAAGAATAGGCCATATATAATTGTCTGGAACTGAATGCTATATTAAGCACAAAATCCTCTCATGTGAGTGAGAGGATCTATGAAGCCAGTAAGTGATTCGAACACTTTCCACTTGTTTTGCAGACAAGATAGCCGCCACGACTAAACTGGCCAAGTTGCACGGGTTGCTAGATTCGAACTAACATCTGCGGTTTTGGAGACCGACATGCTACCATTGCACTAAACCCGTGTTTCGACTTCCCTAGTAGATTCGAACTACTGTCCCCAAGTTCGTAGCCTGGAGTCCTTCCACTGAACGAAGGGAAGATGGGGTGACTAATGAGATTCGAACTCATATACGGAACTTCACAGGCTCCTACTCTACCCTTGAATTATAGCCACCATGTGTATCCCCTGATGGTACTGACCCACCTCCTTGGGTGTCAAAGACCCACGTACCACCTTTATACGAAGAGGATATGTGGTACCCCTCAGGATCGAACTGAGTTCACTAGCTCTTCAGGCTAGCGCATTAACCATAATTGCTTGAGCACCATTTAGATCCCCGTGAGTGACTCGAACACTCTCTATTCCAGTTTACAAGACTGGCGCTGCACCATATCAGCATACAGGGAGTATGTCGGGTAAGCTGGATTCGAACCAGCGATTTCTTGCTCCCAAGGCAAGAGAGGACGGCCTGACTCCTCTACTACCCGATTAAAAAAGAAAACCCCCCAGCTTTGCGGAACTGAGGGGTGAACTTTGGATTTTCTTACCATCTCATGATCATCCAATAGTTTCCCCTCTCAGTGTTGGCTGAGGTTGGCAGGTAAACCATGTATGAAATACTGACGTATACATTATAACTTGTTGATATCGTTCTTGTTGTTCTTGATTATAAATACTGATACTACTCCTAATACGAATCCAATTATTCCTCCTATTAAAGCTGCACTCATAATCTTTTGTTTTCACAAAGATAAGTGGTTCATTTCAAACTACCAAATTTTTATTATTGAGGTCCACCATAATCCCAAATGCGGTCATTATATATAGTAATGTATGGCCAGTGTTTAGTAGTTGTAGTAGTAGTGGTTGAGCTTGTAGTGCTCGTTGTAGTACTTGTGGTAGATGTAGTAGTGCTAGTTGTTGTTGTAGTAATTCTACCATACCCAGTATTAGCTGTGTAGATAGGTATACCTTGAGCCAGTGTGTTTACTTCTATTACCTTGGCATTCAATGGGTTAGTGATCTGAGGCAATGGCTGATCTATTAGATTGGGATATAGCGAAGCTATATCTGATCTAATCTCGTAGTGATCTCCCAAGGCTAATCCTTTGTTTCTTCCCCAGCTCCACCAGTTGCCAGTTGTATCTTGTGCATATACATAGAAGACATCTGAATTCTGAGTACAAATCTGGCTAAATTTTACCCCTGATGAGATCATTACAGGAACTCTTACCATGCGCAGGTATCTAGTCCAGTCCCAGGCATATAACTGATTAGGAGGAGTTATCACTGAGAAGTTTGTCTCATCTCCGTTTCCTACTTCACCCATCTGGTTATCTCCCAGTCCCCACATATTACCATTAATATCTATATAGTGAAGAGTATTATCATTACCTACTATACTTCCTGGTGTGCCTGCTATTGCTGCTGGCATTTGCCATTGCTTAGCTAATACTGTAGGAGCAGTTGGTATTCCCCATGCAGTAGTAGCTTGTCCTTGAGACCATCCATAAGGAAATCCTCCTATCACTGCAAAAGAAACCCCATTAGCACATGCAGCTATATCTGAAGCTTTTGCTGGAAGGGACACTTGTGTTGGGGACTTGCTTCCTGCTTTCCATTCCCACACGCCACCATTACTATCTAATCCAAGAAGTGGGGATTGTTCTACGATCTTGGTGAATGTAACTCCACTTGGTATTGGTAGAGCAACTGGTGATAACTGATTGCTACCGAACAAGTTAAGATAATCTGCTCCCCAGTACCATACTGTTCCATCTTTCTTCAGGGCAAGGTTGGTATTAACGTACCCTGTTATCTGACTTATCCCAGAGAATGCATTTCCCTTGCTATCTTTAGTTACCTGCAAGACCGATCCATCTCCACCTGTAGTATTGTTTCCTCGCTGCCCATAAGTATTATCTCCAAATGTCCACACATTTCCATTAACATCTAACAGGGTTCCATTATGCAAGCATCCTGCTGCACTTACTATACCAACTGAGATGGGGTACTTAGTTATTACACTTGTACCCACTGCTCCGTTGTATTGGAAATAGTATATGTTACTAGCATCTGTAACGTAGTATGTCCCATACTCTCCACAGCCTATCTTCGTTATTTTCTCCATGGTCACAAAACTAGGTGTTTACACTGACATTTCCAAATAAGTTTGTGGGCACGCTCAGAATCGAACTGAGTAAGTCTAATGACACCGGATTTACAGTCCAGCAGTAGTATCCAATCTACCATCGGTCCCAAGTGCGGAAAGCTGTGGCCCTGATCCACTATCCCGAAGGACTCATTCCCTTAGCAGGGGAAGCTAGCCCAAGCTAGTTAACTTTCCAAATGCGGAAGATTGAGGACTCGAACCCCACCCGATTTAACGAGGTCCAGTTTTCAGGACTGGTCGGCGCTCCATTGCACCTGCTTAATCTTCCTTATATGTCTGCCTAGCAAGAGTCGAACTTGCACCCCTAAGGATGGGATTTTAAGTCCCACGCGTCTACCACTTTCACCATAGGCAGTTGTCCCCCGAGTCAGATTCGAACTGACACTGTACGGTTTCTAAGACCGCTTACTCTACCGTTGGCATACCGAGGGATGAAAAACAAGAAACCCAGCCTTGTGAGCTGGGTCTATGATGATAGGTGTCCAAACCAGATCAGTGCATACTATACCACCAGCCCTCGATTCAAGATTGAGAGTAGTAAACTGGAATAGTATGAGTAAAGTCTTTTCATTATACTGTTGTTGAACTAGTTGTTGTTGTGCTTCCTACATTAACAAAGTCTGTTAAGCTAAGTGTTAATCCTTCTGGTGTTACTATTACTATAAAAGGATAACTAGCAGTGAAAGTTGCAGTTACAGTTTGCCCTGTATTACTATCTACATAAGTAGCTATAGTACTTAACAGAATATTACCTGCACCAACTGCTACTGGAGTAGCTACTACTAGTGTAGGATCTGTTGTATCAAACACAAAGGTAGCTGCTGTTGTATTATCACTGCTCACTGTCTGTCCTGAGAAAGTGGCTTGTACTGGCTGTAATGTTACATTGTCCACTAGAATCAGACTAGCTGTAGCATTAGAACCAAGGGTAAGAGTTGTTTTCATAATGATATTATTTTGATTTGAGAGTACTAGAGTTGGTCTCCTTTTGTGAGGCTTTCTCCTGCATCCAGAGTGTCTCTGAGCTAGGAGATTGTCGATAATCTTTGTCAGATTCTCTATTACTTCTATTTCCTTATTACAGAACAGAGACATACTGTAGTTTGTGCAAAGGTAATGCCAACTCTTTAAACTACCAAATCTTTTTTGTTAATGTGGAGAGAAAGGGAAACGAACCCTTCACAGTCTGCTTGCAAGGCAAACTCGCCAACCTTGGTACATGTCTCCCCATAGTATTGAGAGAAGGAATCGAACCTTCAGTCTACTCCGTATCAGGGAGTTGCTTTAACCGTTAAGCTACCTCAATATACTGCCTGGGCTACTGGCGATCTTAATGGGTATTTCAGGGTTTCAGGATTTCCAGGCGCTACTACAAACCCTTTTTCGCTGTTCTCCAGGATGGAGTTGAACCACCTGCCCCCAAGGTATAAGCTTGGTACTCTGACCGATGAGTTACTGGAGAATACGGCATATATCCTGGGGTGGGTTTCTTCCTTTCCCACTTGTCACATCAGTCGCGTACTGCACCAGAAATATACACTGGCCGAGAACTGGGGTCACGATCCCCAACCTTTACCTTGACAGGGTAATATGCATCCATTACACCAAGCTCTCGATGGTACTCCTGAAGGGTTTCGATCCCTCTTTTTTGCAGTGAAAGTGCAACGTCCTAGCCACTAGACGACGGGAGCATGTCCTCTTTTAACTCCACGCAGAGAGGATGAACTGACCTGTGCAGCAGGTGAGACTCGAACTCACAGCCCTCTGATTGGAAGTCAGATGCTCTACCTTAGGAGCTACTACTGCATTGGTTGCGGTGGGTGGGATTCGAACCCACATTGGAGGGCTTATGAGACCCTTGAGTTACCATTACTCTACCCCGCAATATGGAAATCTCTGAGTAGCCTTGCTACGGGAACCTGAGGCGCACCTGGGGATTTGAACCCCACTTCGAGATTTCTAGCTGATCCCCTAGGACTCGAACCTAGATAATGCACCTTAACAGGGTGCTGCTCGACCATTGAGCTAGAGACCAGTATGGCAAATTCGAGTTATTGGTAACTCTGATCTGCGAATTAAACCTGACTACCGTTTTATGGCAAAGTAGTAGCCTTCTCAAACCTTTGATCAGTAAACCCCATAGGGTTCCCAACCAATGTACACCTAAAGAGATTCGAACTCCTATGTACTGCTTAGAAGGCAGTCATCCTAACCATTGAATGATAGGTGCATCTGTTGCTCTTGAAGGACTTGAACCTTCCACTTCCTCTTTGTAGGAGAGGCACTCTACCCTATGAGTTAAAGAGCAATGTGCTGCTGCTGAGAATCGAACTCAGAACCCCATGTTTAAGAGACACGTACTCTAACCAGTTGAGCTACAACAGCTTGTGTGCCACCACAAGGGATCGAACCTTGGTCTACCGGTTAAAAGCCGGTAGCTCTACCATTGAGCTATGGGGGCAAAGAAAAACCCCCAGAGCTTTAGTAGGCCCCAGGGGTTTCATATTATCTTTTACTTGTACTGTTATGATAATAGATGGACCCCTGAGGCTTTCTTCTCATTGCCTCTGGCGTTAATAACTCTATCCACTCCTATAATCCTGTACATTGTTGTTGGTATTAAATTTTAACAAAGGTATGTGCTTACATTGAAACTTCCAAATTTTAAGCCAACTATTTTTCTAGCTTATCTTTGATAGGTCTGGATAAGATCTCTTTCAGATGCCTATCAATGATCTCGTCCAGGATACTATTAACCCGCAACTGTACTTCAATCATGTCATGTAAGCTAAAGATTTCCTGCCTCAATCCATCTATATCATCTTTCCCATCAGGGATAACTTCTTTCCTCATAGCACCAGATCCTCCCCTTTCTCCTTAGGCTGCTTTGCCATAAACTCATTAAGCTTCTCTTCAAACTTCTTCCTGGGCCATGTGCATATAAACTCCCCATAGCTCTCAAGATATATAATAGTCAAATCAAACCCCTCTTCCCTAACCTCATCAATAGCTCTCCCATTAGAGTAACCATCTTGCCAAGTCATAGCCTCCAACTCCTTAGCAGGCACCTTAGCCGCCCCACTAATCCAATCAGCATCTGCTTTCATCCCAACACTCTCCTCGAACTCCATAGCCCTACCTAAGGACAAACTATCATATATTTTAATAGGGAACATAAAAAACCCGTCAGTGAACTTGTTCATAATCAACGTTTTAGATGCCTCAGAGTATATATGGTATTAGTTACTCCGGGTGGTATATAGTATGCGCACAAAGCTAAGGGTTTCTATAATACCTTCCAAACTTTTTTTAGCTAAATTTTTTAGTAGAAAATAGAATTTTATTACATATGTATTCCCTCAATGTGGACACCTATCTTGACCCCTTGGGTAAATCGCGATGTCCTGGGGTATCCCCCCCATAACCCCTTGGGGATCATGAGTTTGTATTTTTGTTCACATTTTAAAACAGTGCTTTATGGTAAAAACGTTCAATGGCCGGGAAGTGGCCGACTTCATCAATGTTGATGATATCGCTAGACCTTATAAGAGTTCTAATCCTGCCTTTGCAGGCAAGTCCTACCATATAGGTAGATGGGGAAAGCTGGGCTTTAATTGTAGCCCTGAGTTCTATAAGGCGTTTAAAGGCGGTAAGGTACAGAGGATGACTATCGAAGAGACTACCTATCCTCGAAAGGACGCTGAGGGTAATCCAGTCCTTGATACTGCTGGTCAGCCTGTTATGGCTGAGGGTGCTCAGCTGTTGACCTGGCTTACCCTTGATCAGGTCTTATCACTGGATGCTAATGAGACCCTGCTTATTGATGGTGGTACTAAGCTCCAGATCGCTAAGGTTAAATCCGAAGTCGTTGTTAAGGGTGCGAAGTTTGCTGCGATGAAAGAGCTTGGTCTCGACGGTGCTGAAATGAAGCAATTGATGGAGCTCGCTTAGTGTGTAAGTGCTATGATTTACGTGAAGAGGGTGAGCTCCTGGCTGCCCTCTTATTTTTAACTCTCTGTAAACCAGTGTATTATGCCAGATCCCAAACCAGTACTCAAGCCTCTCACCGCTGAAGAACTTCAGTGGCTGATAGACACAGCAGACTAGCTTAACAGCTAGTTCGTGATACCATCCTATAACAAGTTGGTTTGTTGTCACCTGGTTATATGCAACGCACAACGGTTAGAATATGATCTCACCATGTAATATGCAATGCATAACTCATTGATTATCAATATGTTTCACGTGGAACATGCACGAATAATAAATGGAGGATACTATATCTATGTTATCCTTGTATTATGCAAAGCACAGTACTATTGCTACACTATTGTTCATGCAGATAAATATAGCGTTATGAATCACTTACTTGAGGAAGAGAGAGAGGTTATCATTAACTTTATTGGTAAGCTCAATAATGAAATGATAACATATACATGTGAGCTTGGAACAACAGTAATAATCACCTATGAGGTGGAAGGGAGACATTTATATCAATGTAATGTCTCTCATACTGATAATATACCTGTTAGATGGTCAATAAGGCACCTTAATACACACTAAACTCATTGTTTATGAAGAAGAGGGATAAGCTTAACTTTAATAGGTTCGTTAACTACCATAGCATTCACATAATTGTCTCCTCAGCGACAGAAGTGCCAAAGTACATCATCATCGACAATAAGCAAGTAGAAGGGAGGTTGCACACTGAGATCAGAGTAGTTATCAGAGATCCTAATTCAGAGGCAGATAAAGATGTAGAATATAAAGGTGACAGCTTTAAAGATGCTGTAAAGGTCTACAATTCTACTCCAGGTAAGATATATACTAATACACGCTAAATCCTAAACCATGAGCACAGCAACTGATTTCTCTAAGCTTACAATTGAGCAGCTGAAGCAAAAAAGAATAGCACTAATGGCTATAACTGTAGCAGCTCATAAGAATGCAGATGTTACAAGAGAATTAATTAAAGAAGCAGAGGCTGATCTTGAGACTATCGACATTGCAATTAAACAGTCGTCAGACCAGAGTGGCGTAGGTTCATTGCAGGCTTATTCCGACCATTAAAATCATTAATCATGAGAGAAGATACATTATTATCTCTCAGTGTTGAAATAGACACTGAGGAGAGATATTTAGCCTTGTTACAAGAGCATATGCTGGATGATGATTGTCAAGGCCGAGAGTTGGATATAGTTCAGAATACAATCCTTGATACCATCAAAAAGCTTGACTCTCTCAAGGATAAGTACAGAAAGCTACATGGTGAGAGTAGTGAATTGCTTCAATCTCTAGGATTACCCACTTATAAATCCTTTTATTAATCAAAATCTATCATTATCATGCTAGTAATCAAGGTAATATCAGGAGGACAAACAGGTATTGATCAGCTTGGGCTTAAGGTAGCCAAAGAGTTAGGGATTGAGACAGGTGGTACTGCACCTAAAGGGTATTTAACTGAGCTTGGTCCTTACTTATCTTTGAGAGATCAGTATGGCTTAGTTGAGAGTGAATATCAGGCTTACGGCCCTAGAACCAGGCAGAATGTACTTGATTCAGATGGTACAGTGCTATTTGGAGATATGACATCACCTGGTAGCAATGGGACAATAGCTCTTTGCAAGAACTATAATAAGCCGTATAAAGCTAATCCTAGCGCTGATGAGCTAAGGCAATGGTTGGTAGATAACAGTATTAAAGTACTTAATGTAGCAGGTAATAGAGGTAGTAAAGTGCCTACTAAGCAGCTACTTGTGTACAGAGATATTCTTTATGCTGCTTTAAAGTAAGTTAAGAAATGCCCAATAGTATAATGGCAGTACGGTAGGTTTTGGTCCTACCTGTCTTGGTTCGAATCCAGGTTGGGCAACAAAAACAGAATTATGTATATCATAGCACTATCTATCATCAGCGATTTCCTACCACTTTATGCAATAGAGTGGTAATCAACGAGTTTACATAGCCTTGGTCGTCATCGGTTCTCCACTGTTCCTGGCAACATCCAATTACCACAGGAGCCATGGGTAGGTCAAATAAAGAGCATCCAAATAGGAGGCAGGACCTTCATATCTCTTATGTGACAGGCTATGTAAATATTTTCACATTAAAATTTATTATAATGCCACCAAGACCAACAGACAAAAGTCAAGGAAAAGGAAATATAAGTGGCATCAACATGATTGCCAGAATCCTTAATGAACACAGACTATCTCAAGATCAGCTTGACAAGCTTAGGGAGCTGTGTTTAAACGATCCTGGAGTAGCTATAAAGATAGCTAGGGGTCTGTTTAATAGATCAGCTACTGAACTTATCATTGATGTAAGAGTAATCATGAGAGATAATGGAATTGTTTAACCCTTTGTAAATCAGGACTTTATGAAAAAGAGGATCATTCTTATAGCCTTCATGGCTATTGCCGTTGCTATATCTAGCTGTGCATCCCAAAAGAAAGGATGTCATGCTACGAAGAATTATGCCGGCTATTAAAAGCTTAAGGTTCTGGCAGGGCCTTAGGAAAGGGTCACAAGGGAGCAGTCGCGTAGGGCTGCTTCCCTTTTTATTTGTATTTATTAACAATCAAAATAAACCAACAATTATGGAAGCTGTTGACAACACTACCAACGAAAAGGTTAAAGCACCTTATAAGCTTGTACACATCCAGGGTGGAAATGTAGCTCTCTCTTATATACCCGAGATAGGAGGAGTTCCTGCTCTTGTTGAGTTAGTTACTCTCAGGCGGATTATAAAGAGTGTGCAGGATATTTCTTTCACTGATATGAAAGACAGCATGATAGGAAGAATCATAGACGCAAAGAATATGAAAGACTATATGGATATACTCCAGAAAGAGATATCTTTTCATATGACTTGCAATGCAATCCTTGAAACTGACCCAGAGAAGGCTCACGAAGATATTGCAAGAGCTGAAGATAGTGACAAAGAGAAGGAATCAACAATGGAATTCCCTGATCACCGACTCTAATTTACCTACAACTCCCTCAATAACCAGGTTGCTGGTGAGAGGGTCTTAAACTGACTCTATGGCAGGTAAACACCGCAAATTCATATCCCAGACTACCAGCAAGAAAGCAGCTTATAAGATATTGGTGACTCCAAATGAAGGGAAATCTTTCAATGAGAATTATCTGTATGGGCATGAGCAAACCAAAGCTTTGAAGAAACTTGCTAAGATGAAAGAGAATGGGGAGATAAAAGATTATAAAATCGTGTAAATCAATTACTTATGCAAGAGGAAACCATAAATCTGACTTACTCATTTAACCCTCTAACAACTCAAGCAGGGAGAGATGAAATAATGAGGGTGCTAGCAAAATTGCCCTTCGTAAAATCGGCATGGGTAAAGGAGCCAGTAGGTGTATTTGTAGCAAAGTCACTGGAGATTGAAATATATCCAATAGTAACCACAAATGACATCTTCTTGCTTGGTACTATGGTCGGAGTGCAAGAAACTATGCTTCTCATCTTCTAACTACCAAAAAGCTATATTATGTACAAATCTAAGAAGAACAACTTCGTGTCTATGACCTGGCAGGTTTGGATACCTTGCTTCATCATGATAATAGTTCCTTTCCTAGTAATAGGACTATTTGCCAGTTGCATGGCAGTAAGCAACAAGCCCCCTTCTGTCTCAATAGCTGAGGAAATAAGCCAGATAAGGGAAGGAGACACTCTTGTTATTGCCGAGAACAATGAGAACAATCATATTGATGTTGGCATATGGCATCCAGGGTATCATCTGAAAGCAAATGAGCACCTAGCTGTCTATACAACCAAGTAGTCAACAGCCTGAATCATCGGGTGAGCCCTTACCTAGTCTCTGACGTAGTGTGGGGGCTCTTTTTTCACCCTTTCTAAACTTATCTTTGATGAGAAAGACATTATTTACCTTAATAGCGCTACTGTGTATTACTCGTGGATGTCCTGCTCAAGTCTCTTATGAGGTTGAGTATAGGGTAAAACATAGCACTGCTTCTTCATATCCTAATGTAACAGGGGTTCTATATAAGAAGGATAGAAATGGGTTATATTTCCGTATTATCCCTGAGGAGCCTTTATACATAATGCTTAATAGACATAGGTATAAGCACTTACATCTTCAAATAGGGGATACAATCACTTATAACACAAATCCTGATATATATTACAGAGTGAAGCAAGTATACATAAAACGCACTGTAAGACGCTTTAAACGATAACCATGATACAAATATCTATTGATAGTGCACGAAAGGGGAACAAACCAGCAATACTGATGATAGCTGAAGCTAGTGAAGTAGACGTACCCAATATCCATATTGCTGGTTTGGTTGATTACGAAGATATCAACAAAGTGGATATAGATCTTAAGGCATTAAGAGAGTGCTTATCTGAGATAGGCAAGGAAAAAGCGGAATATCTTGAGGAAGCGCTGGAGAGGACAATAGCAAGGCTTACTGACATCAAAGATCAAATTCTAAAAGCAAAATTATGATATCTATTCAGCTCAAAGATGGTACTAGATACCAGACAGACACTCTCAGATTTGTCCTTCTTGGTAATATAGAAGGAATCGATTTCTGGCATACTGATAAAGATAGTAAAGGAGGGCACAGAGAAGAGATTGCAGTAGCCAAGTTACATAGTATCACATACTCAACCAACATGATGGATGAACTTAGAAAGGAGTTCAGTCATACTAATGAGTTTGTCACTGCTTGTATGAAAGGGCAAATTGTAAAGCTTACTTCTGAGGTAGCTGAGGTGATGGAAGAAGTAGGTAAATCTCTTGGTGCTATTACAGGTTATACAAAGGCCCTTTATGAGCATGCAGTAGAAGAGTATACTAGCTCTAAGCCTTTTAAGCAGGGAATTATTACTCAGGGAGGAGAGGATCTACCTCTCAGTAAACATTCTGATTAGCTAATACACTCTTATGGGAAAGAAACACGTTATTGAATCTCCTACACGACCCATTGGAGTGGTTGATATTTCTGTTGTAAGCAAAATAGCTGTATATGATAGTGCTGGAAAGGCAACTATCTTATCACTAAGAAAAGACACAGCCAGTGAAGGAGACATCATAGCTGCTTATCAGAGGCACTGTAGAATTCATCATACTACCCCAAAAACAATAGTTGATTGGGAGTGGTTTTAAGTAGTTTGCCCCCTTGGCGGGGTGGCAGACGAGGTTCAAATATGGAAACAGACTCCCTGCTCAGTAGGCGGGGGGTCCTTTTTACAGCTTTATTACTATTTACCTATAACTAGGAAAATTGTCTTTGAAGTCTGTTCTCTTAAACTTTGTTTTCTCATGTGTACAGTAGGGGGGATGAGTCTGGAATATGGCTATCCCTCCATTTTTAACCTTTTAACGTGTTACTATGAAGAAGATAGGTACACCAATTGATAAAGTCTCTTTTGAAGAGGTATTTAAGCTCTATTACAGGCCAGTCTGCGGATATGTAAGAAGCCTCCTGAGAGATAATGATGCTGCTGAAGATATAGCCCAAGATTGCTTTATAAAGCTCTGGAATAGAAGAGATCAAAGTATAGCAGAGGAAGCAAAGGCATTTCTCTTTATAACAGCCAAAAATGCTACTCTTAATAGAATGAGAAAAATTAAAGGGAATGAGAGAGCTCATAGGGCGATAAGAGAGATGAGCCTAGAAATAGATGATACCAGCAGAGCGGAGGCTGAATTGATAAAGGCAGAAGTTATATCTCTGCTATATGAGGCCATTGAGAGGCTTTCACATGCGCAAAGGGACACAATACTTGCCTCTCTCAATATAGGAGGTAAGGATGGACATAAAGCAGCTCGCATACTGAATATACCGTTTAATACATACAGAACCCATAGGCATGAGGCTTTCAAATCTCTGAGGAAAATAATGGGAAACATAGCAGATGAGGGAGAGGTAAGAAAATCCAGAGAGATGCTGAAGCGGTATTTCGAGAAGATGAGGAAAGCCAAAGAACTTTTAACTCAGAGGGATGACTTCAGCATAAATGATTTGAAGAGGATCTGCCATGAGATGGGAATGACATACTCTGAGGTGTATATCTTCCTTAGCTGTTATGATAGGTAAATAAAAACCCAGAGATATGAAGAAGACGTTTATTGGAATTACTGTAGTTTCTGCTGTTTGCCTTGCAGGATGTATATACCTGTACATAGACTCATCAAAGATAATAGCAGAGATGAATCAATATCCTATCCTTGATAAGACAGATTCTATGAGGAAAACTGTATTTCATGCAAGATTAGGCACCATATTCCTGCTAGCTATGTCAGTAGCTATGTGCATCTGCTCATTTTCTCTTATACTGAGCAGCAGGAAGTATAAACATTTTGAAGAATTGAACTATTTAGATAAAGATGAAATTGATGAGCTAGTCCTTGGAGAGAAGGTACAGCGAGCAAAAGAGGAGAAAGAGAGCAGGATCAAGCTAGCAGACCACATTGAAAATTGGAAAGAGAAACGGTGATTTTTATGATACAAGAGAACAGCTATTTTATCAAACCAAAGGGGCAGCGCCCCCTTTACTTGCGTGAGCTTACAACTCCCACTGTAATAGTAGCCTATTTATCGTGACCTGATTGTAGCTAATTTCTCCTCATACCAAAACTATAAAAATGAATACTCCTAAGGAATTATGTATAATAGTATGGAACTCAAACCATATGTGTATGGCTGTCGATATTATATTTGTGGGGCAGGAAGCAGCTAGGATGTATCTAAAGAATCAGACAAAGATATTGGCTACCCACACAAACACCAGAGTACTGAATACAGTAGAACTGCTGACACCTGAGCAACAAGCAGAAGCAGGTGAGCATACCTTTAACCCAAAATTGGAGCCCCTGGGGTAAGAATGCGGGGGCAGTCAAAAACGGTATACGGGGATAGGGTTCCCTTATACTACGATAACAATAATAGCAAGAGCCCCTCTTAGTCTTAGGGGGGGGGCTAATTATATCACCCTTGCAAGCGGTCTCTGGGGATTGTGCGGAGATAGCTCCTATTCCAGAACTACAATATGAAAGTAGCTTCTGGGCCACGAAATCTAAAGTTATGAGAAAGTAGCGCTTCCCGGGTAAGGGTCTATATGCGTAAACACCCCTTATCTGGTTGCATTCTTATAAGCACTTCTTAAACAGGAGTGCTTATATTTCAACTATGTCAACAATTGTTAAATATATGTTAAAGAAAAGACTGGGAGTTCTTTTCATACAGCTTGTTATTATAGGGATGTTCCTACTAGCAGCTATTATGATAATCCAGAAACTGTACAGATAAACTCTTTACATTGGATCTTGAATGATTCTAATGGATAAGGTAGAGTTCCTCTTATTCTTATTAGGAACTCTTTTTTCCTGTAATCAATTCCTATAAATATGCATTTCAACCTAAAGGATCTCCTCCTCGGAATCTTCTACGGAACAGTACTTTTGCTGGTATTATCCTTGATAAGGCAGCTCTTCAAGGACAAAAGGAAGGCTAGGAAAGAGACAAAAGACAAGAGAAACAAAGGAGAAGGCTCCTCATAATACTATAAAGTCTATGGCAAGCAATCGTTAGGTCTAGGGATAGACCAAGGGGAACCATTTCTATGGTTCCCTATTTTTTCCTACCTTTGAGGGATGGAAACAATATCAGACGAAGTATGGAAAACAGTTCCCTTCTGCGAACCATATGAAGTAAGCTCAAGAGGGAGAATTAGGAAAGGAGCAAGAATTCTTAAAGCAGTCCCAAAGCGCGATAAATTCGGAAGGGTAGAGAGTGTTAATATAACTCTAAGGAAAGAAAAACTCCCAAAGTACTTTATAGTGTCTAGGATAGTAGCTCTTGTATTCCTAGGGGAACCTCCGGGAAATGAATATACAGTAGATCACATCGACAGGAATCCCCTGAACAACAACCTCTCTAATTTAAGATGGGCTACTAGACATCAGCAGTCAATGAACAGAGATGCCAGGGAAATACCTACGATAAAATTCACCAGTGTTGATATAGAAAAAATGTACCAACTATCACAAGATTTAACGTTCACTGAGATAGCAGAGAGATTCAAAGTATCAAGGAGTGTAATATATCATATTTTAAGATATGTTCATCCTGATTACTAAGTATTTCTATACATTCCCCTGCTTTTTATTATTTTTCCATCTTTTCTAAATAAAAACAGAACTATCATGTCAAAGCCGCAAGTAAAAATTGAGCATTTAACCATCAAGAACCTCCACCTCTCCTCTATTGGAGGAAGCAATGTCACAGGTGGAAAAGGTGAAACCTCCTCTGAGGAGAATTTCCCCTCCAACATGCCGGAGGAAATAAAAGACTTGTTTAAAGATCTCTCAAAAAGAGGATACACTGTGGTTGACCATGGATCAATGGGTGGTGGTAAGGGGCTAGTAGAGGTATTAAACAAGGGAAAAAAGCACAAGACAGGAAATCCTATTGACATGTCTCCTGAGGAAACTCTTGATTTTCTTCATGATGTAGTTCATGGGATAGACAATGCATCTGATATAGCATCTATTACTGCTGCCGTTGTCTGTCCGAAAGCAGGTGGGCTAATCGAGCTTTTAAGAATCACCTCTGAAGGTAAAGGAGATGGGCTTGATACCGAAGGAGCCTTCTTGCTGGTGTGTAACCATCTCAAGGTAGGTATTCCCTCACCTGAATTGAGAGCCACTTTCTTTGAACACATGAAAGAGAAAGAGAAAAGGGATAACAAAGCAGAAGAAAAGGGAGAAAAAGAGGAAGCTACTCCTGGGAGCCCCTCGATGCCTATTTCCTAACCTCTAAACACACAGAATGGAGAAGAAAACATTCCCGGAGGGGTTAACACGACATCTCATTAAGTTTCCTAATAGTACCAGAAGACTAATCTATGGATTTGATCCTGATACTAAGGAGATGGGGTGGACAGGCTATTACATAGAATTAAAAGACAGCAATACTGGCCAGATTGTGCTTTCAGCAGGCTTCTCGGAGAACTTAGAGAGTGGCGACTTTCTCTCCAGTCTTGAGGACATATTGCCAATGAAAATAGGTGATGAAGATAAAGAGAAGCTAGAGGAGCACAAGATTAATATAGCTGCTGGTTTGCCCTTTTAAAACTCACAACATGAATCCCATAGACTTCATATGCTTATCTAGCATTTTGCTAGTAGGCTTTCTGATGTATGTAGCTTCTGTGAGAGATCCCGATGAGAAAGATCGATGCCCCGAGAGGGATAAGAAATTTGACAGAAGGCATCAATGGGAATGGGACAAAGATCCTAATAGCCCAGTTTTTCACAGGTGTAAGAGCTGTGGTAACCCAAGAACAAGCGGATAAGTAATAAGTATAAAATTGGCAGAGGCCCAGCAGCCGAAAAGTCAATTGATTGGACCCCTGGCATTTTCATGCCGGGGTGATTTTTGTATCTCTCCTCACCTATAACTAGGTGGTGAGCGATATTGCTCAATAACTGGTGTACTCTATATCAGTTACGTGTATTTATAGTTTGTTGAGACACAGCGGTACAAAGGGAGGAGAGTAAGGGTCTCTACCTCCCTTTTTTAACACGAAAATAACATTCTTTCTCTTATAGTTGATACCCCCTGCTCCTGAACAGAGCAGAGATAAAAGGTCTTGCGCGCCTTCCATAATGCCAAAAAGTAAGCAGACCACAGCCAATCCGCAGACCTTTGGGGTGGTATTCTCTATACCGCCCTTATTTTTTTCTTTATTCTTTTTCCTTAAATTGTTGGGAGGGGGTGCAGGTTGATCTTTGACATATGGGTACATCAGAGCAGCATGCTGCCTGTGTTTCACTGTGGTAAGGACGAACTCCTGTTTGGTTTGATACTCCTCAATGCTGTCTCTACAGCCAGCAGCAAAACCCCGCTGCTTTCATATGATTCCTGAGTCTAGCTTAAGGGTAGAGCGTCAGCCTGCAAACTGGAAAGATAAATTTTAGTTTGCTTTATTGTTTTAGTGGGTAAAATGATAAGAGAGCTGGAGGTATGGGTTCGACCCCCACAGGAATCACCTTGTTAAACAAAAATCAACATAAAATGCCAGAAAGTAACAATCCACCCAAGATCTCAGAGGACCAAATGTGGCATGAGATCAAACACAACTACTACTCCGTCCTGGAAGTAACTACAGAAATAATGCCATGGGATATTCATGTAAGGATACACATTCCCTCTCCAGGAGAGAAATCTGACTCTAGTGAACTTCAAGAGGGAGAGAGTCGCAAGAGAATGGGTCCAAATACCCGCTATACAATAGATCTCGGTAGTTTCTTTGCCAGGTATCCTGAGCTCAATTTCACCAATGTAGCTTTCTTACAGCCAACTGGAAGAACAGAAGCAAATGAGAGAATAATTCTAAAGGATCTTTTGGCAGTATTTGGGGAGGATATGTTCAAGACTCGTATGGAGATCCCTAGGCATAAGAAGACAAATGCTGTTCAAATTTCGAAGAGTAGAATTCATGCAATACAGCTATTTTACATATTCAAAAAGCCACAGCCTGAGAAAGTAGGAGAGATCAAGGAATTATTCATTAAGCTTACTCCTATCCTTGATGGAAGTGATAGGAAGAGCAAAAAAGCATGGAGGATGACTCTCTTCTCAAAGACTGAGGTAACAACTGATAAGAAGATAAAACCCCCTAAGGTAGTAGCAAAGAAAGCTGCCAGGAAAGGGGCTAAATAATCAAAAAATGACACAATGATAAAGAAAGAATACAAGCTTGTGCCCATTCTTGGGTCAAGAAAAGAGCTTGTACCACGTCACCTGGTTCAAAAGAGAGATACCCATCAGTTTGGCACTATACATCCAGGATCTTTGAGAGGTAAGCAAGCCAGGAGAAACCTGAGGGACAATTTTGATCCTGTTTCTCTGTATGTCGTAGACCCTAAAGCTACCCTTGAGAGCCATGAGAGGGGTATTTTAACGCTTAAGGATGGATCAAAGATCTTAGCTGTATCACATGACTACTTAAGTGTAGATGTGGTAATGGAAGAGAAAGTTGTTCTCTTCCAAGGTGAGCTCTTTGATTGTTGGGTTGATCCTCCATATCTTGGAGAGCAGCATGAGCAATTGCCCTATTTTAAGTTCAGATCAATGACCACTAGGAACCTACAACTGGTTCTTGAGGGAGGAGGTAAGATCTGGATTGAGATGGAGGATGATGACGCCAAAGCAGCAATGGTGCTTATGTTAACTGGTGCTGCAATCAGTGCTACTGATTTACGAGCTATAAAGATGAGATTACATGATGGAAAAGCAATAATCCATTTAACCAATTGAATACTAAGAATTTGCGGGGCTCTGTAAAAAAGGAACCGCAGGGTAGGGGGTGGCGGAAGTCGTCCTCAAAGAGCGCAGAGGACAACACAGACGCTTCTGAGGTATGTTATGTGCCAGTATGGCCTCGGATTTAACCCTTAAGAGGTGCAAGTATCCCCAGACGTGGGCTGCACCCAAAAAGGTGGAAAGGTTATTTGGGAAAGGCATCCCTCTTGACCAAGTACGTGTAGGTAGTTCACACATATTAAGGGAGGATCGGCGACTAAACCGACACCCTCCTGGAACAAGTCCTACCCCCCTACTTTCTTTTTAACAATTTAAACCTTTAATAATGGAGACTGAAATGCAGATAGTCGAAGAAAAAACAGTTGAAGATAGACAAAGAGGTAAGAGACTTCGCCTAACCAAGTTCAATAAGCACAACCACTTAAATGGGGTTTGCTTCTATCTTCATGATAAAGGATTAAAGAATGCTGAAGAACAGCACTATGTAATCAAGCTTTATGTGATACACATGGAGTGGGAAGATATTCCCCTGGAGAAGCATGTATTGGAAGCATGCACTAGAATCCAGGAAGATTTCAAATCTTTTATCACATGGTTCCACTCAACAAAAAATGCAAAAACGAAAGTATGAAAAGATCAATTACTATTGGCATTTTAGCCTTTCTCTACCTATCAGGAATGGGGCAGGAGAAGAAACCCATTGCTTGGAAAGTAATAACTGAGCACTACATTAAAAAAGGAGATGATCAGTTCTTCATAGTCCACCTTAAAGCTACATTACAAGAAGGATGGCATATATATGCCTGCGAGCAGCCAAGAGGGCACATTTGTGTGCCAACTAGTATAAAGATCGAATCCACAGATCCCCTGCTTCACCCCATTATCGCAAATGGGAGCATGGATGTAGGTGGAAATCGCTTGTCTGGTGGACCAGTTATCTGGGAAGATGAAAAAACAGGTATATCTGCCGCTTATTTTCAGGATACTGTTGATTTCAAGAGATTTGTAAAAAGAAGAATATCAGGAGAACCAACTCCGCTGAAAATAACAGTTACCTATCAGGTTTGCACTGATGAAGTGTGCCTTCCTCCTAAGACTGAAGATTTCTATGCAGAGCTTAAATAAACTCTTGGCAGCCAGATAAAAGGGCATCGGGAGCCTGCGGTTTACGATAACCCTTATGGGAGGGTATCTCTTATGAGCCACCAGCTTATGAGATCCCTCCCTTTTGTTAAAACTACTTATATGATAAACTTAAGACCCTTAATCCTCACACTATGGGTAAGTGTGCTGTCAACAGGAGCAATTGCTCAGAAGTCCACCTCAGATACCACCTATCCACCCCAGGTGTGTGTTAAATTACTCAGTTCTCCTGGCAGTTATCCAGTAGAGGTTGAGATGCAGGACATAAACTTGCATAAAACCATGAATCCTAAGGAAAGAACAGGCTTCTATATGATGGTGAGCATCCCTAAGTATATGGCTTTTGCTATTACTTATGGAGATGATTTGTTGCATGTTGATGAAGGAGACTATACAGGAGGGGTAGTGAAGAGAGGTAAGTGGGTATTTGTTATCATGTATAACAAGAAACACGATTCATGGAAAGGGGTGCTGAGACCCTATAATTTTCAAATAGACGGAAGATAATTCAGTATAGCTGAAGACAAAGGGAGGGTTCGATTCCAGATTTTACAGCCCTGGTGCTCCCTTTGTAAAGCAACACCCCATGTATTCTAAGTAATGGGACTGAAAAAAACAATTAACTATGACAATCAAGAAAAAAACGCTGGTGTATATATATGTAATAATACATATGTCAGCAGTAATAAGACAGATGTTTGTTCATAGCAGCTTATCTTTTCTCATGTCAATGGGCATCTCTCTGTGGACTCTCTGTATAATACCAGCAGGAGAGTATTTTGGTAAGTGCCCATTGATGGTCATCTCTTCAAGTCCTATAAAGCTGCTACCTAGAGTATGGGCCCTTTGCTATCGTAAGAAGAAATGGAGAGCTTTTATCTTTTACGGAGGAGCTATTTTGTATCTCCTATTCTGTATCATCTATGCAAAAAAGTAATATGTATATACTTATATTTAAGATTGGTACAGAACATGTTCTTGCTTGCAACGAAGATGGAACTATTTGTAGCTATGATACACCAGAAGCTATCCTTGAGAACTTCAAGGATTATATCAACAAGTTTAGACCAGGGAATAGCTACGAATCCTATGCTAGTGCTGGTATAGGAATGATGAATACTTGCCCTGTTGGAGTATTGTTCAATGAACAGGCTTCTTTCCTCGAAGATTTTGTGAAGCATCATATAATTAAGACATATAGAGGGTCAGGATTCTCTAAGATCATGGGAATATCTATTGATCCTCTAATTTTAGAGGTAGGAGAGAACATTGATATCTGGAAGGAGTGTATGATAGCTGCTGGTATATATGATCCACTAAAATCCGATTTTCAAGACCCATTTAAATTTTCATTATGAAATATGTAGCTTACATCATTTGGATGATTATCACCTTGGCAATAGTTGTCTCAGTTATAGGGATACTCTTTCTCATGGCATTTGGAGAAGACTGGCTTAAAATAGGAGACAAAATTCTTGAATCATAAAAATATTGTCATGAGAAAAGAACAATTCGAGAAACAAGGAGTAGCTCTCCCAAATGGAGTTGTTATCTTCTATCACAACTTGGGAGAAAGCTTTGAGGCAGCGTATGGTAATTGGTTCTTCAGAACGAAGGATTATAGTAT
>Ga0137415_10001859_pt1 | contig 21054 bp, 19 predicted proteins | sample CZODoug3_1_1_16f_FD_183082 | JGI IMG/M metagenome (GOLD analysis project Ga0137415, IMG submission 183082) | Vadose zone soil fungal communities from Angelo Coast Range Reserve, California, USA - CZODoug3_1_1_16fungal (Hybrid Assembly) | ecosystem: Environmental > Terrestrial > Soil > Vadose...
ATTGGCCAATACTCGCCACAGCACTCGGACTGGCATGTGCAGTGTGGACCGAAGATGCGGATTTTTTCGGTACTGGCATCGCGGTGTGGACTACAAATCGAATCGAGATTTTTCTTAAGGGACAAGCACAGTCGCTTGAATCTCAGGATGAATGACGTCGAAGGGCAAAGGGATCTTTCCAATGGAGCAGCCACGATCACATGCGGTTGAAGAGCTCGTTGCCGCATGCGTTCGCTGTGGCCGAGGTACCGAAACACGAGATCGGGAGTCCCCATGACTGGCTGTTCCCGCCTGGAATCTCTAGCCGAACCGATTCCTATAATCCCTTAAGAAGAACTCCAGATCGCCTAACCTTTTCACTTGGACGAGTACGCGACAAATCGCGATTTGACCCGCGCTGGCAGCTCCGACTACTGACGACAAACGGATTTAATCTAAATAGCCGTACAATCTGAGACTAATGGACTCACCTAAATCTGATTACATTAGAACGCTTCGTCGGCTACCGCTTTTCACCGATCTGTCTGACGTAGAACTGGCCCAAATCGCCGATGGTGTGAGCCGTCTTTATTTCGAAGAGGGGACCTTAATTTTTGGAGAGGGCGACGTGTGCCGCGAGCTTCTGATCGTCGAAGAGGGAACAGTAAAGATGGTTAAGTCGGCATTGAGCGGGAGACAGCAACTCCTCGGCATCGAGCGCAGAGGGAGTTCGCTGGCGGAGGTGGCCGTCTTTGACGGTGGTCGGTATCCGGCCAGTGCGGAAGCGACGAGCTCGACCACTCCGTTACGACTGTCGGCAGATAGCTTTCGACAAACTTGTCTTAAAAATCCCGAAATGGCTCTGAAGGTTTTCAAAGTTCTCGCGCACAGACTGCGGCATTTGGTGAGTCTAGTCGAGGAGTTGTCCTTCGCCACAGTTCGTGCACGTCTGATTGCGTACCTCGTTCGACTGGCAGAAGAAACGGACACCGGACACCTCAGGGAATCCATTTTCAATTGACCGAAAACAATGAACAACTGGCCGTCCGTCTCGGTACGGTTCGGGAATTGATTTCCCGAAATCTCGGGCGTTTGCACGGGGATAAGCTAATTGAGATGAACAAACGCACTGTCAATATTCCTGATCTCGCCATCCTGCGCCATGAAATTGGGGGTGGCATCTAAATTCCGGACCTTGTACGCGTTTTTTCTCGATGACCGTGACTAAAGTCATCGCCCTATTTGCCCCACGACTCTATTCTGCGTTCTTGTGGCGGCCTCGCCTTTTCAACTGAAAACCGTCGTCGCTCGGGGGTAGAGGATTGGCCGAGCCTCTCTTTCCGTGACACCCAGGAGGATAGAATGGCATACGTAATTGCCGAACCGTGTGTGGGCACAAAGGATACAGCGTGCGTGGACGTCTGCCCGTGTAACTGTATTCATCCAGGTAAAGACGAAGCCGAGTTTTCTACTGCACCGCAGCTTTACATCAATCCCGATGAATGCATCGACTGCGGTGCCTGCATCCCAGTCTGCCCTGTATCGGCAATCTTCCCCATCGAAGACCTTCCAAAACAATGGAAGAGCTTCGCGGAGATCAATGCCCACTGGTACGTGGCAAAAGAAAGCTAAATCGCAAATTCCGGAGGCGCCGCCCATGCAGTGCCCGCCGCAGCCAGGAGGGCCATGAGTGCGATGCGACTATTACGTTTTTATGACAGCGGTTGTTGACATCAGATTGGTTACAAAAAAGTGCCTTTGCTTCACCAACTTGCAGACCTGATTTCACTTCGCACACCCCAAGCATTCGGTCGAAAGCCGAATGCTCTACCCACACTCTGTAATTGATTGAGGCTAAAGAGGTTTGGCTCCCCGGGCTAGATTCGAACTAGCAACCCTTCGGTTAACAGCCGAATGCTCTACCGTTGAGCTACCGGGGAACCGCGCAGGCAGGTACAGTCAGACCAACTACCCAAGTTAGTCTAACGAAGCGCACGCAAAAGTGTCAACGAACCTCGCCCACGCGCCCACGCCTGCCGCTGCCAAACTTTCCTAGTCTTGACATCTCCTCATTCGCGTTGTTAACTCCCACTTCGCGAGGAGGCTCTTTCCCATGACACTCAAAGCGCGCATCGTCGCCGCCACTGTAGCTGCAACGCTGAACATTGCTTCAAGCCCCGCCCTCTGGGCTCAGGATGCTTCTCATAGACTCACCGCCATGGACGAGTTCCAGTTGCAGCTCCCCACCGACCCGCAGATCTCTCCCGACGGGAAGCGCATCGCTTACGTCCGCCGCTTTGCCGATCCGATGACCGACAAACGTTACTCGAATCTCTGGATCATCAATTCCGACGGAACCGACCATCGCCCGCTCACCACCGGCAATCGCAGTGACTCTTCTCCCCGGTGGTCGCCCGACGGCACGCGCCTGGCCTACCTTTCCGACGCCGACGGCAAACAGCAAATCTACATTCGCTGGATGGACACCGGCCAGACCGCGCGCATCACTAATCTTGAGCAAGCCCCCGACTCCATCGCCTGGTCGCCCGACGGCAAGATGCTCTCCTTCTCCTCTCTTGTGCTGGGAAAGGGCCCGCACATCGCCGATCTGCCGGCTGCGCCTTCCGGAGCAAAATGGGCCGATCCTCCCGCCGCTTACGATCGCTTGGTTTATCGTTTTAACGGATCCGGTTATCTTAAACCCGGCTACATGCAGCTATTCGTTGTGGACAGTGAAGGCGGCGCCCCGCGCCAAGTCACCAACGGCAATTTCCCGAATGGCGGCAACGAGTTCGGCCCCAATCGCGCTTCCTGGACGCCCGATGGCAAGTACTTGATCGCTTCCGTCAATCGCCATCCCGAATCCGATCACGAATTCCTCGACACCGAAGTCTACGAATTCAGTATCGCAGACGGCTCGCTTCGTCCTCTGACCACTCGCAAAGGCCCTGACAATTCGCCCGCCGTTTCTCCCAACGGAAAACTTATCGCCTACACCGGCTTCGATGATCGCTACCAGGGCCATCAAACCACCAAGCTTTACCTCATGAATCGCGACGGCACCAATTCCCATTCCCTCTCCGACAAACTCGACCGCGATATCCAGGACCCGCAATGGGCCGCCGACAACAGTGGCGTCTATGTCCGTTACGACGATCAAGGCGACTCCAAGATCGGTTTTTATTCCGTCGATGGCACTTCCAAGAAAATTGCCGATCATCTTGCCTCCACGACGGGTGCTGGTGGTAGCGGCACCTTCTCGCTCTCCCGTACCGGCCTGATCGCTCTCACTTATGGGCGCACCGACAATCCTGGCGACATCGCCATCTCCAATAATGGCGCAATGAAAGTCCTCACCGCGCTCAATCAGGAATTGCTCGCGCAAGAAAAACCTGGCCACGTCGACGAGTTCTCGTTCGAATCATCCAAAGACAATCGCAAGATCCAGGGTTGGATAGTCCATCCCCCGGATTTCGATCCTTCCAAGAAATATCCTCTTGTTCTTGAAATTCACGGCGGCCCTTTCGCCGATTATGGCGACCGTTTCGATTTTGAAAAACAGGTCCTGGCCTCCAAGGGCTACGTGGTTCTTTATATAAATCCCCGCGGAAGCACTAGCTACGGCGAGGATTTTGCCAATCTCATTCATCACGCTTACCCTGGCGACGATTTTTACGACCTCAACAGCGGCGTCGACGCCGTCATCGCCAAGGGCTACATCGACACCAACAATCTCTTCGTCACCGGCGGCAGCGGCGGTGGTGTCCTTACTTGCTGGACCATCGAGAATACCGAACGTTTCCGGGCCGCAGCTTCCCTCTATCCGGTCATCAATTGGTACAGCTTCGCTTTGACTTCCGACATCCCCTTCATTACTAAATACTGGTTCCCCGGTCTACCCTGGGACAACACCGGCAATTACATGCAGCGCTCGCTCACCAATCTCGTTGCCAAAGTCAAGACGCCAACGCTAGTCATGACCGGCGAGGCTGACTATCGCACTCCCATTTCCGAAGCCGAACAGTTCTACGAAGCGCTCAAACTCCTGAATGTGGATACTGTTCTTGTCCGCGTCCCCGAAGAGCCCCATGGCATCGGCCGCCGCCCCAGCCACCACATCGCCAAAATGCTTTATATTGCTGGCTGGTTTGAGCAGCACAAAGCCAAGATGTAGCGGAAGTCTTCGCATTTATCTTGCGTTTATCTTCATCGCTGTATAGGTAGTTGCACCCAGACTTAGGCAAAGGATAGAAATTCAAAGAGAGAAAAAATTATGCGCAAACGTTTAGCACTCGTCACACTTCTCGGATCACTCGCAGTTGCGATCACCTTTTCTGCCGTGGCCTTCTCGCATGCCGCGCCCGCGCCGGCCACCAGCGGCTATCACGTTATCAAGACCGTTCCGGTCGGCGGCGATGGTGGCTGGGACTATATATACGTGGACAGTGACGCCCGGCGCGTTTATGTCTCGCGTGGCACTCACACCATCGTTCTCGATGCGGACAGCTACGCCGTTGTTGGCGACATTCCTGACACTCAGGGCGTTCACGGCATCGCCATCGCCTCCGGCCTTGGCCGCGGCTTCACCAGCAACGGCCGGTCGAACGATGTCACCATTTTCGACCTGAAAACTTTGAAGTCGCTCGGTACCGTCAAAACTGATGCCAATCCGGACGCCATTCTCTACGAGCCCGTCACCAAGCGCGTCTTTACCTTCAACGGCCGCGGCAAAAACGCCACCGCTATCAACGCCGCGGATGGCAGCGTGCTCGGCGCGATCGATCTGCGCGGCAAGCCTGAATTTGCCGCCGCCGATGGCAAGGGCTCCATCTATGTAAACAACGAGGACTCCTCCGAACTTCATCATCTTGATGCCGCGAGCCTCAAGGAACTCAATCATTGGCCGCTCGCGCCGTGCAAATCGCCTTCCGGCCTCGCCATGGACGTCGCCAATCGCCGGCTCTTTTCTGTCTGCGATGAAAAAGTGATGGCCGTGGTGAATGCGGATACCGGAAAGGTCGTCGCCACGCCTGCCATCTGCGAAGGCCCTGACGCCGCCGGCTTCGATCCGTCGACGGGTTACGTGTTCGCCTCCTGCGGCGATGGCAACCTCACTGTCATCCACGAAGATTCGCCGGACAAATTCACCGTTGTCGAAAACGTCCCCACCAAGCGCAGCGCCCGCACCATGGGGCTCGACCTCAAAACTCACAACATCTTTCTTCCCGCGGCCGACTTCGATCCGCCCGCTCCCGGCGAACGCCGCGGCAAAATGAAGCCCGGCTCCTTCGTCATCGTCGTCGTCGGAAAGTAGTCTGGAATCGCAAACGCGCGGGCGTACCCACTCGCCCAAAATCAAAAAGCGTCCTGGTGAGGAGGGTCACCGGGACGCTTTTCGTTTGGGGAGTTGAGGGAACTCTTAGTGCACCACTCCAACGTTGTGCGCGCCGGAGAAAAACGACATGCCCGCGCCCGCCGTCTGCGGCAGCCACCACAATTTTCTTACCCAGCCATGCTGGCTGACCATCATCCGTTTGCCCAGGTAGTCCATAAACAACGGGCTTACCTGTGTCGCCGCATAAATCGCATTGGAACTCGCATAGGGGCGTAGGAACGGGTTGGCTTCCTGCCCATAGCCTCCAGCCACCGCGCGATGTGTCGACCAGGCGTCAAATGCCGCTCCACTGTGTCCCGCTACCGTCAGTGCATACCAAATCTTCCTTTGACGCGGGGTCTCGCGCGGCCGCGTAAACACCGGCTTTGCCGCCAGAAAAGGCTGCGCCGCCGCATTCGGAGCGATCGGCTCCACATCGGCTTTCACTTTGGGTGCTGGCGCCGAAGGCAGGGCGGAAGCCACGAGCGTCGAATCTTTCGTTGAGCTATCGGAAGCAACTGCGGGCGAGCCGTTAACCACTTTTGCCGTATCGTCCATCTGCGGGATGGAAAACAGTAAGAGCAGCGTTGCGATGACCATTCGGGACACCTCAGTTTTGCCTGTGGGTCTTGCAAGTCCGTCCCCACTCGCAATGTGGAGAATATACTGTACAAAAGGACAGGCTACACTGGCCCATTGGTCACATTCTGATTAGTACCCTCCTCTGGCACCTCCGTTTCTCATTTTTCAAACGGCAGTACTAGGCCATAAATGTGAAAATGTTTTTACATTTCCGCCCACGCAGGTGCGCCCACCCCAAGCCTCCCCGAACCGCTGATGACTACTTCCCCGACTCTGCTATAATCCGCGTGTTGATCCCTGCCTCACGGGATCACACGAAACGATGCCCGGCAACGACTCTTCCGCCGCCAAACGCGCTCGCACTCCGCAGCGCACTCCCCAGCCTCCCCGCTTCATTGTTATTGAAGGCCCTCTCCGCGTCGGCAAAACCACCCTCGCCCGCATCCTTGCCGAACGCCTCCATGCCCGCCGCATCTACGACTGCGAGGACAATCCCTTCCTCGCCGATTTCTACAAAGCCAAGCCCGGCTCCGCTTTTCGCGCTCAGATGCACTTCCTCATTGAGCGCCAGAAGCGCCTCCGCGAAGCCCTCGCCGTTGAAGCTCCCGGCCCGGTCCTCTCCGATTTCCTCATGGAAAAGGACCGCATTTTCGCCAACCTCAATCTCGACGACTCCGAGCTCAAGCTCTACGAGCGCTATTACGAAGCCCTCACCGCGGACATTCCCGCTCCCGACCTGGTCATCTACCTCCAGGCCAAGCCCGAAGTCCTTCGCGCGCGCATCGCCAAAAAAGCCTCCCGCGACGAGTCCCACATCGCCCCCGAATACATCGAGGAAGTCGCGCGTGCCTACGAACACTTCTTCTTCCGCTACGCCGCCTCCGATCTTCTCGTCATCAACACCTCCGACATCGACTTCGTCGAGCGCAGCGACGACCTCCAGCTCCTCCTTCGTCGCCTCCAAGAACCCGTCAAAGGCACCCAATACTTCCTCCCCCTCGGCGCCGAATAAGCATTTGTAGCGGCGTCCCTTTAGGGCGCCATCTTATCTTGTCCTGTGTAGGGGCGTGCTTCAGCACGCACTTTTTTCGGTCTTGGGCCCGTGTAGCGGCGCGCTTCAGCGCGTCCTTTCTGATTTTCCAAGCGGAACATCTTGCGGAAGGTCTGTTTGGTCCCTATTCTCTAATCTCTATTTCCTGTTTCCCATTCCTATTTTCTTTGCCGGCCTATTCCCGTCAACACGCGCAACTCGCCCACCAGCAACATATCAATGTTCACCGCCTGCTCGTTCCTCACCAGGTGCACATCCCGGTTCGTTCGCTCCGGACCCGTCCGGTATCCTTCCATGTGTAGGATCACGTCTTTTTCGTGCTCCAGCCGCGCGCCGTTTTTCACCGTAATCCGAAGTCTCTGGGAATCGTAATACACCATCATCTGTTGCTTTCGCGCCGCGCACCAGATGCGCAGGTCTCCCAGCGCGGTTTCCTTGCAAACCAGCGTCTCTTCTCCGGTGATGGCATTCCACTCCCGACATTTCTCGAAAATCGTGTCCCTAAAATACTTCCAGACCATCGGTGACCGCGCCAGCGCCAGCGCCCTGTTCTGCGTGTCTTCGTAGATCTGCTCTTCTTCCGACAGCTTTGCCGCCAGGTATTCCTGCGCCGCCTGCTTTGCGCTCTCATCAATCATGGAGGCTGTCTCCCAGTAAATGATTTTACACGAACTCGAATACCAAACACCTCGCGATTTGGCAATGGGACACCCCACCCTCTCGCATCTCAACAGGCACCCCCGCTTGCGTGCCCTTTAGAGTGCGGCGGCTTGCTTGCCCTGAGCCTCGAAGGGCCGCCGCTTTTCCCACCGAACCCAGACAGACTTGACGGGGCTCCCGCCTTTCGGTGGAAGCCCCGCCGCCCTTCGGTTTTGCTTTTGTAGGGGCTGGTGGCATTTATCCCGACCCTGTCGGGAGCCCGACCCAGGCGCTGCCCCTATTGCCTGTAGGTATTAGATTGCCTGTACGAATAACGGGAATAGATAAATTCCTCTCCCGTATTGTTTCCCGGATAGAACCATACTTTGAGAGCCTGCGGCGAATCGCCCGGCCGCTCGTCAAATTGAAACAGGGAATCATCCGGTGTTTCGAACCGCGTGTTAGGAATGGTCATAATCGTCGCTAGGACCTGGTCTTCATCCGCATTCCAGATCTGCACGATGTGCCGGTTGGAAATACTGTCAGCCAGTCTGAACACGTAAGTCCCCGCAGGCAGCACTTGCCCGGGGATTTCCACCGCATCGTTGAACGTGACAATAGTCTTTTTGTTCCACTGGTCCGCTCTGGCGCCCGGCGCGAACGTGGCCCCCAGCAAAACAATAGTGACCAGCACGGCGCGCAAAGCAACTGCGGCTCCTCTCAGAGTTTTCATGCTACGACCTCCTGGTTTTGGATTGACTGGGCGGGCTGGTATGGCCGGAATTGCAGCCGGACCGGTAAGGCCCGGATAGCTAAATCGTCCCGGCCAGGGACGGCTGGAAACCACTCTGTGGCGGCTCGGAATCGAGCCGGATCGGCCGAAGCCAGGAATTCGCGCAGCGCTGTGTATATTCCACAGCCTGTTAGGTCCTCGCTGCCTTCTGCCTCCCCCGTGGGATGCGCCCGCGTTGCCTCAGGTTGCGCACAAAGTTTTGCCCACTCAAATTTGTCTTTGTAGGGGCGCAGCATGCTGCGCCCGCTCTTCGAATTTGGTCTTGAATGTACGTCTGCCGTGGCGGGCGCCCAGATTGCCTCAGGTTGCGCGCGCCTTGCCTCGCGGTGAGTGCGGTGTCTGCATCCCGGCCGGTTTTACCGGGGCGAGCCCTGAAAAAAGACCGCTGGCTCCTCGAATCTGTCTTTGTAAGGGCCCAGCATGCTGCGCCCGCTCTTTGAATTTTCCTTTTGTCGTGTAGCACAGCCATTCTTGTTACCCTGAGCCTCGAAGAGCTTGCCGAATGCGGCTGTGCTCTCTTTCCCCGCCCGCCGCTGAAACCACCCTTACTGCTTAACTCGCGCCAGGGCCCACAGCCACGACAAAATAGGTTGCCGGTGTTGTGCCTACGTTCTTGATCCCATGTTCGTCATTGGAATGCGCAAATCCGGCCGACCCCGGTCCAAGTTGGTGGCTCTTCCCATTGATCGTGAGTTCCACGGTTCCTTCCCGAATCAGCCACATTTCGGAATGCACGTGATGGTGTGGCGGATGTGGTGTGCCCCCGGGCGGCAGCGTCGTTTCGTGCACCTCCAGGGATTCGCCGGTGGCGAGCTTGCCTTTCAAGACGTCACGAAACTGGGCCCCGTTCGGCGCTCGAACCGGCAGCTTTTCGAAGGGATACACTGCCGAAGGCATCGCGTTTTCTTGCGCTGCAGACTCCTCAGACATTTCTCGCCCCGCGGACTCTTCAGGCAGAAGAATCGCGGGAACCAGCGCCACCGGGAGCATTGAAAATAATTCACGTCGCGTCACGGACATGGCTTTCTCCTCGGACTGCTTTCCAGCTTTTTCGCCTCTCCCTCCGCCGTCATCTCGAACAGAGCAAGCCGACGTTTTTTCTTGCGCTTTCGTTCCTGCGAAAGCGTCGGCTTGCGCAGAGAGAAATCTCTCTTCTCTTTCCCTTAATCCCGCTACCGCCGGAACTGCCGTCGTAAAGCTGTGCTTTCGGCCTCGCCGGGAGGAACTGCCCTTATCGTTACCTCGTTATATCCTTGCTTCGCTTCTTCTCAGTGGTCGTGCGACATGCCGGCCATGTCGTGCGGCGGTTTGGAGTTCCGCCGCAGCGCTGCCATCTTCGCGTCATCGGCGGCAGCAAAATAGCCGACGGCAATGCCCATCGCTCCGTCGCGCAGCAGCTTCCCCGTCGGATTGTCGTAGGTTGCGGAAACTTTCAGCACGTCGCCTTTCGCAAACTTGTAACCGCCTTCCTGCACAAACAATTTCACCGGCACCGACTCCAGATGCCCTTGCGCGTCCGACTCCGCATCCAGCGTCGCCACCGTTTCTTTGCGCGACGCATCTTGCAGCACAATCTGCCTTCCGTAGTCGTGCATGTGCCCGCCCACGCCGAGCAGCACACCCTCGTACTTTACGGTCACCGATCCGGTCTTTTCGCTTTTCCCTGGTGGAACGTCATAACTGGAATCTCCGCACGACTTCACATCCATCCATGCGGGATAAACATTTTTGCGCGGCGCGGCATTCGCGTCTCCGGATACTTCCTGGAAGGGAATCACTACCTCGAGATACGCCTTGTCATAGGACGTGGCTGTCGGGTTATACATCATCGTCTCAACGCGAATCTTGTTGCCTTTCTCCACGCGATAACCGTAGCCGGGCATTTCCGCCCAGTCCGTCATCTCGCTGCCTGCACCGAAAATATGTTCTTCCTTATTGGGGCAGAGAAAATCCGCGCGATTCTCGTTCCAGAACGCCACGTGATGCAGCACCGTTCCCGGCACTGCGTTGCCGCCGGCATCCACGAGCTTCGGATGATACGCGAGCAGCCAGCCATCGATCGGAACGTCCCAGACCAGATCCGGCGGCTGCGGCATTTTCATGTGCGAAGTGTGCGCCGGCAAATTCATCGGGCCAACGCGGAGCGTGACGGTATGCGCGGCCGCATCCACTTTCGCATCCAGCTTGACGCCCTTGGCGACCGCATGGTGCATGCCCCCCTGCATGAATCCGCCATGGCCCGCTCCATGATTCGTATGCTCCATGTCATGCGCCGGCGCCGCCGGTTTTTCTTGTTCACCCTGTTTACCCCGAGCTGCGAAGGGAGCCGCTGCCGTGACTGCCGCCAGCAAGATCGCTCCGCAAATAGTGAAAGCTCTCATGGGCCCCTCCGCACATGGTTCCCAGCGTACGGCCGGAAACTTCTTTCATCATACTCTCGCGGAGGAAGCAGCGGAATCACGCAGCAGTCTGCGTTGTTCAGAATAAGCAGACGAAAAGCGGAAAATTGAAACTCGAAGATGGAAACACAGAAAATAAAATGCGGCAACCCCGGCAAACGCTGGCCCTGCCGTCATCCAAGCAGTCACAGGGGACAGGATGAACTATTGCTTGTTGGGCGATTCGCCGGTGACGATGGGCAAATCTTTGCGGTGGCTCCAGTCTTCCCACGAGCCATCGTACATTTTCGCGTCGTACCCCAGCATTCTTGCGGTGAAATAAATAACCGTGGCGCGCTGGCCGATGTGGCAGTAACTCACCATCAAATTTCCCTGCTTCAATCCTGCCGCGCGAAATAATTCCTTGAGCGCATCCGGACTTTTGAATTTGTTGTTGTCCTGGTCGACGACGTCGAGATAAACAAGATTCGTGGCGCCTGGTATGTGCCCGCTGCGCGGATTCCCGTCGCTCTGTGATCCGTTGTAGAACTCGTGGTTACGGGCGTCGATGATGGTGACGGCGGGCTGATTGAGATGATGGCTCACCCACTCCGCATCGGCCACGATTTCCTTGCGCGGCGCCGGCGTGATCGAACCTGTCGCGGGCTGCTTGCTTTCCGTGGACACGGCGTGGTGGGTGGCCTCCCATGCCACCAGCCCGCCATTCAAAATCGACGTGTGGTCACCGAGGCCGAGGTAATCGAGCGTCCAGTAGACGCGTGTGGTGGGGCTCACCCAATTGGTTCCGAAATACAAAATAATGTGGGAGCGATTGGAAACGCCGAGGCGCTCGAATACGGAGACGAGTTGCTCGACGGGCGGGAGCTCCAGCATCAGAGTTACCCCATGATTGTGGGGTGTGGAGATGGTTTCATATTCGAGGAACTGCGCGCCGGGGATGTGGCCCTTGTCGTAGTCCTTCTTGTCGCCGATCTGGAGCAGCACGAGGGAAGGGTCGTTGAGGTGGTCCGCCAGCCAGTCGACGGTGACGAGCATGGGCTCGCGGCCGGCGCTTGTGGGGCTGGCAGCAGTTTTTTGTTGAGCACTCGAAAGCGATCCCGCGAGCAGAAAGATGAGAAGCAAAGTGGAGAACAATAGTTTTTTCATGGGCTAGTTCCTTCGGCGTCCTTGAGAGGCATCCGCCCCTTATGACTTCACACTATGTCGTGTGCCGCCATAGTGTCAAGCGCGAAATGCATAGATGGCGAGTTCTTCCAGGAGATATCTTCCAGATGAAGTCCGGCGGCAAAGCAGATAGTATGCGGGCAATGAAAATACTCAGACGATTTACCGTTCACTACGGCATTCTTTCCTTGATTCTTTTATTTGTCACTCCTTCTATCCGCGCGCAGAAACCCGCGACCTACGATCTTCTGGTGCTTAGCAATGTGACGGTCGTTGACGTTCGAACGGGGACTTTGCAGCCCGAGCAGACGGTAATCCTTGAACGCAATCACATTGCTTCGGTGGGGCCGGGCAAGTCGGCGAAGTATCCGCGGAACGCAGCAAGCGTGAACTGCCGCGGACTTTTCCTGATCCCCGGGCTGTGGGACATGCACGTGCATCTGGTTTTCGGCGACTGGTTTCCGGACGCGCAGGATATTTCGCTGCCGCTTTTTGTAGCAAACGGCGTTACCGGCGTGCGGGACATGGGCAGCGAGCTAGACATTGTCCAAGGATGGCGGAACGAAATTGAAGGGGGGCAGCTGCTCGGGCCGCGTATTTACACTTCTGGGCCGATGCTGGATGGGCCGAAACCGCGGTTTCCGAGCTCAGTGGCGATTGCCACACCGGAAGACGCGCATCGCGCCGTCGCGGATCTGAAGCGGAGGGGAGCAGAGTTCATTAAATTGCAATCACTGATTCCGCGCGAGGCGGTTTTTGCCATCGTGGAAGAAGCCAAGAAGCAAGAAATCCCGTTCGAGGGACATGTGCCGGATGCGGTGCGCGCGAGCGAAATGTCCGCAACGGGGATGAAGAGCTTCGAGCATCTCATCGGGATTTTTGAAGGGAGTTCGCCGGCCGAGGATGAGTTCTTGAAAGGGAACAAGACGGAAGGGAAGTTCCTGGCGACCTACGATGCGGCGCGCGCCGCCGCGCTCGCAGGGATGCTGGCGAAGAACCAAACGTGGCAATGTCCGACCCTGGTGTGGGAACGCGGCGGCAATCTTATAGACGTGAGCGATTTCAGCAAGGATGAACGCGTAAAGTATGTGCCGGCATCATGGAAAAACAAAACGTGGAAGCGATTTACGGATGAAATTACGCAAGGTTATGGCACTGATGATCTCGAGACGCGAAAAAAGTTTATCGAGAAAGAACTCGAAGTCGTTGGGATACTGCACAAAGCCGGAGTGCCGTTTCTTGCGGGAACGGATACGCCCGCCGGCGTTCACATTTTCCCGGGTTACAGCCTGCACGAGGAATTGCAGCGTTTCGTTGCCGCGGGTTTCACTCCCCTGGAAGCGCTGCAGACCGCGACGATCAATCCCGCCCGTTTTTTCGGAATCGAGGATCAGGCGGGAACGGTAGAAAAGGGAAGGCTTGCAGATCTGGTGCTGCTTTCGGCCAACCCTCTCGAAGACATTGCCAACACGCAGATGATTGCCGCAGTCATCGTGAGCGGCCGCTACCTTCGCCGCGCCGACCTCGACAAGATGTTGGGCCGCGTGGAAACCGCAGCGCGTCGCCAACCGTAAAAATTTGCGGAACAACGCAATCGGAGATCTGATAGCCGTGAGAGATTTTGTCTTCGGGCGACACTGCCACGGTAAGATCGCGCTATGCGTGACCAGATCATACCTAAAATGAAGTACGACAAACCTCGCCATTGAACCTTTCTGGACGGTTGGCCGAACCCGGTAACCAGGCACGATTGGCGGGAGCTGAGTTTCGACACGGACTTCCGGCGCTATCAGACGCTCAGTACAGGACAAGGAGCGTCACGGGCTATTGCGTAGCTAAGGTCCCGCAAGCGGCCCAGGACGCCGGACTGCGGACTCCTTCCGATCACCAGCACATCGGCGCGCAATCTACGCGCCGCCGCGGTCAGCATATCTCGAATCGGACCGATGGTGATGGTAACCGGTGCTTGCGAACCAGCGGCGCTTTGCAACGCCTCGATGCGAAGGATCGCTGCTTTTTTTTTCGCCGACTGCAAGCGCTCCTCCAGATCCAATTCGACCGGCAGGTCAGGCCCGCTCGCGGGAATCACATGAACGAGCGTGAGATTCGCATGGACAGACTGCGCGGCCTGGCTGGCATACCGAAGAACTCTCTGCGAATCCGAGTCTAAGCCGATGGCGCAGACCCATTCCCGATGTTCGAGCTGCCTTGGTGAAATCGTCTCCGCGTGCTGCGTTGTCAATACCGGACAGTCTGCATCGTTCAATACCTTCGCTGTCGTGGAGCCGAGCAACATCCTGCGGAAGAGGCCAGCGTGTGTGGGCATGATGATGAGATCGAAGCCGTTCGTCCGGGCGAGCTGAGTGATCTGTGTCGCTGCAACGCCCGACAACAAGATTCTCGGGCACTCACCCACTGGGAATTCAGACTTGAGGAACGCATTGAGTTTGTCGCGAGCGATGTTCTGCTGCTCTTCGGCAACCTCGGAGAGTGCTCGCACATAGAGTTGCAATGCGTCATGACTGTAAATGTCGAAGACATGAACCAGCGTCACTCGGGCCCCGAAAATAGCCGCCGACCTCTTCACATAGGGGGCCATGGCGCTGCAGGACGGCGAGAAGTCCACAGGGAACAGAATGTTTTGGATCGTCCTCATAGGTTCGCTTCGCACAGTGGATTCCATAGCATCATTCGACTTGTCCTGAAAACGGAATGGCTTTTTTAGAACTTAGTATAAAGAGCTCGATTCATCAGGCGCGTACAGCGGTGACGCCGAGCTCGTTCCGAACAATAGGAGCGACGACGGTGCCGAGGATCTCAATGGCGTCCAACATTTTTTGGTGCGGAAGCGTCGAGACACCCATTTGGAATGTGATGCGCGAGATGCCACCAAGAACTTCATTCACATAAAGGATCTTTTTCGCGACCGTTTTGGCGTCGCCGATCAGCAGCGCGCCAGTAGGTCCGCGCAGGGCGTCGAATTGAGCACGTGTGGCAGGGGGCCAGCCGCGTTCCTTGCCGATTTCCGTAAAGGTGTGTGCATAGCCTGGAAAGAATATTTCCGCGGCTTCGTCCGTGGTGTCCGCGAGAAAGCCAACGGAGTGAAGACCTACAGTAAGCCGCTCGGGGGAATGTCCGGCGCGGCGCCCAGCCTCGCGGTAGAGGTCTATGAGCGGGCGGAAGCGTCGAGGCTCACCGCCGATAATGGCAACCATGAGAGGAAGTCCCAGCATGCCGGCGCGAACGAAAGATTCGGGCGTGCCGCCGACGCCGACCCATAAAGGCAACGGATTCTGAAGCGGGCGAGGGTAGATGGCTTGGCCGGTAAGAGCCGCGCGGTGTTTGCCGGACCAATGCACTTGCGTGCTTGCCCGGATTTTCAGGAGAAGGTCGAGCTTTTCTCCAAAGAGTGAGTCGTAGTCTTCAAGGCGCAGGCCGAAGAGGGGGTAGGACTCAATGAAGGAACCGCGACCGGCAACAATCTCGGCGCGGCCCCGGGAGATGAGGTCGAGGGTCGCGAACTCCTGAAAAACGCGAACAGGGTCGGAGGCACTCAGAACCGTGACGGCGCTAGTGAGACGGATATTTTCCGTGCGTGCGGCGGCAGCGGAGAGGATCACAACGGGAGCTGAGTCGAGGAACTCCGCGCGGTGATGTTCGCCGATGCCAAAGACGTCCAGGCCGACCCGATCGGCGAGCTCGATCTCCTCCAGTAGATGGTGCATGCGCTCCACGGGACTGAGCGTTAGACCTGTGGCCGGGTCGGAAATGGCTGCTGCGAAACTGTCGATTCCGATTTGCATCTAGGTGACTCCTCCCAGGCACGCCCAGTTAGATAGATCAGTGCGCCTGGTTGTTACAGATTCATTCAGAAAACTTTCACTCTTCCCGACGGACGATATGGTGGCCTGCGGTCTGCGAGGCGTCCTATTATGCTTTGATCAGAGAAGCTTCCAACTCGAGTTTCAGATTATCCCCAACCAGGAATCCTCCAGTTTCAAGCGCCGCGTTCCAATTAAGACCGAAATCGCTGCGCTTGATCCTCGTAGTTGCCGAGGCCCCGATCCTGGCATTCCCCCAGGGGTCTTTTGTCTCCGCCGACGGGATTTCTACTTTCAGAACCACCTCCTTGGTCACTCCATGGATCGTCAGGTTACCCTCCAACCGCAGTTCGTCTCCATGCAGCGTGATCGAGCTGCTCTTGAACTTGATGGTGGGGTATTTCTCGACATCCAGAAAATCCGCGCTCTTCAGGTGCGTGTCACGGGCGGCTTCCAGGGTGTTAATCGTACTCGCGTCGATCACCACTTCAACGCTCGAAGCAGTGGGTTTCTGCGGATCGTATACCACCGTGCCTTGCACGCCGCTGAATCCACCCCGAACATTGGTGATCATCATGTGGCGGACAACGAATTGCGCAGTGGAGTGCGCCGGGTCAATTTTGTAAGTCGTTTTCATGGAATTCCTTCTGGCCTCCGAGGGCTGGGAATGATATCTTGACGTCAAGATAGATGCACGATACAAAGCAGAAGATACATCAGTCAATGGTGATATATCGGATTGCCAATATATCTCGACATCGAGTATTATGAGACGGGTCAACGTAAAAGAGGACTATGCGGCTACTGGTACGAATTCGGAAACCGAGCGGCGAAGCGGCGAGTCATGTCTGGTGGGTGTTGCGGAGGGCCGCCCACGCGATCGAGCAGAATGCCGTTCGGAGCATCTCCGCGTTGGGCCTCGGGCTTTCGGAGTTCGCGGTATTGGAAGTGCTTCTTCACAAGGGCCCACAGCCGGTGAATGTCATCGGGAAAAAGGTTCTGCTCACCAGCGGCTCCATTACGGCAGCCGTCGATCGGCTGGAATCAAAAAAGCTGGTCCGGAGGACTGCCGATACCGGGGACCTCCGCGCGCGAATCGTTCAACCTACCGAGACGGGCCGACGCTTGATCGAGCGGGCTTTCCAGCAACACGCGATGGACATGGAGGAAACCATGGCGGTATTGAGATCCAGTGAAAGAACAGAACTCGTGCGTTTGCTTAAGAAAGCCGGGATGTGGGCAGCTGTCCGGCTGGAAGGCAATAATGGTGCAAGCAAGAGCTAGCTGGTCCTCGTGGTTGATATGCGCAGGGCAGGGCGTAAACAATCTCTATCCATGGAAGCCTCGCCTGAGAACCCGCACCAGTGGCGTGTGCCGTTCTTGAAGCGTATGTTATGACTAACGGGTCATAAACCTAGGACGGAGAACGTGATGAGCTCCCCAGAGCCGCGCCTCAAACCGGACCGCGAAATACAACTCGGTGACGCCTCGGGCGTGGCGCAGCCGGCCAGGCTTGAATTCAAACAAGGACCGAATATCGCAAACCCATCACCAGCCGAATCCCTATTAGCTGCGGAGAAACGAACCCTGGAGATGATGGCCAATGGCGCAAGCCTCTCAGAGGTCTTGAACGATTTGTGTGCCTCCATTGATGCTCACGCTCCCCCTGTTACGTCAATGGTTTGTTTAATGAATCCGGACGGCAAGGAGCTGGTGCCGGGTGCTGGCCCTCATATTCCCGCCGCACTTACGGCGGCCATCACACCTTGGCCAATTGGTCCCAATAGAGGTTCTTGCGGCACCGCCGCGTTCACGAAACAACGAGTGATTATCCCGGATATTTCAAACGACCCGCGATGGCCCGATGAAGCTCGAGATTTGGCCTTAAACCACGGGTTCTGTGCGGCCTGGTCCGAACCGCTCATTTCGAAAGACGGCGAGGTTCTTGGCACCTTCTGCTTTTCCTATGCGGAGCCCCGGATTCCAAATAGCCGGGATCTTGAGTTGATCCAGGCGGCGGGTCACATTGCGCTAATCGCGATCGAGCTAGAACGATCACACCGGGCCCTCAAAAGTGCTCTCGTCGAAATCAAGAACTCGGAACAGAGACTGAGAAGCATCATTGACACGATTCCAACGCTGGCTTGGTCTGCCCGTCCCGACGGCTCGGCCGAATTCTTCAATCGGCGCTGGCTCGATTATGCCGGCCTTTCTACGGAAGAGGCGGCGGATTGGGGTTGGACGGTTGCGCTCCACCCGGGCGACCGGGCCAGGCTCACGGATTATTGGCGCGACGTACTGGCTTCAGGGGAGACCGGTGAAATTGAGGGGCGCCTACGCCGTTTCGACGGCGAATTTCGGTGGTTCCTCTTTCGCGCGAGCCCCTTGCGCAATGAATCGGGAAAGATTGCGAAATGGTACGGAACGAACACCGATATTGACGACCGGAAGCGCGCCGAGGAAGCTCTCCGGTCGAATGAACAGAGCCTACGCCTCATCGTCGACACCATTCCCGCGCTGGTGTGTACCTTGAATGCGGCGGGCGAGGTCGAACTTTTCAATCGTCAAGTCTTGGAATATTTCGGCAAGACGACTGAGGAATTGAGGAATTGGGCCACCAGCGACGTCGTCCATCCGAATGACCTTCCTCGTGTGACCGAAACGTGGAAGCGCTCGATCGAAACGGGGCAGCCGTATGTTCTTGAGCTTCGCCAGCGGCGTGCCGACGGCGTGTACCGCTGGTTCCAATCTCGTGCTCTCCCCGCGCGAGACGCGGAAGGTCGAATCGCCGGCTGGTACATGTTGTTGACTGACATTGACGACCGCAAAAGAGCAGAAGAGGAATTGTACCGGAGCAAAGCGTACCTGACCGAAGCCCAACGACTGAGTCGGACCGGTAGCTTCGGCTGCAGGCTCTCGACAGGCGAGATGTTCTGGTCCGAAGAAACCTTCAGAATCTATGGATACGACCGATCCACCCAACCAGCGGTCGTGCGTGTTCTCGAGCGGGTTCACCCGGAAGACCAGGCCTTGGTTCAGGAACGCATGGATCAGGCGAACCGCGATGAAAAGGATTGCTGTGTCGAATGTCGCCTTTTATTGCCTGACGGTTCGGTGAAACACGTTTGTATCGTGGCTCATGCATCGAAGAATGAATCAGGAACCACGGAGTTTATTGGCGCAGTAATGGATGTCACCGCTCAGCGGCAGGCTAGCGCTGAATTAGAGAAGGCTTTCGAAGAGATCAAGCGGTTGAAAGACCGACTTCACGACGAGAACGTGGTTCTCAGGGAACAAATCGATCAGGTCTTCATGTTTGAGGAGATCGTGGGCTCCTCACCCGCCTTGAAAACTGTCCTCTCCAGCATTGTGAAGGTCGCCCCGACCGATTCAACCGTGCTGATTACGGGTGAAACGGGCACCGGGAAGGAAGTGATTGCGCGCGCCATCCATAAGGGTTCACAGCGTGCTGGCCAGGCTTTCATCAGCGTGAATTGCGCCTCGATTCCCTCTTCGCTCATAGCCTCAGAATTATTTGGCCACGAGAAGGGGGCATTTACAGGCGCCTTGCAGCGCCGCCAAGGTCGTTTTGAGCTGGCGAACTCCGGCACGATTTTTCTTGATGAAATCGGCGAGCTTCCCCATGAAACGCAGATAGCATTGCTGCGTGTGCTGCAGGAACGCCAATTTGAACGAGTAGGAGGCAATCGTGTGCTTTCAACCGATGTTCGAGTGATTGCCGCTACCAATCGCGATTTATCGGCAGCGATCGCTGCGGGAGCCTTCCGGGCCGACCTCTTCTACAGATTAAACGTCTTCCCGATCCATGTGCCGCCCCTACGGAACCGAAAGGAAGACATTCCGATGCTGGTCGAGTACTTCGTGAAGCGCTACGCGGAGAAGGCCGGAAAGCAAATCAGCAAAATCGACAAAAATACGCTCAAGTTGTGCCAGTCCTATCATTGGCCGGGAAATATCCGCGAGCTGCAAAATATCGTCGAGAGATCAGTAATCCTTTGCACCGGCGATGCCTTTTGGATCGATGAGGCCTGGCTCTCAAGCCAAAAGGCACCTCACACGAAATCATCCGCTCCTCTCACAACGACCCTCAGGAGCTATGAAAAGGAACTCATCGAGGCGGCTCTTGCGGAAAGCACCGGAAAAGTGGCAGGGCCAAATGGAGCGGCCGCCAAACTCGGAATTCCGCGGTCGACGCTGGATTTGAAAATCAAACAGCTCAATATAAAGAAACACACCACCCGGTAAGTGCCTCGCTCAACTCCCGGAATCCTGGCACTTCCCAGGATCCTGTCACTCCAATTTCCTTTTTGACCTTTGTTTTCAATGAGATCCAATTGGGCACTCGTTTGCACTCCCCGTGATCCGTACTTGGATGGAAGGAACGCAGTGCAGCACAGCCGCGACTGCGACGTTGGTCGAGTGGCCTGATCGATGGCTTTCAGGATTGAGACTGCGACGCGAGGGGGATTCACAGTGTTCACCCTCAGCGGCCGAATCGAAACACCGGCGATAGCCGAATTGAGGAGGCTTTTTGATCTCCAAACGAACTACCGCGACATCGTTGTAGATCTGAAAGACGTGAGTTTAGTCGGTCGTGACGTGATGGGTTTTCTCGCGCGTTGTGAAGCGGATGGCGTGAAGCTTGAGAACTGCACTCCCTATATTCGCGAATGGATGGAGAGAGAGAAGGATTGAGGTTGGCCTCGAGCGGAAGACATAGGAGAGCAGACATAGATGAAAGGCATATACAAAGCCGTCGAAGTCTCCTCACCGGGCAGGCTTCGCGTGGTGGAACGCTCAGTTCCTGAACCTGGAGCGGGTCAAGTTCGGATTCGCGTGGAAGCATGCGGAATCTGTCACACCGATGCCGCCACGGTCACTGGCATTTATCCGGGTCTCACTCTGCCGCGCGTTCCTGGGCATGAAGTGGTTGGCCGCATTGAAGCCTTAGGCAGCGGTGTGTCTCGATGGAGAATCGGTCAGCGCGTTGGTGTCGGCTTGATCGCTGGCGAAGACGGGGTGTGCGAGCCGTGCAGACGCGGAGACACTGTGAATTGTCAGAACCCAGTTGTACTGGGGGTGACCGTGGATGGAGGATATGCGGAAGTGATGATCGCTGAAGCTCGCGCCATCGCTTCCATTCCTGACGAGCTCAGTTCCGCCGAAGCCGCCCCGCTCCTCTGCGCGGGTATCACCACCTACAACGCTCTTCGCAACGCCGGCTTGCGCGG
>Ga0137415_10001861_pt1 | contig 21031 bp, 9 predicted proteins | sample CZODoug3_1_1_16f_FD_183082 | JGI IMG/M metagenome (GOLD analysis project Ga0137415, IMG submission 183082) | Vadose zone soil fungal communities from Angelo Coast Range Reserve, California, USA - CZODoug3_1_1_16fungal (Hybrid Assembly) | ecosystem: Environmental > Terrestrial > Soil > Vadose...
TACTGTCCTTCTCCCGCCAAAACCGCAGGAACGGTCTTCAGCAAAATCCTGCAGTCGAGCAACAAGCTCCATTTTTCGATATAGGCAAGATCCAGCATCATGCAAATTTCAAAGCAAGGATTCGTGCGGGCCATGACCTGCCAAAGCCCGGTGACACCGGGTTTCACGCCGAGGCGCCGGCAATGTTCGGAGCTATATTGAGCACAGTCTTCTACCGGATGAGGTCGCGGGCCAACCAAGCTCATGTCCCCTTTCAGGACGTTCCAAAGTTGCGGCAGTTCGTCGAGACTGTATTTGCGAAGAAACTTGCCGAACCGTGTGACACGAGGATCATCGGCGATCTTGAAGAATGGGCCACGGCGCTGGTTCAGCCGGATCAGGTTTTCTTTCAGCCCGTCCGAGCCAGCGACCATGGTCCGAAATTTGTAGCAATCAAATTCACGGCCACATTTGCCCACACGCAGCGAGCGATAAATCACAGGACCATGCGACCCGAGCTTAACCGCAATGCCGATCACCAGCATCAGCGGCCAAAGGAAAAGCAAAGCAAGGGAGGACACGAATACATCCATGATCCGCTTCAGTACCATCCTCATCCCAATGATGGGCTCCGCTCGCCGTCCAGGGCCATCGCCATCCGCGACACATTGGACGAGTGACTCACAGTCAGTTGTCGGATAATAAGTGGTAAATATCCTTGCCTTTGCTAGAGGAGAGCGCTGACCGACAATCGGGACTTTGGAACGGGTTGGGTTGCGTAGCGGCCAAAGCAGTGCCTCTTCTGCGAGTGGATGAGAGGTTCGTCGCTTGACAAGCATAAGAAGTCACCCAGCACGAATTTCCACTCTTAGGGAGCGTGGCACCCTCGCTTTGCTCCTTGAGAAGCGTGGAGCAACACACCACAGTGGGATACGCGACTGGCAATTGAAACATAGAGATAACGAACGAATTCGTCGATAAGGTGGACTCTCTATTTAAAATACCGGGGAAAACCCTATAGGCCTGCGGAAGATCTTTGATAAATTCTTCGTGTCAGCCTTCCTGAGACGCCCAGCGGAGAGAAGATGGTTCCGAGTTCGAGCACGCGGCGGGAGAAGAATAGAAGGCGAGGCGGAAGTTTGATTGTTTCCCTGTGCTTCCTCTATGTCTTTGTTTTGCTACAGTTTCCAGCATCCGGTTACGCACACGCAGGGTCCCAAGAACAACAGAGGGAACCCCTGGGCTCGCTGAGCAGCGTTGGGGAAGTATACGTAAATGATTCCGTGGCGCCGGTCGAATCCACGATTTTCTCGGGTGACAGACTTCGCACGGGTGAGACCGGCACGGCCACGTTTACCGTAAGCGGGAAAGGTTCACTGAAAATCTTTCCACGTAGCGAAGTGGTGTTTCCGGGCAACTACCAGTTCACGGCGGATTTGAAGAACGGAACCGTGGTATTGAATTCCGTCAGCGGACCGAGCGGAATCACCTTGCGCGTCCAAAATTTTGTCCTGGTCTCCTCGATTCGACAACAATCGGCGACAACGAGAATTGAGGGGGCCGCAAACGGTTCTTTTGTTGCTTCGTGCTTGGATGGCAGCGTGGGAGTCCTTACTGTGGAGGGGAAGTCCGGACAATTTCTCCAGGCAGGTCAGTCTCTGAGTATTTCTGCCGGAAAAATACTGTCTTCTGTATCCCCTGCTCTGAATACGACGGGACACAATTTCCATTCGGGCTGGCTCTATCTTGGTTTAGGAGGGGCTGCCGCCGCCGCAGCAGCAGCAGGATTGGGTCACGGCGGGGGAAAGCAATCGATCAGTCCATCAGTGCCTTGAGGGAGGCCGCTCGGGGTCCGATCCGGCCGAAAAAGGGATTCTCAATGTCCGTTGTTATGGCTCTTGGCAGTTGCGAGTCCGGGAATGGTATTCTGCCAATTCTCTACTTGCAAGCTAGGCAAGTAAACCCTGCCAAGCCACTGCGCAGATCAACTTATTTCCTGGGTGCTGCCGGATTAGAAAGCCGGAAAACGATATCAATGTCTTCTTCGGTTTCAACCGATCGGCCAGCCAACAAAGTTTCCGTAAAGCGCCACTGCCGAACTGCATTCATGGCCGCTGCCACGAGAATAGGGGGGCCGTTGGCAGACTGCAAGTTCTCCACAGACCCATGACGGTCAATAATAGCGTGCAGCTTGACAGTGCCCTGGATGCCTTGCTGTTTTGCGTCTTCGGGGTAAATAGGCTCGACGCGCGAGAGCAAGTGGCCGAGCTGGAGGCTCGTTCCCTGGCGTTGTTTTTTCGAACTTCCATTGGGTATCCGAAGGGAAGGATAGGGATCGGCAAGGATTGCAACCGCCCCGGCTATGTTCGCCGGAGTCGCCGGCTGGTTTGCCGCTGGCACGGAACTTGTCTTACGCTCGGGTTCAGGGGGCCGAACATCATGTAAAGGAAGCGGCATCAGATTCGCAGGCTGCCCGATTTTGGTTTCCAGCTGCGGAGGTGTCGGGGGCGAGCCGGAAGGAGCTTGCTGCTGTGCTTTCTCGACAGGGGAAATGTTGACGTTGGTCGAGACGCGCGGTAACTCGTTTGTTGAGTGGCCGCGCGTGAGCACACTTTCCACGCGATGGCTCGGAGTTTTGACCGTGATCGCCGGTAAAGATTTTTTCGCAGCATTTGCCGGTCGGGGAGAATGTTTCGGCGACGTATCCAGAATGCTCTCGATAATGCTCTCGATTTTTTCGACAGGCAGAGGCTCGACAACTGAGGTTTGTGCTTGCGTCTTGCTGGCCGGTGGATTGGGAACGCTCGGAGTTGTCGTTACGGGGGGAGGTGTTACCGGTTTCATCGCTTCGCTCAATGCCGGCGTTTTCTGCGTCACGTCAGCCATCATTTCACTCTGAGCATTATGTTGAATATTGGCCCACTTAATAAATGTCAATGCGATGAATCCGGCCAGAATACCTAACATAAGAAACGTGTCCCCCCTTCGATGCAGCACTACAGGACTCCCCTGATCACCTGCTAATCTCCATCCAGGTCGAAGAGCCTTTCTGTTTGGCAGCATTCCGGTTCTCGCGTAAGTTCTCGGCGCTGTGATCCGGGGGGCCGCGGTATTTAAGGTGGGGGCAGCGGCAGGAGAGAATACCGAAGCCTCTCCATGTTGATCAATGACCTCACCGGACGTCGAACCTTCGGGGATCATGCTTCCCGGCCGGGGAGCGTTCGGAGTTTTCAATCGTTCGTTTTGTTGCTCGCAAATCCTCTCTACTTGTCTCTGAAGATTACTCGGAGAGGCCTGTGTGGAACCCGCGGCGTCCTCTTGCCTGCACTCCCGAGCCAATTTTGCAACGCGCAGTCGAATTTCTTCGAAGACTCGCTGATAGGTGTTGGGATCCTGGCCATAGGGGTCCTCGATGTCACAATCTTCGACCTTGGAGTATTCATCAAATGCCAGTGTCCGGGGGCGGCCGCTCATGTTGATAACGATATCTACCTGTTCCCAAACTTTGGGCGAGATCCTCTTGGACTCCAGACCTTCCACCCAATATCCGTTTCTCATGAGCGTTTGCTTGGTCATCTCTGTCACAAAGCCTATCGGCGCCAAGCCTGCGCTGAACGCGTCGATTGTATCGGAAGCATCGACGCGTGCGATTGCCTCTGCCATCGGGCTGCGACAGGCATTCCCTATGCAAATGAACAAGACCCTTTTGCGGCGGTATTTGCTCATCAGGATTTTCTCTCAAACAATTAATTCCTGGCGGTTGGGGCCTCCCGCCTCGAGGTGCGAACTACTCTGGCCAACTACAAAAATGGGCCTTAAAACCGAATTATGGGCCTGCTCAATACCTCTTTCAATCAGGTAAAAACCTGAAAGAATCTGGAGCCCTGTGTAGCGAAGGGCGAGGAACGCGCTCTTCCGTCGGCCAGTATTTTGCAAATCTATCGATCCCAGATTTGCTGCTACTCTGAGATAAGTCGAACATCATCGATCCACACGGTGCCCGCGATTTGGTTATCCAACTTGTTGCTGACAGACCTGACTACTCTCAGGAGCAGAAGGCGAGTATCAGGGAGGGTGGTGAATTCGGCGTGCTGTTCCGACCAACCTGAGGTACCAACGAGGTTTTCCGATGAGACGAAGATATTGCCCATATCGTAGGCATCACAGGCTTGGAATCTCGGCCCGCTGTCGGTGGTGATATCTTGCACACGCATATGGCCGGAAAATCGGTACCGCGTTTTCGCTTGAACAGGTACGTATTGGAACACATGGCCATAATCGATGTTGCGCGACCCGTCGAATGTAATTCGAAGTGCGCGCACACCTTCAAATACGCCGACGGGGTCCAGACTAACAACGGACCCTTCTATAGGCAGAACACGCCAATCCAATCCCCCATTGAGAATGTCGGACTCGAAGCCGCCGTTTGTAACTAGATTCGAACTAGGCACCATGGATTGTACTTGCGCCGGAAATCGCTGCGCCAAGGCGGACCAGGTCTTTGACAGCTGTCCCAGCTCCCCGTGTTGAATGAGCCCATCGAGATAGGGGAAAGCCTCTCGCAAGTCAAAGGGCAGGCCCAGTTGGAGAATGCGAGCCCAAACCTCTTCTGCGCCGACGATGTCGCCCCTTTCGATCAGGAAATTCAGGTAGTCAAAGAAAACGGGAGGCTGAGGCGGAAGCATTTCCAGAAGTGCGTTTCTGTCGCGCGTCGCGTTCGTTGCGAGCGTGAAGACTCTCCTTCCGGCGGTGCCGTCTTCCTGAAGAACCATTTGTAAGGTGCGAAGCGCCTCCGGAATCTTGCCCGCTCGAACATAAAAATTGGCCAGCCTCCAGTTGATCTCCGGTGAATTTGGAAAGAGGCGTCGAGCGCGCTGGAAAGCGTCAAGAGCATCATTGGAACGTCCTGCCCAATCGTAGCCGGCTCCCAGGTCAGCCCAGAAGTGCGCATCGTGTGGGCTAAGGCGTGTGGCATTCTGATAGAGCAGCACAATTTCATCGGAATTCCCACGATCGGCGTACAAGTGCATGAGGGTTCCCAAGGCGTCGTAATATTCTGGGTTAGCAGGATCCCACCTTATCGCCGTTTGAACTGCATTCGGTGACCCCTTTCGAAAATACGCAGCAGCCACCGCTCTTCTCACGGCTAGATAGATGAAGAATAACAAGCTCATCAGCAGGAAAATCCGAATCACGAAGGTATGCCAGCGCGCTTCTCTCAAGTTCTCTCACCGCCTAGATCCATGGCGAGAATAGCACTATCCCGCTACTGACTCTACCAATAGTATCGAGTTCGATTTTCTGCGTCGCTCTGGGCTTCGAGACTTCTGAGAACGGTAATCCGCGTGGAAGAAGTGAATAAGAAATAAGAGTCTCAAAACATGCGGTTGCGGCCTTACATATCAAAACCTAAGAAGAACTGACGATTTGCTACAAGCGAACAGTCGCCTCCATTCCAACCAGCAGCGTTCGGAGCCGGGGGTTATGCAACTTTACATAAACCCAAGAGATGCAGAACACTGTGAATCTCAATTGCTTCCCTGCGAACTCTCAACAGGCCCTGTTTTTCCCAGTTGGTGAGCAGCCGGCTCACGGTAGACGAGGTCATCGCTGTCATCTGCCCAAGCGCCTCTTGCGAGACGTTGATTTCGACATGCCTGTTCACCTTGTGACCAATTTGATCGATTAAGCGAACCAGTGCATGCGCCAGACGCGGAGAGGCCATTTCAGTGGCTATCTCACAATAGCGGCGTTCTAGCTCATCTAGATGCCGTACAAGGATGCGCTCTGCATTGCGTTGAAGGATAGGAAAGCGCTCTAAAGCCGCCTCGAAGGTCGCTGCGTCCCAGACAAGTACGTTGCAGTCCTGGAGTGCTTGTGCTGTTGAGGAGTACCTACTCCCAGGCACCAAACCAACCTCGCCAATCACTTCACCAGGAGCCACAAGTCGAAGAATAACTTCCGTGCCACTCTCACCAACCTGCGTTATCTTCGCGCGGCCGTCAGTCAGCAAGAGTGTTTCCGTTATCGGATCGCCCACCAACAACATCACCTGGCGGCACATGTACCCTCTAGGGCGAGCCGTGGATAGGATATCAGTACAGACAGAACTAGGAAGACCCGCAAATAGCTCGTACATTTCCAGCAACGGACTCTGCTGCTTCGGCTCGGTCATAATAGGTCTCCAACGACTGGCTGAAATATTCCGGATGGAACTCCACCCAAATGCTTATTTAGTCTTCGGCGCCGCGAAGAGAGAATCCTCCAGCTTGGGATTCACTACGACGCTCTCGACGGTCATCTTGTGCGATTGCTTGACCCCTTGCACGGTAGTTTCGAGAACGTACGGAACGATCAATCCACTCACGGACTTATAGTCGCGGTAATAAATCTCCACCGGGTGCATCTTGCCATCCATGCGGCGGGGGATACCTTCGATCTTAACCTCCAGAAACGTCTGTGCATCGACCCAGAGGTGCCGCACTTGCCCACCTTTCATAGTGAGCTTTAGCTTATAGGCATCGTGCCCTTCCACCTTCTCCACTCCCTCAAGGTCCACTCGAGTGCCTTTAGTCGAATAATCGACCAGCGGACCGTCCAGGTCTGACTCCATGGAAGTCGCTTTCATTTCATCGGCGGAGAATGGTTCCACCACTCTGCGTCCAAGGAACGGTCGCAGCTTCCAGCCGTTCGCACCGTCGTAGACCTGCACAGCCTTGTCGTTGGCGAACTCTATCTCAAGTCGTGTTTTACGGCCGCGCTTCATCTCCATAACAAATGGCAGTTGTACGTTCTGCTTTCCCCCGGCGTCCAACTTGCCCGAGAAAGACATGGTCTGGACTGCCCGCCACGACTGCAGACCCCCTCTCGCCGCGACGTTCTTATCGACGATCTGAGCCGCGGTAAGTGTCTCGGGTGCAGCGGAGGTGGAAGCCCCAACCATTGTTATGGGCATGCAAACGAAGGACGCAACACAATACAAAAACATTTTTTTCAACATTGATGGATCACTCCTGACCATTTTATCTGGTTATATGTAGAGCTATTCTGCAACCAATCCCTCGACGTGAAAATTGCCGATAACGATGTCTACGTGGTCTCCGCGCTTTATCAATCCTTTGTTCGAAAAGGCCATCCAGTATTCCTGGCCGTTTTGCGGTGTGCTGGTTTGGCGCAACAGCCCTACCTTCTCCATCATCGGGACAACAAGCTTGGCCCCGGTCCTCTCGTCGATCAAATAGGGGGTGAGGTTTTTATCGTTGACCACCTGGGCCTTATTGGCATCCACCACACGGTAGCTAAACCGAAGCAAGGCACCCGAGGCGGTAACCCGAACTGCGAGGTTGTCGATGCCATAGAGGCGCTTGTAGAACTTCATACCGCGGTCGCTTCTCGCAACTGCGGGAGCTGGCGGAACAGCCTTGGGAGCAGTCGCGGGTGGCGGAGAAGGCGTCCCGGGTTGTGCTTCCCCGGTCTTAACTTGCCCTTGTGCAGTTTGTGCGAAAGCGGGAACGGCCATGCTGCTCGCGAGAACTCCCGCGAGCAGCATGCCCTTGGTGCATTTTGCCAAGTGCTGAGACATCGTCCTAATTCCCCGACAACGGAACGTTGAATGTCCCCGACGGCGTCACAATTCTCAGGTTACCAGTCCTGATGGCTGTTGAGTTCGCTGGTGTTCGCGTGAACGTCACGTTGACGTCGCAGCTGTTGGTGGCGGCGACGATCGCACCCGGAGTGCAGGTCGTGCCAGCTGCGATCGTAAAGTACGCCCCGCCAGCCGTGATGGTAACGCTGGTGATCGTCAGGTTACCGCTGGCAGCATTGTTGTTAACCTGCGCAGTTAAAGTCGTGTCCGCCGGAGGCGCCGTCCCGAAGGCTAAGGGAGCCTGCGTTACGGCCACCGCGGTCGCCGTGCCGGTCAAGCTTACATTTTGCACCTGCGACGGCAGCGTTAGTGGATTGGTGAAGCGCACTGCCAGATTGGCAAACTTGTTAGCCGGGGTCAGCGACGTAGGCCGGAAATTCACATTGATCGTGCAGGTTCCGCCTACCGGTATCCCCAGCCCGCCTATCGGGCAGTTGACGTTGGTTTGAGTGAACTGGTTGGCATTTGTGCCATTGATAACAATGCTGGTGATGAACAGTGGTCCGACGCCCGTGTTGGTCACGGTTACCGGTTGAGCTGCCGTAACGGTTATGGTGTTGACCAATTGGCTCCCAAACGCCAGTGGTGTCGGTAGAACGGTACCCGACGGCCGCTGGCCTTCACCGGTCAGCGTCACTGTAATAGGTACGTTCAGGGGATTATTCGGATCTGTCTCTGTCACATTAAATGACGCAGTCTTCGGGCCGACTCCGGCCGCGCTATTAGTTGGATGGAAGGTGAGGGTGATCGTGCAGCTCGCCCCTGCAGCTAGGTTCCCGCCGCAGTTGTTGCTGCGTGTGAATTGATTCGCGTTCGCGCCCGTAAGCGGGCCGACGGTGTACGCGAGGTTTGCCGTCCCGTTATTGGTGATCGTCGTCGTCAGGGTACCTACGGTGCCAATCTGCACGGATCCGAAACCCACGAGCGTCGGCCACACAGTTATCTCACCTTCGGCGGGGGCACCAGTCTTTACCACCTCATGGGCGCCTCTGTCGAAGTCAGGTCCTTGCGGCCTGGGTGTGCCGAAGAAGTCGTGGTTCGGCGCCAGCTGGCTATTTGCTGTATCTACTGCCGGAGAATTCAACCCGATGCGGTAGTCGGCCAGCGGTGTCCGCACAGTGCCCGCCGTCGTAATGAGTGACGAATTGCTCAATGAGAGCGGACCATAGCGTACGTCGATGAAGTTGCCGCCTTCATCCTCCGTAACTGCCGGAGCCATCATGAAGGCAGGGGTCGGTGGCGTGCCGTCGATGATCCCTGGGGTTACACGAGAACCGTTGCAGTACTCCTTGACGAACCCCGGGTTGGACCCGTTGATATTATGCGCCGCCGCCGTGCCGTAACCTCCGCTCGTACTGGTCAGCATCGAGAACGTCGGGTTCATCCGGCCATTCGCGCCATTGGTCGGACTCGTATCGCCGACAATCCCGAGGTCCCAATAGTGCGCGCCACTCGGACATTGACCGATAGAGGTCTGTATCAGCGTGGGAACTAGTGTAACCGTGGCGGGAACACCAGGATTCGCACCGCTCCCGGCAGGGCTGGTTACACTGAAGGAGAACGAGCGGTTGTGCCAGATGATGTCGTTCTCCAGCATCGGGTTGGAGAATTTCTTGAGCGACGCCGGCACAGAAGGACCGAAGGCGCTAACCAGAGCGGGGCTGTGCAGTTCCGAACTGATTCCCGCCGGCTGGGGCGCGGAGGTCATCGGGTTGCGGCGCACAACGGATCCCACCGTGGCCGTGCTGTCGTTGTTAGCAATTGTGTTGTTGATGATCTGGCTGAACACCGTGTTGTCTAGGGAGATTCCGCCTCCTGCGTAGCCCGCCACGTTGTCCACGATCATGTTGTTCGTCAAGCTGACTACCCACCAGTAACCAGGCAGGTCAGGATTGCGAGCTACGTCATCGCCGTTCACGTCCTGCAAGCGAACCCCGCCGCCGTGCCCACCTGCAGCGTGGTTGCCCAGGATTAGGTTGGAGTCCACGATCACATCGCCTGTTCCCAAAGAAAGGGCGGTAGCGGTTCCGGTCTCGCCCTCGATGGCGAGTCCACCGCCCTCGGTGTTGGAGCTCTGGTTGAAGCTCTGGTTCCATAGGATCCAGTTGTTAGCGATCGTGCCTTTCCAGCTCAGGCCGATGTGGCCGATGCCCCCGCCATCTCCCAGGCTAAAGTTGCCGCAGACCCAGTTGTAGTTAACGAGGTAGTTGTCCGATCCAGAGCACATCGATAAGCCGGCACCGGCTGCGCCCTGTCCCAGGTTGCTCTCGAGAGAACCGTTTTGCGTGATTGAATTGTGATGGATTTTCACGTTGGTATCGAAGTTGAACGGCCCAGCACCTGCCAAGCCCAGCAGGTACGGCTGGCCGATACGAACGCCACCCGTGAACACTCCCGCGTTGCCGTAGAACCGGCCATTGGAGATCTCTAGGTTGTGGGCCCAGCCATTGACGTAGATAGCGCCGCCGGCGTCACTCCCGGTGATCCCGATACCATCGATGCGCGACGGATAGCAATTGTAATTGCTGGTGTTATCAACACCGGCCATCGTGCACTGCGAGGCTGGGATGTTTCTCGCTGTGACAGTGATTCCGGCTCCCTCTTCCGTGCTGAGAACCGACGGTTCAAGGCCAATTATACCGCCGGTAATTTCTTGTCCGGGTAGTATATCCGCCCGCGGGACAACACCTGGGATCGCGTTACCCTGGAGGTCCAAACCGAACAGACCGTTGATCTTCGTCCGCCATTGCTCCAGTTTCTGGGTAGGATATTTCGCAGCGTTGATAACTACGGACGCCGCGCCGACACCTTGCAGACGGACCGGCTTCCACATGATCACCAGCTCCGGGTAATTCGCCGCACCCGCCAAACAACCCGCACTGGGTACGGAGCCGCATATGGTTGTAGGCGTGGCGGGGTTAATCGCACCGTTGAGCATAATGAGGTCGCCCGGTTGCGCAGCATCGATCGCATCCTGAATCGGGTGCAGCAGACCGTTTGGCGTCGCAGTCGTCTGAGATGGAGGGTTCACATAAATCGGCTGTTTGCCTCCGATAGTGACGGTAACGGTGTCGACTGACTTCATGCCGTTGCATGCCGTGATGACTAGCTCGCCGGTCGTGGCGCCGTCCGGCACAGTAGCGGTGATCGACGTGTCGCTCCACGAATTAATCGTCAGCGCAGCGCCGTTCAACGTGGCCGTGCCTGGGCACTGACTATTGCCCTGATTATTGCCCTGAGTACTCCCGAAGCCGTAGTGGCGCGTTATGTTCTTCAGGTTGAAAGGGGCTGTGGTGGAGAAAGGACCTCCGTAGGCATTGTTTGGCACCTGCACGTCGCCCAACGCGGTGATCGTCAATTTGGCGCCTGCCGCGCTCACCCATGGTCCAAACTGTCCATCGCCGTCGACCCTCAAAATAGCCGGGGTAGCATCCGGGTATGCGCAGTCAACCGGGTTATATCCCGAGGCGAATGCGGCAGTCGGCAAGACCGGGGTATCCATATAGGAAGTGGTACCCGGCATGAAAGGCCACGTATAGCAGAAGTTACTGTAGTTCGGGTTGAACATGGGGTCGGTGATCATTCTGCCCGGATGAGCCGGATCGGGAATCGGGCCCGGATCGTTCATGCACGTGATCATCATGTTAGGAGCATAGCCGGTCGGATTGGGAGGGTTGACCTCCCAAGTCGAGTAAACCAATCCGTTGAACGTACCGAACTGGTCGGAATACACGCGCGCAACCTCCACCCCATTAAAGTCACGGAACGATACCGGAACAAAGGGTACGGCAAACTTCTCACCAAAATCTGGCGCCGCCGTGTTGAATTCCGAAGACGCGTCGTCCAGGATGATGCCCGTAAAGTGGCTGGCAATCGGAGTCTTGGTGAAGATCAGGAACTCGGCACCCGACTGCATCTGGTCCTCAAGCGTAACCTCCCGGCGATCGCAGAGAGGTTTGGTTGCGCCCGCGAAGGGAGCGACTTCTAGCGATCCTGGGTAGATGCTCATGTAATCGGGAACGATATGGGGAGATCCCACGCACGGAGTGGAGAATATTCCGACTCCCCCCGGTCCGAAATTGGCAAAATTGGTGCGGCCCAGGTTCGCGGTTGCATTGTTAGGATTATTGAGGTTATACGCGTCGACGGACGCCTGGTCTGGCATGATGAAAATGTTGACCATGGCGCCGAATTGTGTCGTCACCGGGGCGACATACGAGTCTCCTATAAGGATGTTCTTGTCTTCCTCTTTCACGATTTCGTAGCCCGGAGGCACAACCACCTCGACCACGTACTTGCCAGTGGGCAATATGTTTGCGACATGGGTAACAAGCGGGTTGCTGGGAGCCGGGTTGGGGTTGGGCACGCATCCCGGAGCAGCCGGAGTGGTGGCTGTGGCAAGGGCCCCGGCCTTGCAATTCGCGCTCGGGAACTGGTACTGGCCATCGTAAGGGGCAGGCTCGACCTGATTCCAGTTGTGAAAACCGTCATAGCACTTGTACTGATTGGCCGGACCCAAGGTATAGGTATAGTAGGGATCTGCGGTGTCCTGGCCCGGGCAGTTCATGTAGGGGATTCCAGTAGCTGGATTAACGCCGGTGGCCCAGTCATCCCAGCTGGAAGTCTTGGTTGTATCAATCAAGGACAGGCTTTGCGTCCCGTCCGCGGTTGTGATCTCTTGGTAGAGGTTCACGGTGACGCGCGGGACCAGCGGTTCCCAAGTGTTCTGGAACCCGAGGTTCGGATCGTCAAATGGGCGAGTCGAGGCGTAAATCACGTGCCCTAGGAGGCCGCCGTTCTCGCCTGGAAGGTAGGGAGTCTTGCCCCAGTCCATATATTGAGGCTGGCTAATGAAGCTCTGAAAGCCCTCGGAGAGCGTCGTGCCGGGATCAATTCGAGTGGTCTTGCCCGGCGTGTACTTGGCTCCTGGAACCTGCCTATTGCCGGGAAGTGAGAAGGTTTCTGTTGAATTGAGTACTCCCGCGTACGGGGGAGCGGTGTCCACAGATCCACCCGCGTTGTTTGCAATGTGTACGCCTGTCCCCTTAAAGCGCGTCGTATCCGACTCAACGACGTACCAGTTGAACAGCGGGAACAATTCGCTGAACACCGCGCTACCTGCGGCGTCGGTGCCTAGGACGTTGGAAATTTGGCCACTCCGGTACCGAATCCTGTAAGGAATCTGAACCAGTCCTGGCTCACCGGGGTCTTGGACACCGTTTTGGTTCAGGTCCATATAGGTGTTCGAATAGTGTTTGTTGAACCAGGAGAACACAGGTACGTCGCCTATGTTGGAGGTCCTCACTCCGGCTGTGGTAGTAGCTCCGGCTAGCGGGAAAGTGTAACTCTGGTATTCAATGATCTGGTCGAGCCATTGATCCCAAACGACGATCTCGTATTGGCCATCAGGGAGACCGGTAAGGGTGAAATGGCCATCGGGATCGCACCGCGCAAAGCCAACATTGGCGCCGACACCGTTCTGGGAATTCGCGCCCACGTAGCAAACTGACTGGTCCAAAGGCACGTGCGAGTTGCTGTCGTAGAGTGTCTGATTCCAAGGACGCGACATATGCAGGTTCGTGACTTTACCCGTGACCGTGTTGGGGCAAGGAGTCGCGTTAGCGACCGTAGCTTTACACACCGCCTTCTGCGCTGCTTGGATATGTCCCGGGTTGACGAAACCAATGAAGCCGTGGAAGCCTGGCGGTCCAAACTCCTGGAAATAGGAGGGTTCGCCCAGCTTAGCGAAGGCGTCATTGGCGTGCGTGCCTTCCAATGTGGAAGTCTGGAGCCACTGCTCTCCACGAGCTTCCCTCTCGGCTCCTGGTTTCGCGAAAACGTCAAATCTATTGGGGAACAGGTTCTTGATCAGCGCCTGGCCAGCAACCGGTGAGGGTGTTTTGCCGTCCGACTCGAGGGCCGGGCAGGTGATGATCACCCCGACAGCATTCAAGATGTTACCGCTGGCGTCTGTGGTGGTAGGAGAAATCGGGCACATATTCAAGCCGGTAGCTGTGTCAATCCTCCCATTCAGGGCATTCGTCAAAGGCATGTTAAACATGTCGTAGGTCATCTGTCCGGTAGGGTCACCGGTAGCGCCAGCTACGTCGTTAAGGATGATCTGGAACCCCCCCAGTCCCTGCTGCTCTTCAACGCCATCGACGCTTCCGTTGGTGGGGTTATTGTCCTCGAAGACGAATATGCCGAGTTGCGCGGGCGGCACTGGGTTAGGTTCGGCGAGCACGGTGACGGGAGCAAATGCCGTCAGACTCGAGGCGGCCGGCGAAGGGATCGGAGAGCCTCCCATGGTATGTCCCGGCACAGTATTCCCAGTGTTGAAAGGGTTAGCAGCATCGCCCGGCAGAACTGAGATGTAGTAGAACTTGTTCGGATCGAGGACTACCTGGTCAGGGGTAATTTGGGGATCAGGGGGGACCGGCACATGGGTGTTCGTGACTGGATTATAAACCGTCTGTCCGGTTCCGCAGCTGACGGGGCCAGTGCAACCGCTCGCAACCAGCGGCATGAAGCTCTTGTGGAAACTGGTGGCGAGGGTTTGCGCTGGCGGCGGGGTGCTCACGCCCGGCTTTGAGTGAAAGTTCGTGTCTTCCTCAATCACCCAGCTGTAGTCCGTGATCACGGTGGTCGGGCTCTGTGCGTCCACTACCGACACTAGCAGACCACTGCCCGTGGGAAATGTAAGTGTAACGCTCGTCGAAGCACTCGGTGTTTTCTGTGAGTTCACGGCATGATAGCAAAAATAATATTGACCTGGCGAATTCGGGGTTGCCGCGAATGATCCGTCGGCGTTTAGCGCTACTTGGTTCGCAGCAAGACCGATGTAGCCATTTGGCGCGGCACAAGCAGCATCCATAACAGCCGTTAGTGGATGCCCGGCGGGGTCTACGTCGTTACCCAGCACGCCCGGTTGGTTAACCTTCAGCATCGATGCGACGGAACTGGTATAGCTATCCGGATTCGCGGTCGGCGCTCCTCCAAGGCAAGTGCCAGTGCATGGGGCCAACGTCACTGTTGCTGTAATAGCTATATTTCCGTTAGCATAATACGTGAAGGAGCCCGCGCAAGAAGAGCTCGCTGCCAGCTGCGTGTACGTGAATGTGCCGTCGGCGTTCAGAGTAACTGTGCCGCCGCCCACCGGCACTGTTCTATTAGCGGGGTTTCCCGTAAGCGTGACGCCGTACACGTAAAGGTCGTTAGCGATCACACCCTTGCCTGGGTCGGAGACGGTCAGCGACACGCCCGGTGTACAGTAATAGTTGTCGGGGTTCGCAACTGCCATGGCTGCCGACGGGACTCCGCCCGTAAATCCAGCAGACGTACTGCCACCATTGACCACCAGGTAGGCTTGCATGCCACCATCGCGCTGATTGTTCGTGGAGACACCCAGGGAGCGGTCGAACACCGCGTAAGTGCCGCTGGCATAGGTTCCGGCGACGCCGACGGCGACGGCTCCCTTCGTCGGGTTTACCACGACGTCCAATACCTTGCCTGCAGCCATGAATTCTTCGTTCTGGACCTTGGGTTTCGCCGGCAGGCCTTTGGTAACGGCCAGTGCAACATCAGGATGGAGGTTGCCGTCCTCCGCGACCAGGGACATGTTTAGGCCGACCACGGATGGAACGTGCATGCGCAGTCCGGCGTTTACGAAACGCAGCAAGACGTTGCCAGTGGTAGCCGTAGCGGTAAGAGGAACTGTAAGCGCCGATGTCAATGGCGCGTCCTTGCTGAACGACACACCATTCACGAGGTAATACAGCGGGGTGAAATTCACGGCCGCAGGGTAACACCCGCCGGCTGCGGCGCATGTGGGATTCCACTTCGTGGTTTCGACAGCCTCACTGATGGTGCCGGTGCATGTCCCCGTGTTAACCGGGCAGCTCGCTGAAGCCTCCGCTACCTTCTCTACTGCCGCGTTCTGGACTGGATCGATTTCGCTCAACTCCACCGGTACATCAGCATCGTAAGAAACGGCAGGGAGCGTGCCAGAAGTCGTCGTCACCGAGTACGCCACACCAGCGGTGGCCCCTACGGGCGATTGCGTGACGACCAGGACTCCATAGAGCCCCATCGGCGCCTGGATCGAGGGATAGGTTCCGGTCTCGATCAGGTACGTTCCAGGCCTGAGGGACGCCCACGTGTAAGTTTGGCTACCGCCGTTCGGCGTAGCTTCCTGTGCGAACGAACGTGCCCGCTGACCTTGCGCGGGCGGCGTGAACGTAAGAGGAGTAGCGATCGGCCACGTCGTCTGAGTCTCCGGTGCGTGGGTCCGTGGATTCGTCTCTCTTTTCGGATTGCCAACGCCGGTCGTGCCAGATCCCGTTCCCAGTTGCCCGACGATCACCAGGGACGTATTCACCGGTAATGTATTCTTCAGCGTAATACTAAAGTTGAGGGTCCCCGTGGGCACCGTGATCAACGGCGGCTGCCAAGTAGTGCCGCTCTGGGCCAAGCCGTTCAGCGCCGTGCAGGTGGCGGTGCTCCCGGCAACGGGAAGGCCACACGTCCAGCCCCACATCGGGACTATCTGGCCGTCAGGCAGAGTCGTGGTCTGCCGGTTCGCCATCAGGGCCACTGACTGGGCGGAGGCGATGCCCACGGACAAGAGTAGAATTGTCACCGCGAGTACAGCTGTCTTCATTGTTGCTTTGAGATAGTTGGATCGCATTGTGCTCTGCTCCTATTGGTTACGGCTTGGTTACAGCGTCTCGTCGATGGCAAAGATCGGGGGATCAACAAGCATCATCATCAGCATGCCGCCAGGGAAAACATCATTCGTCGTGATTTCGCGCTCGTTGTGGGAGTGCCACATGAAAGCGATACCGGACTCGTTTGGCGGGTTCTGCAGGCCTGCGCCAGGGGGCAAGGGTGTCGGTCCTGCCGACCTGACAACCGCGTCGGGTCCGAGGTAGGGGGTGCCGTTGTACCACAGGCCATTGGTCATGATGTAGGGATCGGGCAGGGTAATGGGACCACCACCAGCGACCGCCCCCCCAGGATTACCCTCGAGAGCCTTATCGTGGTCCGCGCACCACTCGTAATAGACCGCTGTGGCGGAACCGGTCGTGTCGTAACCTGGCGCAAATGCTGAAGCGGGGGGGTTTGGTGTGCAAGTGGTGCCATCCCCAACTTTGTGCCCCCAGATATCCCAGTTGAGCCCCTTGCCCGACCAGTAGAAGATCCCGTCAAATGCCTGACCGGGAGTCGTATCGGTATTGAATTCCAAGCGCCCGGCCAGTAAAGCCGGATTCGTCTGGCTAACGATCAGATTGCCGTCGCGGGCCAATATGCGGACGTGGTTTGCGTGCTCGTGGAAAGGATGCTGCATGCGTCCTTGCCCGATCGTTCGGATGAGCACCTGATCACCGGGATGCATGTGGGGATTACCGTTGTACGGTTGGTTCGGATAATTGAGCGCATAGTCGGCGTCCATGTCATCGGGCATGGAGCGTCCATTAATCACGAAGTACGTAGGCTTATAGGGTTCGATCTTGACATTCAGCGGGGCCTTGGTTCCGGAGACCAGCGCTGCCTGCACCTGCTGTTCCGCTTGGCGGTGGATTCTGCCATCCATCTCAGCCCACTGGAACAGGTATTCGCGATCGTAGCAGGTCGATGGAAGCGCAGCGCCGAGGGCGTCGGTCGCATCGTAAGCAGACTTTGCTAATTTGTATGGTCCGGTTCCGGGGGCAATCGTGCAATTAGTGACAGGCCTGGCAGGCAGAACAACCACTGCGCCGTACATACCCATCTCAATCTGCAGATCCGGCTGAGTCCCGCTGTAGTAGGCGTGCGTTCCTGGTGTGCTGGCAACGAAACTGTAGCGTACCGTGCTGCCATGGGTGGCCTCGGTTGCTAGCACCCCTTGTGGACACGTGCCGCTTACACACGTCGCTGTTACTGTGAAGCCAGGGAACAGAATCGAGGTGTTGCCCGCGGGCGCCGGCAAGTTATTCGTCAAGGTCACCGTGATGGTTTGATTCTCGGCGACGATCAACGTGGGGCCTGGCATTTGCATCACCGGGCAGAATCCGACGCCTGAAAATGCTGCAGGCAAATAGGTATTGCCGGTTGCGAGGGTGCCACCGGCGCAGCCGTAACCCCAGGAATAAATCGAGGCGCCGTCCGGCTGAGTGGTATAGCCGTCATGGGCATCCAGACTGAAACTGGCGCCTGTGATCCCGGGAGTGGCGGCATATGCCGAGGCCGAGAACAGCAAGGTCACCACTGCGACAGCGACGAAGAGGAGTCTGGTTACGAAATTCCGCGTATTCATTATTGGACTCATTTGCTGTTCTCCTAATTGACCACGACTTCAGTCATCAATCCGCCAAAGTTCTCGGCGTCGTTGGACAGATGGTCGAGATTTGTGGTGTACAGGAAGTAGGTGCCAGGAGGAACACCTGTGCTATCGAGAATTACATCCAGTGACTCGCCGCCACCCAGAGTGATCGAATTGGTGGTGACGTAGAGGTTGTTTCCCGCCTGATCGCGCAGCAGCTTCGCGTTGAAGCCGATCAACTTCATGGGAATTCCAATGGAAGCCAGAGTTTGATATTCGGTAACGTCGAGGTCGGCAATGCGCAACAGGGCTTTCTGTCCCTGTTTAAGCGTGACTAGAGTCGGCAGTGGCTGCGAAGGACGTGACATACCATCCGAAGCGGCCGTTGAAATCGAGTTGCTGACGGGATCAGGATTGGTCGCCCCGGCGGGCACTCCACCTGTCCAGCCTGTTACTGACCCGGCCGGCACACCGACCGTGTCTGGATAGCTGCGGCCGTTCAACAGGAAGTATTTGTCTTTCATGTCGGAGAATCCCTCGGGGTTGAAGGTCATACTCACGAAGTGGAAGTTGGGGTCGAAGCCGTGGATCTGGATCGGCACATCGATGTCGTAGGCCGTGCTGCCGTCTCCGTCGTTATAGGCGTACTTCTGCGGAGTAGCAGTACCGAAGCTCCCGTGGGTCCCGTTGTCTCCTCCAGCTGGCAGGGGGTTCGAGCAGAGGATGTCGACGGCTACGTTACACGCCGTCCGGAGGTCCGTCTGCTGCGCCTGCAACGCTTGGTAAAGAGTCATTGAAATCGGCACGCGGTTCTGCCGTGGACGTACGTAAAGTTGCCCAACCATGCCCATCTGCAAGTGTTCGGGAGGCGTGATGTGGCAGTGCCAGAAGTAGGTCCCAGCGTCGGGCGCCAGGTAGTAATAGGTAAAGCTGCCGCCAATGTTGATGGCCAGCGAGGCATCTGGCACTCCATCATAGAAAGACGAGGCGTTGGGATAGCCGTGGAAGTGAATCGTGTGCTGCTCAAATAGGTCCGGCCGCATGATCATGCCGACGTTGGAGAGTGTCAGGAACATCTCATCGTCTTCGTCGAACGCAATCAAGGGTGCGGGAATGTTTCCATTCATGACTCCCGTATTCATGATCGCGGCGGGATCGGTGATCGCGCCGTTCGCACCACCACGCAAGATGTCCAGTGGATTTGTTCCGTCGTAGGATGGATTCCGCTGCCCGTTGGTGAAAGTCGGTCCGGCAGTGTAGGGCAAGTTAAAGTCCGCGGCTACCTGCGTGCCAGGCAGACCGTTCGCGATCAGCCCCAGGCCGCTCAGGGGACCGAAAGCGAACATGAAAGTCTGGTTCCCGTCCGCCTCGGTCATGAATCCGTCACCGCCCGAGACTTCCTGGCACTTGATCGCGCCGCCGTTGTCGTTGAAACTCAGGGCGGGACTGTAAGCGTACTTCCCGGTTGGATCTGTCGTTACAGTCCGGGCAACCGGCCCGGTGTACGGGGCCTCCCCGGTGGCAGGCGCAGCGTTAACACCGCCACTGCTGGGGTGCGTGATTGTGGAGGTCGGGCATTGGACACGAAACGACTGAGCGCTCGCGGGGTGAGTGATGAGACAGAACAGAATCGTTGGCAACCACCTGAGATATAGCTGTGCTCTATGCATGTAACCTCCATTCTGATCAGCTGCCGCGAGCGGCGCGCCTTTTTGTCCCGCAAACCGCTGCCTTACGTTCAAGCAATTGCAGTCTGGAAGAGGCAATCGAACCAGAAAACAATTCGGAACAACGCCTGAACGAATTTCCAACACCGAGCGCGCACACGTGTACCGCCGGGCTAAAAGAGGGCCGGACCGGCGCCAATGCGACCGGACACAGTTCTTCTGCCCCAGATGCGGCCAAGACACACTGGCTGCACCGATTTCCGCACGTCGCGCGTAAATCTCTTACATTCTCGTTCGATCGCCGATGCCGCTGTGCTCCCGAACAGTCATCCGGGGAAACACAAGCTTCGGCAAGCCGCAGCACGCCAGTTGGCGCGTTCGAGAATGCAAAAACCGCACTTCTATAGCTCTAGAAGCCCGCCTTACACAGGTTCCAAAGCCACTTCTGATGGTGTGTTTCTAGCTGGAACAAGGACTGCCACGTCAAGAACTGGGGACATGTTCTTGGTATTCAAACAAACGCACTGTTCGTCCGCTCTTAGGATTCGCAACGCGTAAGTTCTGTGCATGCAGTTGTCAACAAAAGAATATCCAAAGCGGCCAATGTCGGCTGCTTGGCTCCTTCTTGAAGACGAACTGTTGCACATAGCTGGGGATACCACGAGGTTCTCCGATTAGCCACACCTGACTCAGCATGGCAATCATGCCGTTCAAAACAGCGTACGGCGCATTGCCTTGCTGTAACCTGACCCAAGGAGAGCAAGTTGTGCTCCAAATGTTTTTACATTGATTTACAAGGACTTATTTGGTGCTTGAGCTTGAAGGACGGAAAATCTCTGCACAATCTGGGTATACAGACTCCCGATTATTACGTTTTGCACCACGCGCCAGAAACGATCTGATCAATAACAGCGCGCGACGAGGGGGCAATTCAAGATACACAGCAACAAGGGGAGCGTTAGAGGCTGAGTGAGACCCATCGATGCGACCAAGGCTCAATGTCAGCTATATCGCGAAGTATTGGAGACGATTGAAAAGACGCAGTTCCGGCATTCATTCCTGTGAAATCATTGGCGTCGCTTCGGCCTGACCCCGTTTTATGCGCCAGAGCTTATGAGAGTCGGTTGGTGTTGTTGATCGGGCCGGCCTTTTGTACCAACCCTAGGGCGAGTTTTCGGCTGTTTATAGCCCCATGAAATCGCGGCTAGCCCCGATTTCATCGGGCGAGTTCGTTTGGCGTTTTCTCCCCGCCTAGCTATCTGGCGGTTGTTTGGGAGCCTGATTTTCCTTACTAAATAAGGGCAGTCGCAAGGTAAAGGTTGAGCCTGCGCCGAGTTCGCTCTCAACGTCAACACGACCTCCATGTGATGTCATGATCTCGTGTACAAGAGCCAGCCCCAAACCTGTTCCAGGTTCGCCTGCGTTCTCTGCCCGTTGGAC
>Ga0137415_10001862_pt1 | contig 21031 bp, 17 predicted proteins | sample CZODoug3_1_1_16f_FD_183082 | JGI IMG/M metagenome (GOLD analysis project Ga0137415, IMG submission 183082) | Vadose zone soil fungal communities from Angelo Coast Range Reserve, California, USA - CZODoug3_1_1_16fungal (Hybrid Assembly) | ecosystem: Environmental > Terrestrial > Soil > Vadose...
GCGTCGAGGTTCTGGTCGATCTCATCGAGCAGGTAGAACGGCGACGGGTCGTACTCCTGGATCGCGAAGATCAGGGCCATCGAGGCGAGGGATCGCTCGCCGCCGGACAGCGCCTCGAGCCGGAGCGCCTTCTTGTGCGCCGGTTTGACCTTCAAGAGGAGTCCGGCTTCGAACGGCTTCTCCGGATTCTCGAGCGCGAGTTCCGCCTCGCCGCCCTCGGTCAGCTCCGCATAGACGCGACCGAAGTTCTCGTTGATCGAGGTGAAGATCTTGGCGAGGCCTTCTTTCTTCTTGTCCGTGAGCTGGTCGACGAGATGGATGAGTTCCTCGCGCTGTCCCTCGAGCCGCTTGAATTCGTCATTCAACTCGACCGCCCGCGTCTGCTGCGCATCATAGTCCTCGAGGGCCCGCAGGTTGATTGGGCCGAGGGCATTGATCGCTGCCTCGCAGTCCGAGATCGTCGTCTTCAGTTCCTCGAGGCTCGGGAGGCGTCCCTCCTGCAGCTCGATCGCCATCTCCTTCATCACGCGCTCGGCCTCGGCGAGTTGCTCCTCCTGGACCTTGAGCTCCGTCTGCATCTTCAGCAGGAAGTCCTCTTTCGTGTCGATCTTGTGCGTCACCTTGTCGAGGTCCGCCTCGCGGTCCGTCTTCTCCTTGTACGCGGCGTCCCGGGCGTCCTGGAGGTCCTTCACCTTCTTGCCCATCTGGGCCTCCGTCTTCTCGAGGCCCCGGATCTCCGTCTCGAGCCGGCCCAGAGACTCCTGGAATGAATCGATGCGCTTCTCGTGATCCTTCCTCTGACCGTCCAGCGCGGTGAGGCGCGACCCGACCTCCGTTCGACGCTCCTCGAGGAATGTCGTCTGGGTCGCCATCGCCTCCAGCTTGGACCGCAGGCCGCTCAACTCCTCGGCGAGCGTCGCCCGCCGGTTCATCAGCTCCTTCATCCGCGAGGAAATCTGCTGCGGCGTCGCGGCGATCACGGCTTTCTTCCGCTCGTCCCGCTTCCCTTTCAGGGCTTCGAGCGCCTTCGTGAACTTCGTGAGGTCCTCTTCGATCCGAACCGCCGTCGTCTGCGCTTCCCCGAACCGGTCCTTCCGGTCCCGGAGGTCCTTGTCCGCGGTCGCGAGCTTCGCGGCGAACTCCTTTCGTTTCGCCTCCAGGGTGCTCGTCTTCACCTCGACGGCCCCGCTCCGGCCTCCGGAGTCCTTGATCTCTCCTTCGAGGTCGAGGAGGGTCTTCCGCAGCTCGTCGAGCCGGTTCGCGACCGTCTCGCCGTGGGCTTGCGCCTCGCGCAACTTTTCCGCAATCTTCTCCATCTCGCTTGCGACGCTCGGGCCGAACTTGACCGTCGACCGCTCCATGTCGCCGCCGATCATCGCACCGGAGGCCTCGATGAGCTCTCCTTCGATCGTCACGAGCCGCACGCCGCCCATCCATTTGCGGGCCTCGTCGAGCGTCCGGACGACCAGCGTGTCGCCGAACACGTAGAAGAACGCGTCGCGGTACTTTTCGTCGAAATGGCAGAGGTCGATGGCGAAGCCGAGGCACTCCTTGGCGACGAGGATCGCCTTGCCCCGCGGCTTGCCGACGAGCATCTTCGTGAGCGGCAGGAAGGTCGCGCGGCCGATCTTCCGCTTCTTCAGGTAGTCGATGCACTGCGCGGCGACCGAGTCGTCGTCGACGATGATGGCCTGCATCCGCGCACCGGCGGCGGTGATGATTGCCGTCTCGTACTGGGTCTCGACATGGGCGAGCTGCGCCACCGTGCCGTGGATGCCCTTGATGGAGCCTGTTTCGCGGCACTCGAGGATCGCGGAGACCGCAGACGTGTAGCCTCGCTTCATGTTCTCCGCGACGTCCGCCTCGGCCTTCAGTTGGGCGTACTGTCGGGTGAGGCTCAGGATCGCCGTCTGAAGCTCGGCCTGCTCCTTCGCAAGCTTCGCTTCTTCGGCCCGCTTCTCGTGAAATTCCTGTTGGAGCTTCTGGAGGCTCTTGCCCGATTCCTTCGTGGAGGTCCGCAGCTCCTTCAGCTGCCAGTCCGCGTCGTCGTGCTCGACCTGATACGCCTTCCGGGACTCCTCGATCTGCGTGATCTCGGACTCCAGGCGGGACATCGCCTCTTTCGTGCGGTCCCCCTCGAGCACGATTCCCTTCACCCGCTCCTCCACCTGGTCGATCTCGTTGTTGAGGGCGATGATCTGCTTCTGGATGCCGAGGACCTTCGCGTCGCTCTTCGAAGCCAGCTCATCGACTTCGTGAAGGTCTTTGTCGGCCGACTTGATCTGTTCGTCGAGTTCGCCCACGCGGGCGTCGACCTTTTCGCGCTCTCGGGCGAGTGCGTCCGTTTCCTTCTCGATCTTCGTTTGTTCCCGGCTCGCCTCTCCGGCCTCGACACGGAGTTGCTTCAGGACCTCCTTCGAGGTCTCGGTTCCGTCCGTCGCCCGCGCGCGTTCGATCCGGAGGCCGTCCAACTTCTCCTTGAGCTGTTTCGCCTCTTCCCCGCCTCGCTCCGCCATCTCCTGTTCGAGCTCGTTCAGGCGCGCGACGGCCGCGTCGAAGAGCGTCCGGAGTTCGGCCTTCTGGGACTCCAGCTTCGCCTTGTCGGCCTCGTGTTTCCCGATCTGTTCCTTCGTGCCGACGATCTGCCGTTCGATCAGTTCGCGGTTCTTATACGCGAGTTGGGCTTTCGCGGTCGACATCCGCCCGTTCAATTCCTTGTACTTCAGGGCGCCGTCGCGGTCCGCCTCGAGCTGCTTGATCTGCTTGTCGATCTCATCCAGGATGATTCGGATCCGCTCGAGATTCTCCTCCGTCTCTCGGCGCTTCCCTTCCGCCTGGGTGATGTCGTCGTCGAATTTGGTGATCCCCGCGATGTTGTCCAGGATCCGCCGGCGTTCGATGGAGGACATCGAGACGATCTTCTGGACGTCCCCCTGCTGGACGAGGTTGTATCCTTCCGCGGAGATCCGCGCGTGGGCGAGGAGGGAGTCGAACTCTGATAGCGAGGACTTTCGGTCGTTGATGTAGAAGTACGAGTTGTAGCCGCCCTCCACGGATGGGCTGAGGCCGACGTACCGGGTGAGCTTGACCTCGTCCGCCTCGACCGGGATCTGGCGGTCCGAGTTGTCGAAGAGCAGGCTGACCTGACAGGAGTCGGCGCCTCTCTTGTCCTTCCCGCCGTTCCAGATGAGGTCGGTCAGCTTCCCGGCGCGGATCGCCTTCGAGCTTTTCGGCCCGAGGACGAACAGGATCGCGTCCGCGATGTTGCTCTTGCCGGAGCCGTTCGGACCCGTGATCGCCGTGTACCCTTGGAGGAACGGGACCGTGATTTTTCGCCCGAACGACTTGAAGTTCTCCATCTGGATCTCTTTCAGAAACAAGGTCCTCACCTGTGTGGGGGAAGGTCAGCCCTGGGGGAAACTGCCACTACCCATCCCATTTATATCTCTCTGGCGTCCGACGAGGGTCAGACGCTCACGCGGAACACGGTGATGGATATAAAAGAGTAGCGGGGCCGAGTTCATCGCGTTGACAAATCGGCCCGCCAAAATGCCGTCCGCTTGTCCCCCATGCGTTCGGGCCCCTACAAAACAACTCCCTCGCGGCGTCCGTGTTAGGGGGGCCGTGCCGGGAGGGAAGGCCAGGACGTCGGCTGATCCGACAGGGCGGACCGGATTCCTTCCCAATACCCAAGGATCCAAGATTGAAGACCCTCTCGATCGTGTCGACCGAGCAGGCTTTTCAAGCTCCAGACTGTCGCGGGCGTCCACGTGGGCAAGACCCGCAACAAGAGATTCCGCAGCGTCGCATAGCGCCGGAGGAAGATGACGAGGTTCCGGTTGTGCCAGCGATAATAGAATGCACTTCCTGACACCGCGGTGGCCGATCCCCTGTGTGCGACTCGCACGGTCGGAACGTGCCGCAGGGACCAGCCCGCTTTGCGAACGCGCGCGAAGAGATCGCGGTCCTCGTAATAGGCGAAGAAGGATTCGTCGAACAGGCCCACCTCCTCCAGGGCGGCTCGTCTCAAGAGGAGCACGACTCCGGCGATGTCGAGGTACCCAACGGCGTCGCGCTCGCCGTCGAACAGAATCCGAGAAGGATCATCGTAGTCCACGATGCGGGGGCCTGCCGCGGCGATCCTCGGGTCGTCGGCGAGCGCTCGGGATAGGACCATGAGGAGGTCTCGATCCACGATCCAGGTGTCATTGTTCAGGAGGAGGATGTACTCCCCGCGCGATTCCCGCATGCCGCGGTTGCATCCGCCCGCGTAGCCGAGGTTTGTCTCGCTTCGAATGACGCGGACCCACGGGAACTCTTTGGCGAGCAGGGTCGATGTGCCGTCGCTCGATCCGTTGTCGACCACGAGGGTTTCGACCTCCGTGTAATCGAGCTCTCGGACGGACTCGAGGCAGCGTCGGGTGTATCCATACTGGTTGTATACCGGGATCACGATCGTGACCAGCGGCTTAGTCATGGTTTCTTTCCTGAACCGTCGACCATCCGGCGAACCGAAGGTTCGGACATCTGCGTTCAGCGATCATTCGATCAGCGCTTGAGTCATCCGACGTGCGGATCCCCGGAGGCAATCGGTTCAGGATTCGGCGCCCGCCGATGTCGGTAAACGACTTCGCGCGCACCTCGGGTCCCGAAGTCCGCCGCACGAGTCGGATGATGTGATCAACCGGTCATCCATCGAGCGCGCGGATGCCTCCCCGATACAAGAACGCTGTGGCAAAGGCTATCTACGGTCATCGTATCGGACGGCTTCAGTTCCGAGTGCATGGCGCGCACCCTCGTCGTCGGCGGTTGTGGCTTCCTCGGGAGCCATGTCGTGGACGCCTTGCTGGCGCAGGGCCACGAGGTCCGGATCATCGACACCCAGCCGGTGCCCCGGGAGCTCACGACCAAGTGGGGTGAGGTCGCCTACCGGCGCGGGGACATGCTCGATTCGGGATTGGTTGACGAAGTCACCAAGGGTTGCGACTACGTGTTCCAATACGCGACGACCTCCATCCCCAAGACCTCGATCGCAGACCCGGAGCTCGATAATCAGAACCTCGTCGCGACCCTCCGGGTGATCCGTGCCTGTGTGGCGGCAAAGGTCTCGAAGATCGTCTTCCCATCCTCGGGCGGTACCGTGTACGGAAAGCCGGATCGGCTGCCCATTCCCGAGGACGCCCCCCTCCGACCCGGCAGCCCGTACGCCGCGACGAAGATCGCGATCGAACAGCATCTGGCCGCGGCCCATCGGGTCCACGGGCTGGACTACACCGTCCTCCGGTACGGGAACCCGTACGGCCCGCGCCAGAGCCCCTCGGGGAACATGGGCGTCGTCTCGGTATTCTTGGGCCTCCTCCGCCGAGGCGAGAGGCCGACCCTGTACGGGAACGGGGACACGGTAAAGGACTTCTTTTACGTGGACGACGCGGCCTCTGCGGCCGTTGCGGTCCTCCCGCCCTCGGAGCACAAGGTCTTCAACGTCGCCTCGGGACGAGGTACGACGGTCCGCGAGCTCATCGACGCGATGGCGACGGTTGTCGGGCGGCCGATCGAGCCGAAACGCGCGCCTGCGCTGGCTGGCGACGAGCCTGCTTGCGTCCTGGACGTCCGGAGGATTCGGAGGGCTTACTCTTGGCGACCGAGCGTCGATTTGGCCGAAGGCCTCACGCGGACATGGGCCTGGATTCAGTCCTTGCCGGCCCGCTGATTCACGAGCGTTCGGACGATGTCGATGAGGGCCTGTTTCCGGCGCGCGTGCGAGAATCGTTCCTCGATGCGACGTCGGGCGCTGCCTCCAAGGTCTGATTCGTACGCCTCGCGAATCCCTGCGGCGGTGGCCTCCGCATCGCGTTGCGGCACATAGACGCCCGTGTCTCCGATTAGGTCGGGGATTCCGGCGACACGGGTTCCGACGGGGACGCACCCGCATGCCATTGCCTCCCCGAGCGCGCTCGGAAGACCTTCGTAGAGGGATGCCTGGACATAGACGCGGGCCTGGCGGTACTGCTCCCGGAGGGCCTGCGTCTCCAAGGGTGGGAGGAACTCGACGTTCGGAGGGGCAGCCGCCTTCAGCCGGTCCGTCGCGGCCGATGGCTTCGCGCCGACGAGGACGAAGGGCAGATCGGGCAAACGCTTCGCCGCCTCCACGAACGTGTCCAATCCCTTGCGCCGGATGTTCACGTCCGTGACGAAGCCCACCGTAAGGACGGCGTCTCTCGGGCGTCCGTCGCCTGCGAAGAACTCCGTGTCGAATCCCAACGGCACGGTCATGATTTCGCTCCGGCGGATGCCCGTGTTTCGGGCGATCTCTTCTCGCAGGGAATCGTGCACGACGAGGACGCGGTCCGAATGTGCGAGCGCGTATCGGCTTCGGTACGCCATCCGGGGCTCGAGGTGCGCTCCGTACGCGAGCTCCGGGACCCGCGCGACATCGACTCCGCCAACGACGACGATGCTTTTTCGGCCGAAGAGCTCTGCGAGGCGACACGCGCCGTATGCGTGGTCCAGGGCGAACCAAGCGAAGGTCACATCCGATCTCAAGACCGCCCAGGCGAGGTGCGGAATGCTCCGCTTCCCGTTCCATTCGATATTGCGGACGCGGAATGCTTCCTGCAGGATGCTCCGGTCCCGCTGGACGAACGTGGAGTCGGCACTTGCGACGAACCCCACTCGGATTTTCTTCACGTGGCCGCCGCCCCCGGTTGGGTCGACTCGAGCTTCATTGCCGTCCATCCGCGCGAAAGATCGGATGCGAGGCCTCCAGGACTTCCCGTTGGCGCTCCCAGGCGAAGGTATGCTCGAAACACGCCAACCCGGTGTTCCGCATCGATTCGCGTCGCGCGGGGTCTGAGGCGAGGCCGGAGATCGCGTCTCGGATTGCTCGCGAATCTTTCGGTGGCACGGCGACGCCGAAGCGACACGTCTCAACGGCAATCCGGCGCATCTCCGGAAAATCGCTCACGACGGCAGGGACCCCGAGCCCCATGTAGTCGAACAACTTCAGGGGCACGACGAATCGCTGATTCGCGGAGGTCGGATAGAAAATCGCCAACCCCGCATCGAGGAGAGCTGTTTCTTCGAGATACGCGGGCGTCTGCAACGGTCCGGTGAAGGACACACGGTCTGGGAGCCCGAACTGCGAGACCGCTTCGCGCGCCGATGCGATCCGCTCGGGGAGGCCACCGACCACGTGGAGCTTTGCGGAGGATGACAGACCTCGCAGGGCCTCGAGGATGATCGGGAGCGCTTCGTCCCGGCCCAGGGAGCCCGCAATGCCGACGATGAAATCGCCCGGCGCAAAGCCGCGCGTCGCTCGCTTCGATTGGATCGTTTGCCGCGTCATCCGCGGCATCTCCGCGAGCGCCTTCGACCCGTACTGGATCGTCACGGGCTTGCCCCACGCCCGATACCGGGACGCAAGCTCCTCTCCGACCGTGTAGACATGATCCACGTCGCGAACGAGACGTCGCTCGAGGACCGCGAACGCGAACCCTTCGAGCATACTTCGTTCGGAGACCATTGCAGGCCAGTTTTCGTGGGCATGATACAGGAGGGGCACGCCAAGGGTCCGTTTGGCGATGACGGCGGCCCAGAGCATCTCGAGGTCATGGCAGATGATCGCTTCGGGCCGGACGGAGATGATATCCCGAGCGAAACGCTCCATCACGGCGCGGTACCCGGAGCCCCTCTTCCATCGCCCCCGAGGCGGCTCGAACTTGACACGATGGATTTCTAGTCCGTTCCGCGCCTCGTGGTCCGGCCATGGTGCGGACGGATCCTTGATCCACGACACGACGTGGACCTCTCGCCCCGCGGCGCGGAGGACCTCGAGTTCGCGCATCGGTCGCAGCACGGGCCACGGATGCAACAGGTCTGTATGCAGGACGATGCAGACGCGCATCGGGCGGAAACCGACGTGGTCTCCTTAACGTTTGTCGCGGAGCCCGCGTCCGCCCCCGAAACTCTTTAGCAAGAGGTCCCATTGAACGGGGTCAGGACACGCCGCGGCCGCCACTCCGATTCGAGCGCAGACCGTCGGCCTCACGGGGAGCAGACCGTTCATGGAGTCCGATACGCAGACGATCGGTTCGCCCGCAGCCGAGGTCTCCCGCAACCGAGTGAGCCTCGCCGGGATTCGCCGGGCCATCGAGACGATACGATGGGGACGGAGGCCGCGCGATCGAGCGCTGATCGCGGCGTATTACGGTCTCCTCACGAGTTCCCAGGTGTTTCGCGGGAGACACGGCATTGGCGTCGGCATGTGTCCCGAGTTCTGGCTCGGCGACATCGCGGTCGAGACGCCCATCGGTCGATTCGCGTGTCGGGCGCGGACCACCGACTTCGACATCGTCAATCCGAATCACGAAGCCGAGTTGGTCCGACGAATCGAGCGTCGATTGGCTCGCGCGCCGAACGGGGACGCCGTGTTCGTCGATGTGGGGGCCCATATCGGAAAGTACACGATCCTCGCGGCCCGGCTCCTCGGAAGCGGAGGTCGGGTGGTCGCGATCGAGCCGGACCCGTCCAACTTCGCCGCGTTGACGACCAACGTCGGCTTGAACCGGCTCGACAACGTCCGGGCGTTTAATGTCGGTTGCTGGAGCTCCGATGGAAAGAGGATCCTCCACCGTCAGGTCGGGAACCTCGGCGGCCATTCGTTCGTCGATTCCACGGAGGGCGAATCGATTTCGGTTCCGGTCCGGACCCTCGACGGCTTGCTCGCCGAAGCCGGCGCGAAGCACGTCGATGCAATGAAGCTGGATGTCCAGCGCGCGGAGTCCGAGGTCCTGTTGGGCGCGAGTTCGACGCTTCAAGCGAATCGCCCGGTCACCGTTTTCTTCGAAGAGTCGGGCGATCCACGGACGGCCTCCAGCATCCGGATGCTCCGCGCCCTGGGTTTCGTCGTGGACCGGGTGGACGAGGTCAATCATGTCGCGGAGAGACCCGAAGCGGTCTAAACCGCATTCGCTCTGAACGGGCCATCCGGTGTGCATCACTTTCGGACGACGGACGAGTAGAGTTCCTCGAATCGTTGCGCGATGCGGTCCCACGTGAACGACAGCCGCGCTTTGCGCATCCCCGCGCTGCCCATCCGGGATGCATACGGTCGGTCCATCACCATCTCCCGGATGGCCGTGGTGAGGGCGGGAATGTCGCCGTAGGGGTACAGGAGCCCGTCCTGGCTGTTGTTCACCAGGTCCGGAACGCCGCCGACCTCCGAGGCGACCACGGGGCGCCCTTGCGCCCAGGCCTCGGCGATCGCGATTCCTTGGGCCTCGTAGAAGCTCGGGAGGACGAGGCATTCCGCTCCGGCCAAGAGGTCTCGCTTCATCGCCTCATCCACTTCACCCGCGAAGACGACGCGATTCCGCAAGTGGAGTTCCCCGGCGAGCCGTTCGAGAGATAGCCGCTCCCCTGCGTCAGGCCCGACGAAGACCACGGAGCCCGTCCAGTCGTCGCCCAGCGCCGCCACGGCTTGGAGAAGGTGCTCCGGCGACTTCTCTCTGTGGAGCCTCCCCAGAAAGACGACGTACCGATCGACGTGGAACCGTTCCCGCGCGCGTTCGGGCGATCCGGGCTGGAACGCCTCCGGATCGAGTCCCGTGGGCAGGACGTGGATGCGTTCCGAAGGGAAGCCGCGGCCTTCGAGCCAACGCCGGTCCGAGTCGGAGGCGGGGACGATGGCCTGGACGCGGCGGAGGGTCCTGCGTCCGAACAGAGCATCGTAGAATGCGCGCTTCACCCGCGCGCCAGCGGTCGGCGCCGGCTGGGCCACTCCATGGTGGAGCGAGTAGACCATCGGGGTCGAGCCGCGGATCTTCCGGGCCACCCGGTCGTTGGTGATGAATCCGTACCCGTGAAGATGGACCAGATCCGCTCCTTCGACGCGCGGACGAAGGAGGGTCGCGTAGTATCCGAGCTGCAGACGAGGACGGTATCTCCGGATTTGGATTCCATCCAGCGTGGATTCCGCGGGAAGGACGTCGCCCGCGAGCGTGCGCTGCGAGGTGTGCACGACGACCTGGTGTCCTTTCCCGACCAGATACCGGGCGAGGCCGAGGACATGGGTCTCCACTCCGCCCTTTTCGGGAGCGAAGTGCGGCACGACATGATGGATCTTCATGACCGCCCCCGATCCGGAGAAGGCGCCACAGCGAGTAGGTCCCGGTACGCATCGAGGAGCCGCGGCTCCATCTCGTTCCAGTTGTACTTCGTTTCAAACGCCGTTCGCCCGCGGGCTCCCATCGCATCGCACTCAGCCGGGGACAACATCAGCGCCTCGAGAGAACGTTTCAACGCTTCGCGGTCTCCGTACGGCACCACCAGGCCGCATCCGACTTCCCGCACGATGTCGGCGGCCGCGGTGCCCTCCGAGACCAAGACCGGCTTCGAGAACATCATCGCTTCGAAGAGTTTGTTCGGCGCCGCGAGCCGGTTGTTCGGCACGGACGGATCGTAGAGGGCCGCGACGACATCGCACGTAGAGGTGCGCTCGAGCACTTCGTCGTACGGGATCGTCCCCAGGTACGTGCTCGCGGGCGAGCTCTCGATCGTGTTCAGGAGGGCCGCTTCGTCCGGCCCATGTCCCGCGACGATGAGTCGTGCACCGGTGGCCTCACACGCCACGACGAGGTCCATCAGCCCCCGATCCTTCGCGATCATGCCGCCGTAGAACAAAACGAAGTGGTTTGAATCTCCGGCGTCCACCGCGACCCGGCGATTTTCCGGCACATTCATGATCTCGATGAGTCGCTTCGGGCGAGCGGTTCCCAACTGGACTTTCCTTCGCAGATCCGGAAGGATGACGAGGTCCGCCTTGTCGATCATCGCGCGCTCCCGTCTGGCCAGGAGCTCTCGGAACCGGGGCGACAGGTCCGCCGTCACCATCTCGGCATAGAAGTCGAAGATGTCGTACACGATCTTGGCCCCGGCGAAGCGGGCCGCAGCATAAGCGGTCAAGATCGTATCGAAATCCACCGCGTGCACGATGTGTGGCCGCAGGGTGGCAATGCGCCGGAACGCGTACCCCCACCATCGAGGGAGGAGCGTGACCAGGTCCGGCTGCCCTTCGGGGGCGCGGAGCTGATACCGATGGATGTGGACTCCGTCGCGGGTCTCCTCCGATGCGAATGCCCGCTCGCGATCCCAGAGGACCGCATGGACCTCGTAGCCCGCCCGGGCGAGGGTCTTGGCCTCTTTCGCCAGGCGCGGCTCCATGCCCGCCGGGCTCTTCGAACGGACGAAGACGACCCGAGTTGCCATGTCATCCCAGATAGGCCGCCACGCGCTCCGCGACCTGCAAGCCGGTCGTGCCATCGCCGTAGGGATTGGGCCAGTTCCGATCCGCATCGAGCTGCCGACGGACGGCGTCGCGGACCCGTTCCGGATCCGTTCCGGCGAGGACGTTCGATCCGATCTCCAGGGTCTCCGGACGCTCCGTGTTCTCTCGTAGCGTGACGCAGGGGACGCGGAAGAAACAACTTTCCTCCTGGAGGCCTCCGGAGTCCGTCATGACGAGGGCCGCGTTTTTCTCAAGGACCAACATGTCCAGATAACCGGTCGGCTCGATACGTCGCAAAGAAGGCTGGTCCGCTGCTCGCTCCTCGAGACCGAATTCTCGCAGCCGCCTTGCGGTCCGCGGGTGAATCGGGAAGACGATGGGCAGCCCGGCCTCGTGGGCCGCGCGCTCGAACGCCGCGAGCGCCCGCGCCAGCCGTTCCTTCGAGTCGACGTTCTCCGAGCGGTGGAACGTCAGGACCATGTAGGCGCCCGGCGTCAGACCGAGGCGCGACAACACGTCCGACCGCTTCTCCGCAATCGCGAGGTTCTGGAGGAGCGCATCGATTACGCTGTTGCCCACGACGTGAACGCCCTCCGTCACGTTCTCCCGCCGCAGATTCTCTCGCGAGGCGGTCGTCGGCGCGAAGAGGAGGTTCGAAAGCTGGTCCGCGATGATCCGGTTGACCTCCTCGGGCATCGTCTTGTCGAAGGACCGGATACCCGCCTCCACGTGGGCGAGAGGATGGTCCAGTTTGCTCGCGAGGAGTGCGCCCGCGACCGTCGTGTTCGTGTCGCCGTGGATGATCACAAGATCCGCAAACTTCGCGACCGTCGCCACTTGCCGCATCGTCGTCGCGACCTGCAGGTGCGGCGGTTGCTCCTTCAACTCGAACTGATGATCCGGCTCCCGCATCTCCATGTCTCGGAAGAAGATCCGATCCATCATGAGGTCGTAATGCTGCCCCGAGTGGACCAGGATGTGTTCATGGTCCAACGCATCGAGCGCCTTGACGACCGGCGCCATCTTGATGATCTCCGGCCGGGTGCCGATGATCGTGACGATGCGACCCATAGGACTGGACGCGGAAGTAAACGAGGGTCGATAATAAAGATAGTTCCGCCCGAATGAAAGTCGAAACCATCATTACCGTTGGTCCAATACGAGCCGCGTTGCTCGTCAGCGTCGTCACCACGGTCCGCAACGAAGCGAGGAACATCGCGGCCCTGTTGGACAGCCTCGTGGTCCAAGACCCTCCGATCGAGGTGATCGTCGTGGATTCCCACAGCGAGGACGCGACCCGAGACATCGTGCGGAATTACGAGAAGCGGTACGATTTCATCCACCTGTACGTGTTCGGGGGAACTCGCGGGACCGGGAGAAACTTCGGGATCGGGAAGGCGAAAGGAGAGGCCATCGCGTTCATCGACGGGGACGCCATCGCAAATCCCTTCTGGATCCGCGAGCTCCGCGCGGGCCTGGCGCACCACGACATCGTCGCCGGTAGGACGATGCAAATCGGCTATCGACCGTTCGAGGAGCTCGAGCGGGTGGAGCTCATCGTCGAAGGGACCGACGTCACCTATCCTTCGTCGAACCTCGCCTACCGCAAGCCCGTCCTCGATGAGATTGGCGGCTTCGACGAGTGGTTCGTCACCGCCGAAGACATCGATCTGAACATCCGGGCAGTGCGTGCCGGCCACACGATCGGCTTCCGATCGGACGCGATCGTGTACCACCGGACGCGCGATTCGATGTTCGACTTCCTGCGGCAGGCCCTCTGGAACGGCGCAGGCCGCAAGCAACTCACGCTGAAGCACGGAGTGCTGTGGAGTCGCTACCGTCCGGGGCGCATGCTGCGGCAGAAGACGACGTTCTGGTCCCTCCTGCGGCTCAGCGTTGCGCTCCTCGGATACGTCGGATACAAATTCTTCGGGGAGCCGTTGCCCGGCTCAGCGCGAAACCCTTATGCGACGTAGCCAGCATGCGCGCGCCTATGCCCGAGGTTTCCGTCGTCGTCCCGACGATGAACGAGGAGGCCTCCATCGGCGCCGTGATCGACGAAGTGCACACCGCGCTCGTCGGCTGGGACCTCGAAATCCTGATCGTCGACACGGACTCGCGAGACCGGACCAGGGACATCGCGATGGAGAAAGGGGCCCGGGTCGTGCCCGAGCCGCATCGTGGCTACGGTCGTGCCTACAAGACGGGCTTTGCCTCGGCGACCGGCACCTTCATCGCGACGCTTGACGCCGATCTGACCTACCCCGCATACCGATTCCCCGACTTCCTGGCGCCGCTCGCGGAAGACCGCGCGGACTTCGTCTCCGGAGATCGCCTCTCCGGTCTCTCCGACGGCGCGATGACGGGCATGCACCGCGTGGGCAACGAGATCCTCAACCTCGCGTTTCGAAGCCTGTACGACTCGGGGGTCCGTGACTCCCAATCCGGCATGTGGTCGTTCCGGCGGTCGATCTTACCTCGGCTGCAGCTGGTCCACGACGGCATGGGGTTCTCCGAGGAAATCAAGCTAGAGGTGATCCGCGCCGGATTCCGGTTCCTCGAGATCCCGATTGAATATCGAATTCGAGTCGGGGACAAGAAGATCCGGAGCGTGAGCGACGCGACCGGGAATCTGATCTGGCTCGCGCGGAAACGGGTCGGTTGGGTCCCGCGGTTGGGCTGATCACGCCGCGAGAATCTCCGCGAGCTTCTGCCACTCCTTCACGAAGCGCCGCGGGTCGAAGCTGCCGTCCACGTACCGGTTCAACGCTTTGTGGATTCCCGGATCGAGGTCTGAGACCATTAGTTGCCACGCCTCCCAATGCTCCATCGACTTCCAAGTCCACGCGCCTTCGAGGTCGAGGTGGTGCGGCCCGTGGTCGTCCCACGTCACGCGGACGGTGCCGAACTCGATCGCGAGCTCGTAGACGAGGCGCGCCAAGAGGACCGACTCCTCCTTCGGCATCGCGAGTTCGTCTCCCTTCCGGAGCCGTCGCGGGTATTGGATGCGCAACGCGGTGAGTCCTTCCGCGGCGGCGAGCGACGCGTTCGTCTTGTCCATCGTCAGGAAGAACACGCCCTTGCGGAAATCGATCCCGCGAAGGAACGCCTTGAATTGGTCGCGGATCATCGAGTCGGCGTTCACAATCGTCAGGCCGTCCGGCGATAGGTGCAGTTGCTCCGGGTTCGTCGGGCCCACGACGAGGACGCTGAGGCCCTGGTAGCCTTCCGTCCCTTTCAGGGTCGTGATCTCCTGCAGGGCGCGATAACCGCGGCGGCCGGCGTGCGAGAGCCGGTTGCCCTTCTTCATGTTCGCGGCGTTCTCGAGCTCCTTCATCACGACGCCAGGGATGACGAGGAGGATCCAGTTCACGCTCTCCTTGTACGGGCGCACGTGGATCCGGTGGAATTCGTCGAGGAGGTGCTCCCCCAGGATCGAGGCGTACAGGATGTTCGTGTCGACCCCGAGGATGATGTCTTCGTACTCGGCGAGGCGCCGCGCGATCGCGGTGAGTCCGATCGGTTCGACAAAGCCCGCACAGAGCAGGGCGGAGTTCAGCCAGTCCAGATATTCCGGCGAATCCTCGAGGACCTTCACCTGGTACGACGTCGCGGTGCCTCCGATCTCGACGAGCGGATACTCCTCTTTCGATCCGCCCGTGCCGATCGACGCCACCGTGAACCGATCGACGCGGCCCTTGATCGCGCCGAGGGCGAGCTGCAGCGCCGGGAACTCTGCGATCTGCCCCTTCTCGAGGAGTTCGCGGAAACTCACGCTAGGCCTCCGCGAGGAGCCGGTCGACCATCCACTTCGCGTCGAATCGACGGATGTCCTTGTACGTCTGTCCGAGGTTGACGAACACGACCGGCTTCCCGATCGTCTTCGCCATCGAGAGGGCCGCGCCGCCCTTCGCGTCCGCGTCAATCTTCGTGAGGACGATCCCGTCCAGGCCGACGGCCTCGTGAAATTGCTTCGCCTGCTCGATCGCGTCGTTGCCCGCGAGGGCGTCGCCGATGTACAGGATCAGGTTCGGTTTCGCGACGCGCTTGATCTTCTTCATCTGGTCCATCAGGTTCTGGTTCGTTTGCATCCGGCCCGCGGTGTCGATCAGGACGACGTCCCGGCCGCGTGCCCGCGCGTGTTCGACTGCATCGAATGCGACCGCGGCGGGATCGGCTCCGGCGTTGTGTTTGATGAGCTTGAAGCCGACCGCCTCGGCGTGTTTCTCGAGCTGCTCGATCGCCCCCGCCCGGAACGTGTCCGCTGCGGCGACGACACACGTGTAGCCTTTCTTCATGATGTGGTAGGCCAGCTTCGCGATCGTCGTCGTCTTGCCGGTCCCGTTTACGCCGACAAACATCACGACGAACGGACGCGGGCTCTTCTCGATCAGTCCGAAGAAGTCGAGGGGCGGTACGGACAGCGCCTTGGTGATCGCATCCCGCAGGGCCGCCTCCACGCCTTGTTCGAGGCCCACCTCCCGCGAGATCCGCTTCCCTCGGAGGTCCTCCGCGAGGCGGTCCACGATCTCCTTGGCGACCGGGAACGCCACGTCCGACTCGAGGAGGGCGATCTCGAGGTCGTACAGGATCTCCTCGAGTTTGTCCTCCTTGATCTTGCGGCCGGAGTCGCCGATCGACTCGGACGTCACCTCGGCTTCGGCCTTCTGTTTCCAACCGGAGAGCCGCTCTCGGAGAGACTTGAACATCTAGCTCCGCTCGCCCGGCCCGCCCGGTCCTTGCAGCCGGTCGTACAGGTCCTGGACCGCGGCACCGTGGGCTTCCGCCCGCCGCTGCAGGTCCCCGAGGCGCTGTCCGATTGCATTCGCCGCCTCGGTGATCGACTTGATCCGGGCGTCGAGGCGTTCGGCTTGTCGGTCGATGTCATCATACACCAGGAGGTCGGAGCCGATCGAGACGAACGCCTTGTCGATGTCTTTCGACTGGGCGACGAGGAATGAATTCGCGCCGATCGGCACGAGGACTTCCGCGGCTTTCCCGGTTTCCCGATACCGCACGAGGGTCTCGCGGGCTCGCATATGCTCTTCGAGGGAGATGCGGATGATTTCTTGCTGTTGCGCGAACGTCTCGATCTGCGCCCGGTACTGATCGAGGACCGCGATTCCCCGCCGGAGTTCCGTTTCGCCGGCGCTCACGCCCGGGCCTCCAGCGCGTATCGGACGGCGTGATCCACGACCTGGTCCGGGGGCACCTCGGCGACCTGGGCGATGGCGACGTACTTCCGGGGCACACCGTGCTGGCTCCCGAGGACCGAGAGGAGCTTCTCGCGGGCCGCCGCCTCGTCGGAAGCCGCCAGTTCCTTCGAGAACGACTGCCATCGGCGGCCCATGCGGAAGCGACCGCTAATCCGAAACGCCTTCATGAGATGGCGTGCAAGGGACCACGCTACTTAAGAACTTGCTCGAGTCACCGAACTTGCGCCATCGTCTCGCGGAAATGTTCCAGCAATTCTTCGGCAACCTTGCGTGTGACGCCCTTCACCGCCATGAGGGTTTTCGGGGTCGCCTTCGCGAAGTCCTCCGGATCCTTGAAGCCCGCATCGATCAGCGCCTTCGCTCGCGCTCGGCCGACTCCTTTGACTTCGATGAGCTCCCGGAGGATCTCCGAGCCGTCGACCTTCGCCGCCTTGAGCTCGAGGAGCCGCCGCTGGATCCCTTCGTCTCCCGGGCTCAGCCGGAGCGCCTCCGTGAACGCCTGATGCGCATCGTCGTCGCGCCCGATCCTCAGGAGGACATCCCCCTGCGCGGTCCACGCCTCCTCGTCGTTGGGATAGAGCTGCGTGAGCCGTTCGAACGACTCGAGGGCGGCCTCCGCGTCGCCCTGCTCGAGGAGGATGTTCCCACGGTTCAGGAACGCGGATGCGTTCCCCGGTTGCATGCCGAGGACGAGATCGAGGCAGTTCAGGGCCTCCTGCGGCTTCCCCCTCCGCCGATAGGCCACGGCCTTGCCGATTAGCGCATTCACGTTGCTCGGCTCGACCTCGAGGATGTCGTCAAAGAGGCTCAACGCTTTGGCGTAATTCCCGCTCGCGCTCGCGATCAACGCGCGGCTCAGGAGGCCGGGCACGTCCACGCGGACCTCCTCGATCTTCTGCCGCAGGTTTTCGTCGGTCGGGTCGACCGCTGCCGCGGCCTCATACGCCGCCAAGGCCTCGGGCCGCCGGCCGAGGTTCGAGAGGGCATCGCCTTTCATCTCCATGGCTGCGGCCTCATTCGGTCGGACGCGGAGGAGGTCCTCGACGGCCTCGAGGCACTCCCGCCAGCGCCGGTCCGCCATCTGGAGCCGGGCGATCGCGCGCAGCGAGTCAACGTTCCTCCGGTCGTTCGCGAGGATTCGCCGGTGCGTCTCCAGAGCCTCCGACCGTTGATTCAGTCGCTCCTCGCATGCGGCCTTACCTCGGAGCGCGGGAACATAGCCGGAGTCCAGCCGCAGCGCTTCCTCGAACCCGGTCAGGGCGGCCTCGTATGTGCCCGTCGCGACGAGAGCCTCCGCTTTCCGAACCAGACTGTCGGCGGTCTCGGGTTCGCGCGCGGGCGTGCGACGCGCCGGTCTCGGCGGCTCCGTTTTCGGGGTCCGCGTCACGGGAGTAGGCATCGGAGGCGGAGGAGGCACCGACGGGCTCGGTGGGGGCGGATCGACGAAGCTCGAAGTCATCCGGTCTTGGCGAGCGAGAGTCGGCGCATCCGGGATCGGGGCCGACGGATCGTACAACCGCTCGCCGGAATCGATCTCCGCCGCGGATCGAAGGCTCGTCACCTTCATGCGTTCACGGACCGGTCGGAGGACGACCCACCAGCCGATCTGAACCGCACCATAGAGGAACACGAGGAATGGGACCGTGGAGAAGAGAGTCGGGACGATGCCCTTCTGCAGGACGAACGTCAGGAACGTCGGTGCGCTCTGGTTGTTCCGAAACACGAGAGACCACGTCGCACGGTCGGCCCACATCGAAGGCTCGATGTCCAGGACGGCCCGCTGTGTCGATGTGAGGACCTTCGGCGCTGCCACGGTCACGTTGTTCCGCATCACCATGACTGACACCGAGCCGTTCGTCACCCCGACCGTGGCGTAGGTGACGAAGGTCAGGCCGAGCGGATCGGGACTCGTGAACGTGACGACCTCCCGGGCGTTGGGCAGGAGGGAGACGACCTGGGGCGGATCGGAGAGCAACGTCGTCGCGAGGGAGGGCGTGATCGCGAGGAGCAGCGCGACCGCGAGGCCGATCGCGAAAGCCGCGGTGCGGATTGCCCGGGTCATCGAGGACTTCGCCATCAGGAAGCGCTGGTTGTCCCGCAAGACGTTGCGGATCTCGAGGTTCCGGAGGAAGAGGCCGACGATCGAGGTCGTCAGACCCATGATGAGCGCGACCTCGAGGATGCCGTTGACCGGGAGGAAAAAAGGCTTCAGGCTAGCGCCTTCCCCCTCCAAGCGCGCGAAGATCAGGACGATCGTCAGCGCGAGGAGGCCCGCGAAGACGGCCTTGCGGATGCGGCGGATTCGGAGGAGACGGTCCGTTCCCTGGAGTCGATCGTGGTACCCCGACATGGGCGACTAGGCCTCTGGCACGACTGTTGCGAGTCCCCTAGCCGCGAGGAAGATGGCCAGGTACTGCGGAACGTCGTTTACTCCAGGAGCCAAATTAAACACATCGCCCCGAATCTCCATACTGATTTTATTCTTGAGATTCATGCGCACCGAATCCTCCGTCCACGCTTGCGGCACCGCGTCGCGAAGCGGTCGGAAGTCATCGATCGCATCTCGCGTGACCGGAACGACCTGCAGGCCGGTCTTCCCGTGTAGCGACGAAGGCAGGCGGATGAGACGCTTGATGTCCGAAGTTACGGGCTGGTCCGTGTCTCCGAACGGCTTTATGTGTTCAAGTGAGACACCCTGATACACATCCGACTGCGTTTGGAACAGATGCTGGAGAATCTCGAGAACAAGCGCAACATTCCTGTCCGTGAGCACCTCGATCTGTTTTTGGCTGCGCAATCGATCTACGCCTCTCAATCCTCTTCCCTGCAGGCCACGGGGCTTGAACAGGTTCTCCCACAGTTTCTCTGCATCCTCCTTCTTGATATTAGGGGCGGAAGCCAGGAATTCGACTGCCTGCTGTCTATCCATGGGTTCGAGCAAGTCTGCCAATCCGAGTAGGCCCCGGATAACTTTGCGAGGCCAACCGGTCTGCAAGTCGGCTCGCTCGATAATGACCTTCTTCTTGCTGTATGCGTGGGTCTTGAATTGCTTCGTATCGTAGACCGTCTCCTTGAAAGCCGAGCGCGTGTCAAACGCTGTGCCAAAAATCCAGTCCACAATTTCCCTGCGTTCATGACTTCCAAGCGTCAATACTCTGGGATCGTGCACATGGATGTGATATCCTCGACCTCCGGAGAAGACGATTCGCATGTTACTTACATCAACCCCGAAATCCTCAACCAAGAACTCGTCGTAAAGCTTGACTATCTTAAGGCGAATCGCCTCAAGCATCTCCGGATACGTCATGCTTTGTGCGCCTGGCAAGTGATCCGCATCGAGGTCGAAGATCAGGTCCGCGCCCAGCCACCCCTTCTCCTCCATCGTTGGCGCGTTCGGGGTCTCGTAGTAGGCGCTCGAATAGTAGGCATGAGCCGGAACCCGACTCGAGAGAAAGGAGTGAAGATCCGCTTCCTTCGAGAATCCGAGGTGGCGTTGAACGATCCCCGCGGTCCAGAACATGAAGCCGAATTCGCGACGCCCGAAACGGTCTGGAAGCGTCGGTTTAGATCCATCGTAATAGCGGTGGAACTGGGCCTTGAGGAACTGCATCGTCGCTTCCTTCGCTCGATCTGGGACCGCCACAGCATGCTGCCATCCGAGTCCCTCCTTTAAGGATTCGCGGCGGGTCCGCGGCGCCGGAGTCGACACACTACGAGCCCAAATCCGAAATACAAGAATCCCCGTCCGCGGGACCGATGGACCGTCGGATCGTGGCCTGGGCGGAGATCTCGCTCGTGTTCCTCGCGCTGTACCTGGGCGTGCCTCTCGCGGGTCTAACGATCGACCGTGGACTCGGCCTCCCAACATTTCCGCTTGCCGTACGTCTCGCCGGCTTCGCCTTTCTCTTCGTTGGACTCGCGGGCCTCGCCTGGTGCTTCTCGCTCTTCGTTCGAGCCCGCGGCACCCCGAACCCGAGACTGCCGCCGAGCCGACTCGTCACCTCGGGGCCATACGCGTGGACCCGAAACCCGATCGCGGGGTCTCACTTCCTCGCGGTGCTGGGAGTCGCCTTAGTGGTCGGCTCGCTGGGCGCGGTCTTGATCGTGTTCCTCCTCGGGATTCCCGCGAACCTCCTGATACGATTCGAAGAACGCTCCCTCGAAAGGCGATTCGGAGAGGAGTACCGGGCCTACCGCGAATCCGTTCCTCGGTGGATCCCGCGGCCGCCGCGGCGTCAGAGGTGAACGGACACGTTCACGCTCGCGTTCGGTCCCGCAGGCGCAGACCGGAGTTGCTCCAGGTGGACGACCTCGACCGGCACGCCGGTCAGGTGACGCAGCAGGCCCTCGACGTGGCCTTCCCCCACGACCGCGACGACGTCCCCGCGCGATTCTGCGAGTTGGCGCAGCGTCCAGGCCATCGCCGCGTCCCGCTCGTCGATCAAGATGCGCTTCGCGGTCGGGAGTTCCGCCGCGAACTCACTTAGAAAACTCTGCTCGTCCCGGTAAAAGCGCTGGAGTTCCGCTTCGA
>Ga0137415_10001863_pt1 | contig 21030 bp, 17 predicted proteins | sample CZODoug3_1_1_16f_FD_183082 | JGI IMG/M metagenome (GOLD analysis project Ga0137415, IMG submission 183082) | Vadose zone soil fungal communities from Angelo Coast Range Reserve, California, USA - CZODoug3_1_1_16fungal (Hybrid Assembly) | ecosystem: Environmental > Terrestrial > Soil > Vadose...
GTTTTCGCGTTGATCTTGATCTCTTTGCCGTTCACCGGGCTGCGGCCGGCGCGCGCCTTGCGCTTGCGCGGCAGGAAGGTGCCGAAGCCAACCACGGTGACGCGCTTGCCTTTCGCCACGTTGGCGACGATCGCGTCGAACACCGCGTTCACCGCCTCGCCCGCCGCTGCCTTGCTGAGGTTGCCCGCCTTTGCCGCGACCTGGACGAGATCGGACTTGGTGACCACGTGTGACATCGTTTTGCTCTCCCCCTGCTTCGCTTCGCGTCTTCGAGCTTGCGCTGATCGTATCCAAACCAAATTGGAAAGACAATGAACTTGCGCACGCTGCAGTGCAAAGCATCTATGATTATGCGCAGAGGAGGATTCACCATGCAGCTATCGCGCACGCTTGCGCCGGCGTTCGTCTGCGCCGCGCTCGCCACGCCCGTTCTTGCCCAGACCACGCTCACTTATTCGAGCTGGGTGCCGCCGACGCACCATCTCACCATCTGGCAGGCGAACTGGGCCGCCGACGTCGAGAAAGCAACCGGAGGGCGCGTCAAGTTCCAGTCGCTGCCTAAAGCGCCGGCCGCGCCTCCCGGAACATTCGATGCGGTGCGCGACGGCCTGGTCGATCTTTCCTATGTGACGGCGAGCTACACGCCGGCGCGCCACATCCTGCCGCTGATGGCCGAGCTGCCCGGAGCGGCCGACACGGCCGAAGTCAACTCGGTGGCCTATTCGCGCATCCATTGGAAGCACTTCCAGAAGGTCGGCGAGTACAAAGGCGTGAAGCTGCTCGCGGTGTGGACGCACGGCCCCGGACAGATGTTCACGAAGAAGCCGGTCAAGGGCATCAACGACGTGAAAGGGCTCAAGATCCGCACCGGCGGCGGCATCGCCGAAGCGGTGGCCAACGCGATCGGCGCCTCCGCGTTCGTCAAGCCGGCTCCGGAATCTTACGAATTGCTGAATTCCGGGGTGGCCGACGGCGTGTTCTTCCCCTTCGAATCGATCGCCTCGTTCAAGCTCGATACGGTCATCGGACAGGCAACCGTGTTCCCGGGCGGCATGTACAGCTCGGCGTTCGGTTTCTTCATGAACGAGGACAAGTGGAACAAGCTCGCCAAGCAGGACCAGGCGATCATCGAGAAGTACTCGTATGAGTACGCCGCGCGCTCCAATGGGCAATCGTGGGACGCCGCCGACCAGAAGGGTATCGAGGCCCTGAAGAAGGCGAACGCCAAGATCATGCGCGCCGATCCCGCCTTCGCCGCCGAGGTGAAAAAGCGTTCCGCGCCCATCATCGACGACTGGATCAAGAAGGCCAGCGCCAAGGGCGTCAACGCCAAGCAGGCGCTCGACGAGTTCCACGCCGAGATCAAGAAGGTCAGCGCCGAAAGAAAGTAGACTCTTCGGGTGTCCGAGCCCGAACGAGCCTGGGAGAGGCGGGTCGATGCGGTGCTCGGCATCGCCGCCTCGGCCCTGCTCCTTGGCATGATGCTGCTCACGTTCGTCGACGTGGTGGCGCGCTATCTGCTGAACCGCCCGATCCGCGGCGGCTTCGAGATGACCGAGCTGGTGCTCCTGGTGCTGATCTTCGCCGGCCTGCCGCTGGTGTCGCACGCCGATGAGCACGTCACCATGGATTTCATCGACCGCATGCTGCCGGCGCGCGCCGTGCCGGTGCTTATACGGGTGGTGCATGCGCTCGTTGCCGCGGTGTTCTTCTTCCTCACCTGGCAGGTGCTGATCAAGGCTGGCCGCATCTCCGGTTACGGCGATACCACCGACGTTCTGCGCATCCCGGTCGGCCCGTTCGTCTATTTCATGGCCGCAATGATCTTTCTCACAGCCCTGGTGCACGTGTTCAAGGTATTCGTGCCCGGCACGCGTCGCTCGAACCAGGCGACCACCTGACCGATGACTGAAGCGCTGGTCGGGCTTCTCGCCATGATGGTGCTCGCCTTCGTGCGCATCCCGATCGCGCTGTCGATGGGCATCGTCGGCATCGTCGGCTATGCCTACATGCGCGACTGGAGCTGGGGCAGCGCCTTCGCCACGGCGCAAACCAAGATCTACGAGACCGGGCGCAATTACACGCTGTCGGTGGTGCCCCTCTTCATCCTGATGGGCAACTTCGTCACGCGCGCCGGCATGTCGCAGGAGCTGTTCCGCGCCGCCTACGCCTTCATCGGCCACCTGCGCGGCGGACTGGCCATGGCCACCATCTGGGCCTCGGCCGGGTTCGGCGGCATCTGTGGCTCCTCGATCGCCACCGCGGCCACGTTCGCGAAGGTGGCGTATCCGTCGATGAAGAAATTCGGGTACTCCGACCGGCTCGCCGCCGGCGTGGTGGCGGGTGGCGGCACCCTCGGCATCATGATCCCGCCCTCGACGATCATGGTGATCTACGGCATCTTCACCGAGACCAACATCGGCAAGCTGTTCGCGGCCGGGATCCTGCCGGGGATCGTGGGCGCGATCCTCCTCTGCGGCGCGGTGCAGTACATGACCTGGCGCGATCCAAGATCGGGCCCGCCCGGCGAGCGCTCGACCTGGCGCGCGCGCTACCTGGCGCTGAAGGACGTGTGGGCAGTGGCGGTGCTGTTCTTCTTCGTGATGGGCGGCATCTACGGGGGGTTCTTCACGGCGACCGAGGGCGCCGCCATGGGCGCCTTCGGCGCGATGGTCTTCGCGCTGGGGCGCCGCGCGCTCACGTGGCGGACCCTCTACGGCGCGCTGCTCGAGAGCGCGCGCACGACGGCGATGCTATTCTTGATCCTGATCGGCGCCCTGATCTTCGCCGAGTTCATCAACATCACCACGATGCCCGGCGATCTCAAGAGCTGGGTCACCCGCTTCAACGTGAGCCCGACGATGGTGGTCGCCGCGATCTGCGGAATCTACGTCCTCCTCGGCACCGCGATGGAGGAGCTGTCGATGATCCTGCTGACGATCCCGGTGTTCTTCCCGGTCATCGTGCATCTGGGTTTCAACCCGATCTGGTTCGGAATCATCATCGTGTGCGTGGTCGAGATCGGACTCATCAGCCCGCCGGTCGGCATGAACATGTTCGTGCTCCGGACGCTGCTTCCCGAGGTGAGCACGTCGACCGTTTTCAGCGGCGTGCTGCCGTTCATGTGGGCCGACGTCCTTCGCCTCGCCATCCTGGTCGCTTTCCCGTGGCTCTCGCTGTGGCTGCCGAGCATGATGCGGTGAAACTCCCTCGGCCCCGACCAATGAGAAGGAGACGGTCATGCGCCTGCGTTCCGCCGTCGCGATCCTGACCACCGTGCTCGCCGCCTCGGGCTGCGCGAGCACCCTCCAGCGCCCGGCCGACCTCACCCAGCTCAGCGTCTCGGATGCCGCGAAGCTGATCCGGGACGGCCAGGTCACCAGCGCCGAGCTGACCCAGGCGTACATCGCGCGCGCCGAGGCGAATCCGGGCCTCAACGCGTACATCACGCTGGATCGCGCCGGCGCGATGGCCGCCGCGCGGCGGGCCGACGCCGACATCGTGGCCCGCAAGACGGTGGGCGTGCTGCACGGCGTGCCGCTGGTCGTCAAGGACAACACGCACGTCGCCGGCCTGCCCAACACGGCGGCGACCCCGGCGCTGCGCGGCTTCGTCCCGAAGGAGAACGCGCCGACGGTCCAGAAGCTGCTGGACGCGGGCGCCGTCGTCCTCGGCAAGACGAACATGCACGAGCTCGCCTTCGGCATCTCCGGCTACAACGAGGGATTCTTCACGGCGCAGCCGATCGGGACCCGCAACCCCTACGACCGCACGCGCATCGCCGGCGGCAGCTCCAGCGGAACCGGCGCGGCGATCGGCGCCCGCCTGGCGCCGGGTGGGCTCGGCAGCGACACCGGCGGCTCGGTGCGGATTCCCGCGGCGCTGTCGGGCGCGGCCGGGTTGCGCCCGACCATCGGCCGCTACAGCCAGGACGGCGTCACGCCGATCTCGCACTCGCGGGACACGGTCGGCCCGATGGCGCAGTCGGTCGCGGACGTCGCCCTGCTCGACGCGGTCATTACCGGAGGCCGGCCGCCCGCGCCGGCACCGCTCGGCGGCGTCAGGCTCGGCGTCCATCGCGGGTACTTCTTCAAGGATCTGGACACCGACACGCGCGCCGTCACGGAGGGCGCGCTCGAAAAGCTCCGCCGGGTCGGCGTGACCATCGTCGAGGTGGACATGCCGGATCTGCAGAAGGCAAACGACGCGGCGAGCTTCCCGGTGGCCCTCTACGAGGCGTACGACGATCTCAAGGCCTATCTGGCCAAGTACCAGACCGGTGTCAGTGTGGAGCAGGTGGCCGCGCAGATCGCGAGCACGGACGTGAAGGGGACCTACGACGGGCTGGTCGTGCCGAGAAAGCTCCCGGTGCCGAACGGCGTCGTCGACGCCGCCCCGGTGTACGCCGCGGCCATGCGAGAGGCGCGGCCGGCGCTGCTCAAGGTATTCACCGACGTGTTCCAGCGTCATGGCATCGACGCGCTGGTCGGCCCGACCACGCCGGCCGTCGCGGCGACGCAGGGTCCCGAGGCGAGCAGCCTGCCGACGTTCCTTCTGTTCATCCGCAACACGGATCCTGGGAGCAACGCGGGGATCCCGGGGCTGACGATTCCGGCGGGCCTCGGATCCTCCACGGGGCTGCCGGTCGGCATCTCGCTCGATGGGCCACGAGGGAGCGATCAGCGCCTCCTCGCGATCGGGATCGCGATCGAGCGCGTGCTGGGCCGGGTGCCGCCGCCCGGACGATGAGGACGCACGCCCGAGGGCGCGAGGGCGCCGGCCGAATCTTCCCGGTGGTGGCCGGCGTCCGGTTCGTCTCACCGAGCCGGGCGAAGGCGTGAGGCGATGACGAAGGCGGCCAGCGGTGCCGCGACGAAGCTGCCGAAGAGCCACGCGCCGGCGAGCGCCGCTGTCGGCCGCGACGCGCTGGCGGCCAGGCCGGCCGTGTTGGCGATGATGCCGCACAGCGCGGCGCCGAGGGCGACGGCGAAGAGCTGAGCGCTCGGAATCATCGCCGCCGTCAAGGCGCCCTCGTCCGGACGGGCCGAGGACAGGATGGCCGCGCCGATGTGCGCCCAGCACGTCCCGATTCCGACGCCGATCAGCATGAGCGAGGCCGCGATCGCCGCCACCGGTCCCGAGCCGATCGTGACGAAGAGCCCGGCGAATCCGGCCGCCGTCAGGAGCGGGCCGAGCATGATCACCGTGCGCGACCGCACCGGGGAGACGCGAGCGCTCAGGAGCGTGCCCGTCGTCCACGAAAGCGACTGGACCGCGTAGAGATATCCGGCGGCGGCGGGCGTCACGCTGTGCAGCACCTGCACCAGTAGCGGGACGTACACACCGCCGGGCGTGGTCGACATGCCGAGCAGGAAGACCATCCAGAACGCTTTTCCGATCCGGCTCCGGAGCGACAGCATGCCCGTGGGGAACAAACGTCTCGGAGCCCGGCCGTCCAGACGCAGCATGAGAGCCACGGACGCGACCGCGGCGCCGAGGAGCGCGGCGCGCGCCCCTGTCGCTTCGGTGTTGGCGATCGAGCCGATGCAGAGCACGCTCGCGCAGATGAGCGCGAGCCGCCCGAAGGGCACGCGCGCCGCGCTCACGTCGTGCGTCACGGACCGGGGCAGGATGCGCCACGTGAGCGCGCCGGCCACCAGCGCGATCGGCGCCATGACCCAGAACGCCACGCGCCAGAGCCCGAGCCCCGCCAGGACGCCGCCGATGACGGGCCCGCCGAGCGCCGCGATCGCCCACGCGCAGGAGATCGCGGTGAGCATGCGCTGCCACAGGGCTTCGGGGAAGAGCTCGCGCACCAGGGTGTGCGCCGATCCGATCAGGATGCCGCCGCCGAGACCTTGCACCGCGCGTCCTCCGACGACCACCGGCATGCTCGGCGCGGTGGCGCAGATCGCCGCGCCCACGACGAACACGCCGACCGCGAGGAAGACTCCGCGCCGCATGCCCGTCTTGAGCACCACGACCGAGCTCCCCGCGCTGCCGAGGATCGAGCCCACGGCATACGCGGTCGAGGCCCACGCATAGATCGCCAGGCCGCCGATCTCGGCGATGGCCGAGGGCAGGACCGTGGCCGTGATGAACGCGCCGAACGCGGGCGCGAGGATGCTGGAGACGATGACCAGAGCCGAGAGGAGGTGCGGCGGCCGACGGGAGCCCGCCCGGGTGGCGGCTTGCACGGCCGAGACATACCGCCACCGTCGGCGGCTGTCAACGATCGGCGGCTAAGGTCTCAGCGAAAAAGTCCACGAAACCACCCGGCGAGGTCGCGCACGATCGGAGCCTCGGCGAGAGAATCGCACGCCGCCGGTTCGCTGCCCTGGCGGAAGGCTTCACTGATCGCGCTCTCGTCGCCGCACACGCGCTGGCCGGTTTCCGAGTCCACACGCGTCATGACGATGCCGGGCGGTGGCGTGAACGGCGGTGGCGGGGCCTTGCGGATCGCCTTCACCATGACGTCGGCCCAGATCGGCAGCGCGATGTCCGCCCCGGTGAGCCCGATCGAGCGCGCGTCGTCGGTGCCCACCCACACGCCGACGACCAGGTCGGGCGTGTAGCCGATGAACCACGCGTCGCGCAGCCCGTCAGTCGTCCCGGTCTTCCCCGCGGTGACTTCCGCGAGGCCCCAGCGCGCGCTCGACCCACCGGTGCCGCGCCGCATGACGCCGCGCATGAGATGGGTGACGATGAAGGCCGATTCGGGCGAGACGACCCGTGTGGGCTCCGGCAGCGGCTTGAGCGAGACCGCGCCGGCGGAGCCGAGCGTGGTCGGCCACACGCGGACTCCGCCGTTGGCGATGGTCGCGAAGGCCGTGGTCATCTCGAGGAGCGTGACCTCCGAGGTCCCGAGCGCCAGCGATGGCACCGGAGCCAGCGAGCTCGTGACGCCGACGGCGCGGGCGACCTTCGTCACGTACGGAAGACCGACGCCCTGCGCGACCAGCGCCGCGGGGACGTTCAGGGAGTCTTCGAGGGCGCGGCGTATCGTCACCGGCCCGTGGAAGCGGCCGTCGATGTTGCGCGGTGTCCAGGCGCCGCCGCGTCCCGGGATCACGATGGGCTCGTCCTCGACGAGCGTCGAGGGCGTGATCTCGCGCGCGCGCGTCTCGAAGGCCGCCAGATACACGAGCGGTTTGAAGAGCGAGCCGGGCTGGCGCCGAGCCTTCGTCGCGCGGTTGAACTCGCTCTGCGCGAAGCGCCGGCCGCCGACGAGGGCGCGGATTTGCCCGGACGCGGGCTCGATCGCGACCACCGCGGCCTGGAGCGAGTTCGCCGGCTGGCGCCGCGAGCGCTCGGCCTGAGCCAGCCGCTCGCGCACCGCCGCCTCCGCCGTTTCTTGCAACCGCCGGTCGAGGCTGGTGACCAGCTGCACGCCGCCGAGCGCCTCGCCGCCACGATCCGCGACTTCGCCGCGCACGAGCTCCATGAACCAGGGCGCGGGCGCGGTCGCCTTTTCCGCCGGCCGCGTCGGCCGGTTCATCGCCACGCGCGCCGCGGCGTCGCTCGCCGCGCCGTCCTTCACCATCGCCTCGAGGACGCGGTCGCGCCGGTTCCGAAGCACGGTGGGCGACTCGACGAAGAGGCGGTTGGGCGCCCGGATCGCCGCGGCAAGCAGCGCGATCTCGTCGAGCCGGAGCGTCTCGAGGTTCTTGCCGAAGAGGTGCCGCGCCCCGGCGCCGACGCCGAGCACCGCGGCGCCCCGCTCCTGTCCGAGATAGACGGTGTTGAGATAGGCCTCCAGGATCCGCGGCTTCGAGTACCGGGCCTCGAGAACGAAGGCGATGCCGATCTCGCGCGCCTTGCGCCACCAGCTCCGCTCGCGCGTCAGGAACAGCCCGCGCGCGAGCTGCTGCGTGATCGTGCTCGCGCCGCGCACCACGGTGTTTTCGCGGGCGTTCGTGAGGGCCGCCCGGGCGACCGCGAGCAGATCCACGCCGTGATGCCGCATGAACCGCCGGTCCTCGGCGGCGATGACGGCGGCGGCCACGGCCGGCGGGATGCGCTCCAGGGGCACCCAGATCTGGAAGCGGCCCCCCTGGCTCTCGAACGAGGTGATCTCTCGCCCGTCTATGTCTAAGTAGACGATCGGCGGCGCCGCCGCGCGGGGCAAGGACAGAGCCCACCATCCCCAGGCCAGCCCGATCAGGCAGAGGATCGGCGTGGCCAGCAAGACGAGCCCGAGGACGGTGCGTGGTCGTCTCACGTGAGGCTCAGCGCGCGCGCTGCTTGGCCACGGTGCGGAGGACGCTCGTCGCCAGGACCTGTGCCATCATCGCCGCCACCGCCACCACGACTCTCGATCCGAGCCCGGCGGACGTCGGCGCCAGGCGATCGGGATCGTCCGCGATGCGCTCGAAGGCCTGCCCCAGTCGCCGTGCCTTCTGGGTGAACTCGGCGCCGCGCGCCACCAGGGAGGAGGTCGTGCGACGCCGAGACCGTGTCCTGGCGAGCACAACCGGCGCCGCGACCGCCACCGCGACGGCGAGCGCACCGACCGCGACGGGGCCCGCGTGCCGCCGGAGATGACGCCTCCAATCGGTCACGTTGTGCCGGCGGCGGTCGAGCTCCATCACGAGCGCGTCGAGCCGCCGGCGCACGTCGGTGATCTCGTCGCCGAGCGCGCGCACGCGGCCGCTCGTGCCGTTGTCCTCGACTACGCGAGTCGTTCCTTGGCCCATTGCATGTCCTCCTTCACGGTCTTCCGGGTCACGGCCAGCGGCGCGCTCACCCTGCGCTTCCACCCGACGAGCGCGAGCAAGCCGCCGATCGCCAGCAAGAGCACGGCGACGCCGAGCGCGGCCAGCCAGCCGGGGATCCAGACGGTGAGCGCGAACACCGCCCCAACGAGGAGCATGTTCACGCCGAACACCGCCACCACGCCGGCGGCGACGAGCAGCTTCACCATGTCGAGCTCGGCCTTCAGGTCGGCCTTGAGCTCGGCCCGGGCGAGCTCGACCTCTTTCGTCACGAGAAGCGAGACCGTCTCGAGCAGCCGCGTGAGCAGCTGGCGCGTCGAGAGCGCTTGAGTCTCGGGATCGATGGACACATGGGACGTCGTCGCTGATGACATGAAACTCTCCTTCGGAAGCGTCACCTCGAGGATCTGTCGCTGGCCGCAGAGGGCGCGGCCGAGCTGGAGCATCTGCCGATAGATCACCTGCCAGTCGTCGAAGGGGAGCGGTCGTCGGGCCACTTCGATGGCGATCTCGTCGAAGCGGGACAAGAGCGGCCCGGCGTTCTCGTGCGCCTTCGGATTGAGTCGATACGCCGACCAGACCCGCTGGATCTGACGCTCGATTTCCTGCGCGTCAGCCGACACCGTCTGAAACATGTCCGGGTGACCGGTGAGGGCTTCGACCGCGAGCGCGTGCGCGCGCGCGACGACATCGCTTGGCCCCCGGAGCAGTAACGCGTTCGGGTATACCACGGCTTCGAGCTCAGCGCTCCGGAAGTACGCCGTCTGCTCGGCGATATATCCGGTGAAGGCACCCTGCCCGAGGCGTTGCAGGATCTTGGACGGCAGCGCCGCCCACCACGGAGGCTCGACCGACGCCATCTCGATGCCGTGGCGTTCGAGGGTCTCGAGCACGATCCTGGCCGCCACCGGATACGACTCGAGCGTGGTCACCAGCGGCACGTAGATATCGTGGCGCCCGCGCGCCATCGACGCGACGCGGAGCGTCGGCACGGTGATGAGCAAAATGACGAAGGCCGCCGCGAGTCCCGCGGTGATCGGAAAACCCCGCAGGACGCTTTTCGCGAGCCCGTCCCGGCGCCCGGACGGCGACTGCACCCCTACGGTCACACCGACCGCAATGGGTACGAGGACGGCGACCGCGAGCCAGATACTTCGGACCAGACCCGGCGGCACGCTGCTCGACAGCGGGACGAATGCGAAGAAGAACAAGGCGGCCTTCGGCGCCACGAGGCCGAGAAGCAAGATCGGCCACGCCGCGGCCGCCGCCATCATGCCCCAAAGAAATCGCTTGCGGTTGCCGGTGACGCGTCCGAAGAGACTCACGACCGCCCAGTCGAGCAGCGCCGAGAGAAGTCTCCCGACCGTGCGCCCGATGAAGCTGATGATCGCCTGGAAGACCGCCATCGCGAGGGCTCAGCGGGCTCTCCGACGTCGACGCGCGCGGCCGGCCCGGCGCCGTCCGGGATGGATGGATTTCAGCTCCGGGAGAATCTCCTGCTCGTAGAACTCGAAGAAGCCCTTCTGCTCCTTGCCGACCTGATGCACACAGATGTGGTCGTAGCCGGCCTCGACGTACTTCCGGATCGCAGCCAGGTGTTTCTTGGGGTCCGGCCCGCACGTGACCGACTCGGCGATCTCGTCCTCGGTGACCAGCTTCGCCACCGCCTCGAAGTGCGCGGGGAGCGGGAGCTCCCAGGAGAGGCTGCTCTCCATCCCCGACGTGGGCCAGTGCTCGTGGGCGATCCGGCGCGCGGTCGATTCGTCCCGGGCCCAGCAGACGGTGAGCTCGGCGTACCGCGGCTTCCCGGATCCCCCCGCCTTGTCGAACACGGCGAGCAACGCGCGCTCGGGTTCGGTTCCGATCATGCCGTCGCCCAGTCGAGCCGCCTGTTCGGCTCCACGCTTGCCGCCGACCGCGATGTAGAGCGGCGGCGGAACGTCGGGCAAGGTGTAGAGCCGGGCGTTCTCCACCGTGAAGTACCGACCGTGATAGCTCCGGTTGCCGCCCTGCCAGAGGAGCCGGATCACCTCGATGGCCTCGGTCAGACGCGCCTGGCGGACCTCGGTCTCGGGCCAGCGATCGCCCAGGATGTGCTCGTTCAGGTTTTCGCCGGTGCCCACACCGAGGAAGAAGCGACCGGGCATCAGCGCGGCCGTCGTCGCCGCGGCCTGGGCCACGATCGCCGGGTGAATCCTCACGGTCGGGCAGGTGACGGCGGTGCCGACGACCAGACGCCGGGTGGCCTGCGCGATGGCACCGAGCACGCTCCAGACGAATGGGCTCTGGCCCTGTCGGTCAATCCACGGGTGATAGTGATCCGAGATCAGCGCGAATTCGAAGCCGCCGTCCTCGGCCATCTGCGCCTGACCGACCAGATCGGCTGGAGACTGCTCCTCGCTCGAAAGCTTGTAGCCGAGTGACACGGTCATGACTCTTCCCTCACGGCCACGAGCCCGAGGCCTTCCCGTCGCTCCGTCTCGGAATCCGTCGAGTCGTCGTCACCCGCGGGCGTCCGCTGAGGCGCGGGCGTCAAGCGCAGCAGGTCGTTCCGCGCCTGGGCCAGCGTGGTCACGACGTCGTCTGCGCCCGCCGCGCAGAGATCGGCGCGAAGCTTGGACGAGGCCTGAAGCCCCCAGCGGCCGACGACGATCGGGATCTCCGGGCACACGGTGCGGAGTCGCTTCACGAGGTGACGCGCGCGCCCGCTCTCCTCGAGCGAGCTGACGAGGATCGACGCGGGATTCATCGTCTGCACGGCGGCGAGGGTCTCGGCGACGAGGGCGCCCGCCGGCACGATCTGCAAGCGGTAGCCGTCCCGCTGGAAGACACGATTCAGCGTCGCCAACACGACGCGGTCGGCCCCGTCGCGGACCGGGCAACCCGCGACGACCACGTGCTCGGGCGCGTCGGACATCGGCGCGTCCGTCGCAAGCGTCGGCCCGGTCTCGATGGCCCGGTCGAGCACGGTGCGTGTCGTCTCGATCACGTGGGCGTATTCAGCCGGCGGAAGCTGGCCCGTCTCGTGGTCGCGACGCGCGCGCGCCATCGCGGGCACCAGAATCGAATCGAAGGCGGCGAGGTCCGAGCCGGTCTTCATCGCCTCGTGGACGAGCTCGGCCGCCTCCTGATCGTCGCCGGCGAGGATGCGCTGGTAGAAGATGACGTGCTGATCGAGGCCGGCGTCGTCCTCGACGAGGATCCCGATGAACTCGAGCCCCTTGACCGTGTGCGAGAACACGACGAGCCACACCGTGAGGGGAATCGCCAGGGCGAGCCCGATCGGGCCCCACAGCCACGTCCAGAACGCGACCGAGATCAGGAGCGCGATCGACGAGACGCCCGCGCTCCTGGCGAAGAACAAGGGCTCCAGGACGAAGGCGATGATCGTCTCCGTCACGACGAAGAGCCCGACGATGAGCAGTGGCGTCATCCAGCCGTCGAAGACCGCCAGGCTCAGGAGGACGGGAATCGAGGCGGCGACCCAGGCGCCGGCGTACGGGATGAAGCGCAGCAGCGCGGCGAAGACGCCCCACGTCAGCGCGAACGGAAGCCCCAGCACGAAGAGCCCGACCGCGATCGTGATGCCGAAGCTCGCGTTGAGGGCGGTCTGCGTCAGCAGGTACCGGCTGATCCGCTCACTCGCCTCGTCGAGCGCGCGGGTGGTCTCGGCCAGGCGCTCAGGGCCGAAGAGGCGGACGACACGGGCGCGGAGCTCGCGCTGCTGGATGAGCATGAAGACCACGAGCACCAGCACGAAGACGGCGCCACCGATCGGCTCGACGATCTTGGTGATCTGCCAGAGCGGGTTGGGCTGGGACACGACGACCGGCATCGGCTTCCTGGCCAGGGGATTCGCGCGCTCGATCTGCGCTATCACGTCCTGGGCGGTCTCCTCGACCTTCTGGAGCGTGCCGCCCTTGCCGACGCGCTGCACGTCGGCGATCTTCCGCGCGATGGTCGCGCGATACTGAGGCAGATCGTCCGCGAGCGTGGTGATCTGGCTGAAGAGCGCCCATCCGACCCCCGCGACGAGGAGCACCGCCAGCACGATGACGATGACGACCGCCGGGACCCGATGGAGCCCGATCCGACGCAGCAGGGCGACGGCCGGGGACAACAGGAACGTCGCCAGCAGCGCCAACGCGATGGGGATGAAGACGACGCGCGCCCAGGAAAGGCACGCGATGGCGAGAATGAGGCTGCCCAGGACGGCGAGCCGCGACGTCCCGGACGTATCGACCGGTCTGAGAGGGCTCACTCGCGAGCTTACTGAGCCTGGACGCTGAGGTTGTTCACGACACCACTGACGTGCTTCACGCTACGGGCGATCTCTTCGGCTCTCGCCCGCATCTCCGCGGAGTCGACCGTCCCGGTGAGATACACCGTCCGGCGTTCGGTGTCCACCCCGATCTTGGTCAAGTTCGAGATCTTCTCGGCAGCGAGCCTGGCCTTGACCTCGCTGGTGATCGTCACGTCGTCGACGTTTTCCCCTGCGGTCTTGCCGGTCATCGACGTGCAGGCCGCCAGCGCGGTCGCGATGAGCGCCACGATCGTGAAGGCGGTGAAAGCTTTCAGAGGGCGCATCTCGGTCCTCCTTGAATTTCGATTGCTCCGGCTCGACCCTGCCCGGCTACGGCCTGAAGTGGCAAACCTTGTGCCACTGGCGATGTGCGCGGAATGCGGGCGAGTTCTCGCGTGATCCGAATGAAAACGATGGAAAGACCTGAGCCGAATCCTCCGCTCGTGTCGATCGGGCGGAGCGCGCGCCTCGTCGGGCGCCGGGTCGCGCAATCTCTACTTGGTAATTCTTTCTGGGGCGAGTGTCGGGCGACGGCGGCGGCGTCCAGACGGAGCACCGCCGCGTCGTCGCCGGGCTGGTAGGCTAGCGGCCCTTCGCGTGGCCCTTGGACTTGTGCTTCTTCATGACCGTTCGCGCCGCCACCTCCTTGGCGCGCCGGCCGTAGCGGCCGGACTTCCGGGCCGATTCCTTGATGTGCTCGTACTGGCGTCGCTCCTTCGAACTGACGCCGCGCAAACCTTTCCCTCGGGGCATGAGCGTCCTCCTCAACAATCGACAGCCGGTGCTAGCGCTGCGGCTGCTGGGACGTCCGGAGCACGTCCTGGCCGGTCTGCGTCACCGAGCTGACCTGCTCCTTGGTCCGGTCCAGCACGTCCTCGGCTTTCTTCCCGACCGACCGGATCACCTTGGCCGCGCTCCTGCGGACCCCGATGGTCCTGTTCTCGGCGTACTCCCGGATCTCTTCGCGCCAATACCAGACGGCGAGCCCTCCCACGAGCGCTCCGAAGACGAAACGAAACATCGCCGTCCTCCTTTCTTGAGACGTCGATCTGAAGACGTCGAGGCATCGAGGCGAGCAAGAGAAATGCCACGACGTTCAGGTGCCGGCGGCCGGAAAATGGCAACCGTCAGAACGGCTCGCGCGGACGCGGGCGCGCACGCGCCCTATTCTTACCTGGTAAGTCTTACCGGCTCGATCGCTTCTCGGGGCTGCGCCCGAGGCGCGAAACCTCGAGATCGAACCCGGGCAGGATGGCCTTGAAGAACGCGTTCTGGACCAGCTTGAGCAAGGTGTCGATCAAGCCGACCTTGGGATTGTCGATCCGGCCCAGCACCTCGGCCTTCGTCGCGACTTCCTCGCGGGAGCGATTCTTGAGGATCTTCGCGACGCCGCCGACGACGCGCTCGTACACCTTGTTCGCGATGGTTTTGGACTTGTCCTGTTCCTTGCTGTAGATCTTCAGGTCCTTGAACAGGGGCTTGATGTATCCGGTGATCACGCCGTCACGAGCGCCCAGCTCCGAATACAGATAGAAGCGACCGGCCGCGGCGTCGAATCGACCGTAGGCGCGGAAGAGGTCGTTCAGTGTCGTGACGTCGACCTCCTCGATGCGTATGCCGATGTCGAAGGCCGGGCCGGATTTCTCGGCCTTGAACGTCGCCGCCGCGGTGGCGGTGCCGCTGCCCATGAAGGCGCCTTTGATCTTCGCGCCCGCCGTGCCCTCGACCTCCTGGTTGCTGAGGTTCGTCAGCGTCCCGTCGGTGTTCGCGATGAAGACACGGTACGACGGTGTCGCCGCCTTGTTGACGAAACCGACGGTGCTCCGCGCGAGCTGGAGCTCGTTGATCCGCACGACGAGGTCGGGCGCGTTGCTCGCCTGCTTCGCCGCGGTCGCGGCCTTCTGGCGCGCCTCGCGCTCCGCGCCGGCGGTCGGCGCGGTGTGCACGTAATCCACCTTGATGCCGTCGATCGTCGCGCGCGCCAACGTGACCGTCCTCACCTCCTGGCCGTACTCGACGTGACCGTTGGCCGTGAGCACGCCCTTGTCGACCCAGAGGTTGTAGCGATTCGTGATCGGTTTGAAGTAGTCGAGCTCGATGTTGGCCAGCGTGACATCCCCCCGAAACGTCGGATTGGGCTCGGCCAGGAAATCGGCCTGACCATCGGCCGACACGCGGCCCGAGTCGAACACGAGGGCCGAGAATCGAACGTCGGACGGATAGGGACGCTTGCGCGGGCGGTTGCGGATGTCGGTGGCGACCAGGTTGAGATCGCGGATGCGCAGCGGCTTGAAGGGACCCTGGTCGACATACGTCACGTCGCCCCGCTGGATCTCGAAGTGGTTGATCTTCAGCGGGTAGATCGCCTCGAGCCCGTCCTGCCAGCCGCGTTCCTTGACGGGCGTCGGGTCGTTGATCTCCTTCTTCGCCTGCGGCAGGTTGACGTAGACAGAGGGCTTCACCAGCTCGATGTCGCCGACGAGCTTGCCGGACAGGAGCGCCCGCCAGTGAACGCTCGCGCTCAGGCGCTCGAGACGGATGACCGCCGGCTCGGGATGCTCGTCCTGCGTGACCACGACGTCGTTGAGGTCGAGGGAGAAGCCCAGCGGGTGGAAGTCGAGCTTGCCGATGCGTGCGGTGTAGCCCTTGAGCGCGCGGTTCACTTTCGTCTCGGTGTAGCGCCGCAGCGGCTCGTCGATCAGGAACGCGAGCGTGTAGGCGATGAGGAGCAGCACCGCGATCGGGATCCCGATCGCGATCCAATGCCGTCGAGCTCCGTGTAGCCCCGCGCGCGCGATCGACGAAATCTTCGACCGGGTGTACAACTCCACCTCCTGTCTCTTCACCGGCGAGCAAGAGATGTGCCCGTCTCCAATCGTGGAAAAAGCGCGAGGCGAGGCGAAACCTTCCCGGTAAGAGTTACAGACCGCTCGGTGGGCCGCCGGCAGAACGCGCGGCGGAGAAACATCCGCAACTCCGCGTCGAGTTGCGTGTTCTTTATCGCGTGAAGGGCCGCCGCAATCTCGGCACGGCCTTTGCCTCGGCACAAGCGCGTGTGCATGGTCCGGCCCGCGAGAAGAGCCACCCACGCAGGGTTTCGCGCAGAGGCGACACCCATGAAACAGGGCCACGACAAGCCGAAGGGCCAGCGGGACGACCGGGGTCGCAGTGATCAGAGCGATCAGAAGGACCAGGACCAGATGGAGGATCGGGAGCCCCGTCACTAGGGCGTTCACGACTGCGAAAACACAGCGCCCGGCCTGTCGCGACTCCGGGCGCATAGCACATAAGAGAGCTGGAGATCGCGGCCGGCCGGCGGCGGTCTCCAGCTCGACGCACGAAGGGCTGCGGTTCGAGCCGGAACGAAAAAGGGGGCGGGAAACGCGTGCCAGCAGTCAAAATCCTCGCGATCGTGCTGATCGTGGTCGGCCTCCTCGGCCTCGCCTATGAAGGGATCACCTACACCAAGCGGGAGAAGGTGCTCGAGGTAGGTCCGATCACGGCGACCAAGGAGACGAAGAAGACGATTCCGCTGCCGCCGATCCTGGGTGGCGCGGCGCTCGTGTGCGGTGTCGTGCTGCTGATCGCCGCCGGGCGCCCCTAGGCGCCCCGCGGATTCACTGAAGCTTTCCGCCACGCGGCGGCGCGCCGGCGCGCCGCCGCCCACCGATCGGCTACGCGATCCGACGATGCGAGGTCGACCCCTTGGCGCGGTTCTCCTTCGGCGGAGTCACGCCCATGCTGTGCACGAAGACCAGCTCGCCGCCAAACCAGCCCGCTACCCCGAGGGCCGCCAGGCCGACGATGGAGAGCGCGGTCGGAATCACGCTGACGAGAGCGATCCATCTCAGCCAGAAGCTCACGGCGAAGAAGACGAGCGCGATGATATTGCTGACCAGGTGGACGATCCCGGCCTGCCGCGCCCGCGCGTCGGTGATCGTGAGGAAGTCGATCAAGCCGGGCACCGCCGCGAGGAGCGCGCCCACGATCCCGCCGCCCAGGGTGTACCACGCGACGTCTTTCCAGATCGCCCCGCCCCATCCGACGTAGAAGACGAGGTCGGCGACCACGGAGAATACCCAGAGGCCGATCGGGAGACTCACGAGAATTGGATGGATCGGGTGTTTGGCAATACTGGCCGGTGTCGACATGAGAGAACTCCTTTCTGCGGATTCAGGTGGCTCAGCCGTAGTCGGTGCAAGGAACTTGCCGACGGGCGAGGTTCAGCCGAGCCATACCCGTACCTGATGCGTCGCCGCGTCGTCGACCAGCGGCAGGGCCGCGCGTCCCGCTTCGGCCTGCACGCCGTCGATCTCCACGCGCGAGACGCCCCGAGTGACCCCGTGCGGATTCTCGACGTGCACCTCGTAGCGCGAGGCGTGGTAGCGGAAGGTGATCGAGAAGCCGCTCCAGGTCCGCGGGATGCACGGATCGAGGAAGAGTGATGCGCCGCGGATCCGGAAGCCGAGGAGCCACTCGATCCCCGCGCGATACATCCAGCCGGCCGAGCCCGTGTACCAGGTCCAGCCGCCCCGGCCCGAATGCGGCGCCTCGGCGTAGACGTCGCCGGCGACCACGTACGGCTCGACCCGATAGCGATAGAGCCCGGCGCGCGTGCTCGTGTGGTTGATCGGGTTCAGGAGCGCGAACAGCTCGCCGGCTCGATCGCCGTCGCCGAGCGCGGCGAACGCCATGATCGCCCAGATGGCCGCGTGCGTGTACTGACCGCCGTTCTCGCGGATGCCCGGCGGGTAACCCTTCACGTAGCCCGGGTCCCGCGAGGCGCGGGCGAAGGGCGGCGTGAAGAGCAGGACGATCGCCTGCTCCCGGTGCACCAGATATTCCTCGACCGCGTTCATGGCGCGTGCGGCGCGGTGCGGGTCGGCGGCCCCGGAAAGAACGGCCCACGACTGCGCGATCGAGTCGATGCGGCACTCGGCGTTCTCGGCCGAGCCCAGCGGCGCGCCGTCGTCGAAGTACGCCCGCCGATACCAGTCGCCGTCCCAGCCGGCGGTCTCGAGCGCCTGGCCGAGCGCACGCAGGTGCGCGCGCCAGACTCTCGCACGCTCCGCCTCGCCGCGGGCTTCCGCGATCGGCGCCCACTCGGCCAGCGTCGTGTGGAGGAACCAGCCGAGCCAGACGCTCTCACCCCGGCCCTGGGCGCCGACTCGATTCATCCCGTCGTTCCAGTCGCCGGTGCCGATCAGCGGCAGGCCGTGACTGCCGATCGCCAGGCTTCGGTCGAGCGCGCGGGCGCAGTGCTCGAAGAGGGAGGCCCGCTGAGCCGAGACCGTCGGCTCGAAGTAGGCTTCGAGGCTCTCGTCGGGCAGCGCCGGGCCTTCGATGAAGGGGATCTGCTCGTCGAGAACCGTCGCGTCTCCCGTGACCGCCATGTAGTGCGCAGTCGCGAAGGGGAGCCAGACCCGATCGTCCGAGATGCGCGTCCGGACGCCGCGGCCCGAGGGCGGATGCCACCAGTGCTGGACGTCGCCTTCGGGAAATTGTCGGGCCGCCGCGCGGCACAGGTGCTCGCGCGTGACGTCCCGGGCCGCCGCGGTCAGCGCCATGACGTCCTGGAGCTGATCGCGAAAACCGTACGCTCCGCTCGCCTGGTAAAAGCCCGCGCGCGCCCACACCCGGCAGGCTAGAGTCTGATAGAGGAGCCAGCGGTTCAGCATGAGGTCGAACGACCGATCGGGGGTCTTCACCTGCACCGCCGCCAGCAGATCGTCCCATCGTGTGGTCACCGCGCGCAGAACCGCGTCGAGGTCAGTGGCGCGATACCGCTGGACGACCGCGCGCGACTCACCGACCGACGCGGTCTGGCCCAGGAAGACGACGACCTCCGTGGTGGCGCCGGGGGCGAGCAAGACCGAAACTTGTAACGCGCCGCAGGGATCCAGGCCGCCGCCGACCCGGCCGGAGAGTCGGTCGCCGCGCTCGAGCGCCTCGGGATGATCGAGCGTCCCGTTGCGGCCGAGAACCTCCGTGCGATCGCCCGTCCATGCCGTCTGTTTCCCCGCGAGATCGAGGAACGCGACGCGGCCGACGAAGTCGAGCGTCCAGGCGTTCCTGGCGAAGAGCGCGCCGGTCGCCTCGTCGAGCTCGCTCACGACGTAGGGCGCGGTGGTCGTTCGCGCGGGGCCCAGCACCCACTCGACGTACGCGGTGACGGTCAGCCGCCGGGAGCGGCGCGAGTGATTCGTGATCTTGAGGCGCGAGATCTTCACCGGGTCGTCGAGCGGCACGTACTGGCAGAGCTCGAGCGCGATGCCGTGCGAATCGTGCATGAATCGGCTGTAGCCGTGTCCGTGACGACACTGGTAGGACCACGCGTCCTCGCGGATCGGCAGGAGCGTCGGGCCCCAGAGCCGACCGCTCTCCTCGTCGCGCACGTAGATCACTTCGCCCGGGGGGTCGCTGATCGGGTCGTTCGACCACGGCGTGAGCTGATTCTCGCGGCTGTTGAGCGACCATGTGTGGCCGCCGCCCGATTCCGATACCTGGAAGCCGAGCTGCTCGTTGGCGACCACGTTGATCCACGGCGCCGGCGTCCAGTGGCCCTCGTCGAGCACGATCGAGTACTCGCGCCCGTCCTCGACGAAGCCGCCGAGCTCGTTGTCGAATTCCCGGCGCGGCCGTGGAGGCGACGGCTCGGAGCCGTCTTGCCGGTCGGGCGTCGGGCGCCGCTCCCGACGCCGGGGCGCCGCGGCGCGCTCGACGCGGCCGACCTGCTCGGCCAGGGTGCCGAGCCGACTCGGCAGCATCACGCGCGCGGCCGCGGCGAGACAATCGCGCTCCGCGGCCGAGAGGAGATCGCCGCGCAGCACGATGATCGAGCCTTCTCGTGTCGCCCCGAGCGTGGGCCGTCCGGCACGCACCAGGCCTTCGAGAGCCGACTGGAGGTCTTGGAGATAGGACGGCGGCTTCTCGTTCAGGATCACCAGATCGACCGCGAGCCCTTTGATCCGCCAGTACTCGTGCGCGCGCAACAGCTGGCGCACGATCTCGCGGTCCTCGATCTCGTCGATCCGGACCAGCACGATGGGCAGGTCTCCCGAGATCCGGTGCGCCCAGAGGGCTGCCGGCCCGAGCACGTTGCGGGCGAGCGTCGCGGCGGACGTGCGCAGGCGCGGATCGGTATAGAGGATGCGGTTGGCGATCTGCTGGAAGAGATGCGCTTCCTCCGCCGTGATGCCCAGGTGGTGGAGCTGGACCTGCGCCTGCGTCCACGCCAGGGTGGTGATGCGCTCGAACGTCGCCGGGTCGCGGTACTTGTCGGCCATCCCGAGCGCGTTGGCCCGCGTGTTGGCGAGCAGGGTGGAGAAGACGACGCGCCCACTGCGCCCCGGCGCCAGCCGCAGGCGCCGCCGCAGGCTGAAGATCGGATCGAGCACGGCACCCGTCGTGTTGGAGAGGGGCCGGCCCTCGATCATCGACATCGGCGTGCGGATGCCACGGCCCCGGCCCAGGAAGCGCCCGCGCTCGGTTTCGTACTGCGAGCCGCCCGTGCTCGTGCCTTCGACCGAGACGACGTGGGCGGCCCACACGCGTTGCTCGTCCGGCTCCCGCGTTCGACGAGTGGCCAGGAGCGTGTCGAGCTCGGCCACGGCTTCAGTCTGGACGAAGAGGTTGGAGAACGCAGGATGCGCCGCGTCGGCGCGCGGTGGCGCCAGCACGATCTCCGCGTACGACGTCACCTCGATCTCGCGCGTCTCGCTGCCGAGGTTCGTCAGCGTCACGCGGCGGATCTCGGCGTCGTCCTCGGGGGAGACGAGCACCTCGAGCCTGGTCAGCAGATCGTCGTCGCGCCGCTGGATCTCGGCGCGGTCCTCGAGGAACGTCACCTCGTAGCTGTCGGGCTCGACTCCCGTGGGCTGAAAGCCGGCGGACCACACCTTGCCGCTCCGCGTGTCGCGCAGGAAGACGAACGCGCCCCAGCCGTCCCGCGTCGTGTCTTCTCGCCAGCGCGTCACCGCGAGCGGACCGCAATGGCTGTACCCGGAACCGGCC
>Ga0137415_10001864_pt1 | contig 21013 bp, 17 predicted proteins | sample CZODoug3_1_1_16f_FD_183082 | JGI IMG/M metagenome (GOLD analysis project Ga0137415, IMG submission 183082) | Vadose zone soil fungal communities from Angelo Coast Range Reserve, California, USA - CZODoug3_1_1_16fungal (Hybrid Assembly) | ecosystem: Environmental > Terrestrial > Soil > Vadose...
CGCTCTGCGGGCGGGTTGGCATGAGGTTGAACCGACTGAAGAGGTCCGAGAATCTGCCAAGCGGCTCCTTCGAGTTCATGATCTCCGCACGACGGACGCACTCCAACTCGCCGCGGCTTTCTTCGTCGCCGAGGCCCGGCCGTCAACTCTGGAATTCATCTCATTAGACGCACGTCTTCGGACAGCTGCCCGTCGCGAGGATTTCTCCATAACTTCAATTGCCCCCTAGTCTAGCAGCCCCGTGGTAATTCGGGGACAGACGCATAAATCACCAAATTCTTCCATGTCTTCAATGCCAATTTAGGTGATTTATGCGTCTGTCCCCGAATTACCACGGGCTGCTAGGTCTTCGCGCTCAAGTAGATGTAACGGCAGGTGGCCAATGGCGGGCAAACCGTCTGGAATGCCCGCCAGTCGTGCGTTTGGCCTGATTTTCCTACCGAGCTATTAAAGCACTTGGCTCCGGCAGGACTCTATCGTAAGGTGGAGCGTTACAAAAGTACTTTTCCTCGAATAAGGGTAAATGGATCTCCTGGAAGACAATATAAATAAACTACTTAAGGCCCGCTCCGAGATCGACGAAGAACTCCGTCGTCATAAAACGCACCAGGCCGTTCTTTTCACCGACGTCGTCGGCTCGACCACGTATTTCGACCGCTTTGGGGACACAGCGGGGTTGTTGCTACTTCACCGTCACGACCACCTGGTCATAAGCGCGGTCGAGGAATCTCAGGGAATCGTCATCAAGACGATCGGAGACTCCGTGATGGCAGAGTTTCCGGAACCGCTACTCGCAGTCCGCGCAGCCGTTGAAATTCAGCGACGGCTCTTCCAGCACAACCAGAGTTTCGCAGCCAGCGAACGTCTGCAGATCCGGATCGGAATCAATTCTGGCGTGGGTTTCCGGCGCGGCAACGATCTTTTTGGGGAGGTCGTCAATGTTGCGGCCCGGATCACGAAGCGCAGCGGGCCATCGCAAATCCTGGTTTCCCGGCCCGTGTATGAAGCCACCCTCGACACTGAGATATGTTGCAACTCTCTGGGGCCGGCCACCCTGGAAGGCAAGGCCGAACGCGAAGAGCTCTATGAAGTGACCTGGGCCGATCCAGCCCGCGAAGAGTTGCGCTCCAGGAGCGAACCAGTTCAGGCTCTCAGCAACCTGGCTTTAGAGTGTGCACCTGTGTCGGCGCGCTACGAGATTCTGGATCGTGTTGGTGCCGGTGGGATGGGCGTTGTCTTCAAAGCCCGCGATCGCGAAACTGGAGAGCTTGTGGCGCTCAAAGTCCTCAAGCCCGAGATCGCGGATGCGACGGCTTCTCTGGAAGGCCTCAAGAACGAACTACGGCTTGCTCGAAAAATCACGCATAAGAACGTATGCCGCATCCACGATTTCAACCGCGGCGACGGAGCCACCTTCATCTCCATGGAATTCGTTGAAGGCGAAAGCCTGCGGCGCGTGCTGAACCGCTTTAACGCACTCAGCGCCCGCCAGGGCATCAAGTTCGCTCAACAGATCTGTGACGGTCTGCGCGAGGCCCACGCCCAGGGCATCATGCATCGCGACATCAAGCCGGAGAATCTGATGATCGACTCAGCCGGCAATGCGAAGCTGATGGACTTCGGCCTGGCACATCTGATTGCCGATGGTTCCACGGGAACCGTGGGCACACCTGCTTATATGGCACCGGAACAGACACAAGGGGAGCCGATCGACCAGCGTGCCGACATCTACGCATTGGGACTCGTGCTGTTCGAGATCTTCACAGGCTCAGCCGCCTTCACTGCCGACACGCCAATCGAAGTGGCCCTCAAACAAATTCGAGAGGCGCCGCCGAACCCGCGCGATATTGAAAAGGCGGTTCCGGTATACATCGAACGAGCCATACTTCGATGTCTGGAGAAAGACCCCACAAAACGCTTTCAATCGGTTGAGGAGCTTCAGACAGCCCTGCTCGATGAGCCTGCGACGTCTGAAAAAGCCCTCGCGCCGCGGCGAAACAACATCAGGGCCCGCGCGGCTCTTGGCCAGTCACCACGGGCATTGGCTACACTTGGGTTGGCGGTGCTCATCGGTGTTTTCATCACGGGCGCCCTCGGGTTCAATCGCAAGATGGAAGCCAAACAGGAAGTCGTCCAGACAGTCTCCGCTGTACCGGCTGTGTCCGCTGCGGAGTTTGCGGCCTTCCGCATGGCACAGTCGCTTGATACAGCAGAGGCGTGGAACATATTCCTTAAGAACTACCCGGAGGGACAATTGGCTTCCGCTGCGCTGGAGCGTGTCGATAAGCTTCGGGCGCAGGAAGAAGAAAAGCTAAAAACGGCGCTCGCTGCGGCGGTCACAAAACCGGCAACCGATCGGCATCCGGCTGCAAAAAAAGACGCCATCATCAAGGCACCGGCCGCGAAGCCGCGGCTGAAATGGACGGCGCTCTTCGATACGGTAGCGATACCCGGCGGCGTTTTCACGATGGGAAATGACGGCACCAGGGAAGACGAAAAACCGCGACATCAAGTGAGGATCGACGGGTTTCGGATGAGCCGCACCGAAACCACCAATCGGCAGTACCTGGCTTTTCTTGAAGACACCGGTTTTCAACGACCGAAGGATCCGGCATTCGCGAAAAACTATCTGCTGGAAAATCCAGATCTCCCGGTCGTGAATGTCAGTTACCAGGACGCCGCCGAGTTCTGCAAGTGGGCTTCCGCAAAGTTCGGTACGACCGTACGGCTTCCCACCGAGGCGGAGTGGGAATACGCCGCGCTCGGAGGTAAGAAGGATTCGACATATCCCTGGGGTTTTGGGAGCCCTTACAACCTCGCGCGCTACAAGGGAAGTGAAACGCTTGGCGTAATGACTGCCGGGCGAGACGCATACCCGCCGAACGGGTTCGGCCTCTATAACATGAGCGGGAATGTGTGGGAATGGGTCTCAGACTTCTACTCCAAGGATTACTACAGGATCTCACCCGTAAAAAATCCGGCCGGACCCGCGCAGGGCGCGAAACGCGTAATCCGCGGCGGCAGTTGGGCCGACGACGAAACGCAGCTGCGCGCTGCCCGCCGCGCCAACCGCGATCCGAACGAACGCAGCGACCGGATTGGATTCCGGATCATCGTCGCGCCGGCTGCCCCAGTCGAGTCGCAGCCTACCACAGGAGCTTCAGCGCAAACTGGACCACTCGTCCCGATTCCCCGGTAGAAATGATTGTCTGTGTCGTCGGGGGAGCCACTGTCTGGCAACAAGTCTGCCCAAACACTGTGGACCGGATGCTGGGCGAACCCGCCGAAGAGTCCCGCGGATTGTCAAAATTCGGATGGTTCAGCGCGTTGAACATTTCGGCGCGGAACTGCAGGTTCAGCCGTTCACTGAGATCGAACCGTTTCCCAATCCCTAAATCGAGATTCCAGTAACCTGGTGCTTCGAAGATATTGCGGCCGGCGCCGTTGGTCCCGGGTGCCGGTATGGCGAAACCGGTGGCGTCCTTGAAAACTACCGGACCGATAACTCCGGGAACTTCCTGCAACCGAACCTCAGGCTTCGGTCCAACGATATCTGCGCGCGACTCGTGAGAAAAATTCGAGGTTCGTACTCCGCTGCGCACAGCGAACGGCTCTCCTGACATGTAGGTGTAAATCCCGTTGATGCTCCACCCGCCAACAAAGTGGTTCAGCACTGGATGGATTCCGGATGCGAAACGCTTCTGCCTGCCAACGGGCAACTCCCAGAGCGAGTTTGCCAGGAACACGTGGCGGCGGTCGAAATCGGAGCGCCCGCGCTCCTGGCGCCAGTCGCGGGTGTCGGTCGGAGTCCGGGAGTTGGTCGTGCTGAGGGCGCCGCCGGAAGTCGATCCCACAGGATCCACGGACTGGTCGTCAATGGACTTCCCATAGGTGTACGCGACGCCGGCGAGCAACCCGCCGCTGAAGCGCTTTCGCAGCGTGGCCTGGCCACTGTGGTAGTAAGAGTCTCCTCCCGAGTCGATGTAGGTGATGGTTGCGAACTGCTGGTTGGGCCGAAGCTTTGCGGCCAGAGTCGTCTGCTCCACCCGGCCCGCGAAGTTGCCGGCGGCGTTCAGCGTGAGATCACTTTGGGTGGTCGTGGAATTGACAAACGTGCTGTTGACGATTCCGGAGGTCACGATGGGAATTGCAACACCATTTGCGCAGCCTGTTCCATCCGGCCGGCAGCCGTTACGCATATTCTGTTGCATGAGCAGGAACGAAGGCAGAATTCCATCCGCGTTGATCTGGTTGGAATCATAAGCACGCAATAGCCGCGTGCCGCGCCGGCCGATGTAACTTACCTGCGCCACCATTCCCCAGGGCAGCTCGCGTTCAATGGACAGGTTCCACTGGTGAACCGTCGGGAGCTTGAGCTGCTGGTCGAACACCGTCAGATTCGGAGCGTTGGTGAGAATTTGTGCTGGAGGTGTCAGGAACGACGATGGTCTGGTGTTCGGCGTCGATAGTTCCAACGGGAAGCCGTCGCCGATCCGGATGTCCGGCACTGCCGCGCAGCCCGGAGTCGTGGCGCCGCCAACCGTGGCAGAACAGGAAAACGTCAGGCCCGGCACTTTGCCGGATACCGCCGTCACCTGGAATGAGGAGATCGGGTCAAAGGCGATTCCGTAGCCCGAACGAATAACCAGTTTGGAAGTGGGGCTCCAGGTAATGCCGAGGCGCGGCGCAAGCGCCCCCACGTTGTTTCGCTCATACCAGCGGTCGGTCTTCCTGAAGGTGACAAGACCCTGTGTGCCGTTAATCGGTTTATCCGGGACGTAGACCCGGCCATGCGATTCCGATGGAGCGAGATTGATTTCCCAGCGTACGCCATAGTTCAGAGCCACGTTTTGCCGCACTCTCCACTCGTCCTGAAAATAGAAGTTGTATTGCTTCAAGCGGTGGCCTTGATTCCACAACGTCACACTTTTGCCGGATCGAAACGGCAGAAACGCATCAGCGGAAAGGTCGCCCAGAAACACCTGGGACAACCGCGCCGGAATCCCCAGAATGTCATTGATGGCGCCGTTCAGATTGTTGCTGTCGGTAGCGTCGATACTCCCGGCACCCACGGCCGGAGTGTTGAATCCCACCGGCGTCCGGATATTGGACATGAACGACAGCAACGGCGTCACATTCGTCCCACCCGGCTGCCCGCGCTGGTCGTTGTGTTGATACAGCCGCACGTTTGCTCCCAGCCGGAAGACATGCGCGCCACTGACGATGCTCAGATTGTCCAGGATTTGCGGTGTTGTGACGGCGCGAAAAGTTCTCGGCGTGTTGATATAAGGAAGACTGATCATGTTGTTAAAGCCATTCTGATACGGTGGGACATCCGGAAAGGCGGGGTTCGCTTCGCCCTGCGTAAAGAGAAACACAAAACGCGCGAACCCGGCGGTGAACTCATTGACCACCCGCGGTGAAATTACCCGGCGATAACTGACCGCCAGGTTCTTGGTGGATCGGAACACCTCGCCCAGCGGCGGGAATCCAGGAAAGACCTGGGGCCGCGCATTCAACGGATCTCCTTCGCGAGTGTTCTGGTCCGCCTGCAACCACCGCACAAACAGGTTATTGTCCGTATTGAAATTGTGATCAACACGTCCCATGTAGTTGGGCCCCTCATTGCGCGTGGGAGGATTCCAGATATAGCCGGCAGTGTTCAGACCGTCGCCGGTTGCGTATGAGTTCGGCTTCGGATAGCTATTGAACAAGGCGCCGATTTTGGAATCGGCTCCGCGGCGCTGTGGATCGTTGGCGAACATATTGAAAGACGCGACGCAGTTGAGGTCCGTGGGGATTGTACAATTCCGTACGCCCGGACGATACGCCCCAGTCGCGGGGCCACCAGTAGCGGGCTGTTTCGTGTGATCGTCTGCCCGTTCAATACCAGAGGGTTTCTGGGATCGGCCACGAAATAGCGGAAGATTCCGGAAAGAGCCAGCGGCGTGTAGAGTCTCGGGATGCCGAACGTCTGATCGATGGGCTGAGCGAATTTGTTGTTTTGTCCCTGCCAGCTTCCGAAAAAGAAAGTCCGGTTCTTGCGGATGGGCCCACCTGCCTCAAAGCCAAACTGGTGCAGCTTGATCTCGGGTTTGGGTGTTCCCTGCGCATTAGCGAAGAACTCGTTGGCGTTGAGCGCGGTATTGCGCAGAAACTCGAAGGCCGTGCCGTGAAAATCATTGGTCCCGCTGCGCGTGGCCACCGACACCGAAGCTCCGCTGTTGCGGCCCTCCTCCGGCGTCGCGTTGTTGGTGGTGACCTTATATTCCTGCACGTTGTCCGGATTGAGCCGGTACAGGTTCGAGACCGGGTTCGGGACCGAAGATTCATTGGCTTCAATCCCGTCCACGGTCACATTGACGGCGCGGTCGCGCGCTCCGTTCACGTGAATGCCGGAACCTGCGGCTCCTGCCGACCTTTGAACCACTCCGGGTTCCAGTGCAATTAACGCCAGCGGGTTCCGCCCATTGAGCGGAAGATCCACGATGGCTTTGCGCTCCACCACATTGCCGATCGCCGCATTGGTGGTCTGCAAGACTTCCGTCACCGCCGCGACTTCCACCGTCTCTGTGACCCCACCAACCTCCAGCGACAAATTGATCACCAACGGTGTGTTGATCTCCAGAATGTTGCCGGTCTTGTTTGTCGTCTTGAACCCCTGCAGGGCCACGCTCACCGTGTAGCTGCCCACCGGAAGAGATGGAAATCCGTAAAGGCCGGCCTCGGTTGTCGTCTGCGTGTAAGTGACGCCTGTGGCCTCATTCCTCGCTGTCACGGTAGCGCCCGGAACCAACGCCCCGGAAACATCGGTAACCGTGCCTGTGATTCGCGAAGTGCCGGTCTGCGCTAATGCCACGCCGGTCATCAGGAAAAATAGTGTGTAGCGAATAATGGAAATCATCGCGTCCCTCCCATTGAATCAGATATCAAGCACGGGCCTGCAATCCAGAAAAAATGCGTCGGGAAATCGATGATGGGGTGGGCGTACAATCTGGAGGCGCCCCAAACCGGGAGACAACCAATGGCAACCGCAAAAATTCTGATCAACCTGTATGACGGCACGCGGCAACTGCTGCCCCCGGCGACCCGAGCGCTGCTGACGGTCACTGACGGCAACAAACAGGTCGTCTTTCGCGATTTCTTGAAGGCCTCAACCATCACTCTGGACGTCCCGTTCTACGACAACCTTCGCGACCAATACACCGTGCTCGCCTCGACTGACGGCTCAATTACCGCGGGCTTCTTTCCCGTGAATGTCTCGCCAAAGATCATCCGCCCCGTCTTCCTCATGCTCCTTCCCCGGAAATCAGAGTTCAACTTTGCAACCTGGAAGGATCTGCAGCAGCATTCACCGCGCCTCGTCGAACTCTTCTCGCAGGGCGCAGGCGACGCCACGAAAGCGCAGCAACGGTATGAAGACCTGATGGAAGGTCAGGCCCCAAGCCTCGCGTGTCTGTTCAACATCCTGACCGCCAGCCGGGACCTGCATCTTCCGCAAAGCACGGTCCTGGACTACTTCCGTTTGCTCGTGTGGGAAAATCCCAGATTTCCGATGAAGCAGGATAAGTTCTACGTGTGGGCTGAGCCCGAGCTGCTGAACCAGGTGAAGCTCGCCTCCTCACAAGGAGCGTTCGCCGAAGAGAAGAATCCAAACATCCTGCATGAAGGAGCTACTTGCAGTTACAAGCAGATCCAGTTTGGCGAAGCAAACGTGCAACTCACGTTTCATGAAAACGACCCTTCGCCGGCCGGAACCAGGTGGGTACTCGTCGAGCCGGACATCGACTACTTTCAAGACCTGGTGGCGCACACCATGCTTGAAGTCATCCCGGGCTTCTTTGGCCTTACGGATCCGAAGAGCGTCTATGTCCTCCGCTGGATTGCCGGGCACCAGGCAAACACACCTCAGTTCAACCCGCCCTACACGATTCGGGAAGCAGCCGGCTAAACCTTACTTAGCCGCATTCCGCAGGGTGAGTACCTCCGTTCGCACCTCATCGACGAACTGCTCGACGGTCGTTCCTGCTCCGGCGGCCCTGCTCGCTTGAAACTGGGCCGCCCTGCGCTGGAGTTCATTCCCCGCAAGTGTTGTCCGGATATCCAGGAGGCTGTCGTCGGCTTGCCGCTCGGCTGTTTCAGCGTGCGCGTAGTGGTGGTTGGCGATGCGGATGGATGTGTCTCTTTTAAGAAGAGCTTCATTGATTTCAACGCTATTGATCGCATCCAGCTTCACATCGTAGGGACCAACGGGAGAGAGAAGCTTCACAAGAACAGGCGTGATTTCGATGCCAATAAGCAGCAGCATCACGAAAGTACTGACCCACCAGACCGCAGGTGAGTTCGCAGTGAGATCCGCCAAAGCTGTCATGTTTGTGAGAAAATCGTCGGCCTGACTTTGCCGGAACGCTTCCATCTGTTGGTCGATTTGCGCCGTGACCTTGTCTTTTTCGGCCTGGAGTTGAAGGAGCTTCGGTGAAAGGCGCAAGTCCGTGACCTGTTTTCGCGCCTGCAGGGCAGCCGCCTCTTTCAGGCGTGCCACCTCACTGTAGCCGTAACGCTGACTTCCACCGGTACCATCCGCTTCCTTCCGGAATTCGTCTTCGAGAAACTTTGCTCGCGTTTCGCCGGTGGCGATCTCATCGTTGAGTTGTTTCAATTCTGCGGTGAGTTCGCCGAGGCGGCTGCTTTCGGTCAGGCTGGATCGTTTCGCGGCAACTGCCCGATCCCGGTTGATCTCGGCCTGAACGCCGATCGCATGTTGAAAGAGCCGCAGTTCGAGCGGTTTGCTGAGAGTAATACCTATAAGAATCGCCAGCAACACTCGGGGCAGAGCCGGGAGCCACGTCTCTTTGATGCGTTGCCGCCATCTGGTTGTGGGATCGGTTGGTTTACGGAGCGAGGATACGATGTAGCGGTCGAGACTAAGGATGGCAAGCCCCCACAACAAACCGAATCCGATGGATGTGACAAGGCCGTACGGCCCGCTTGCGAGTGTTGTGTAGACGGCGTAGAAACCGGAGAGCAAGGCCAAAACACCAGTTGTCAGTACAGCCCCGCCAATGCCTTCGTACTTGGCTTTCTCAGTCGGGTACAGGCTTAGCGTGTCGGGAACGACCCCGGCACACCACCAGAGTATATTGACGCGGTCGCGCTTCTTCGTCCCCTCGTGTTCGTCCATACCGTACATCTATATATACGCACGAGGCCCTCGTCTGGTTCCGCTCTTCAATTCAGTTTGCTTTGGGGAAAGTCGGAAGATGGCGGCAAATCCGGGGATTTGCGCCCAAGGAGTCAGTAAAAGGATGGGCAGTGCCTGGTTACGCGTGAACGAGCGGAACCACCATCGGGGCGACGCTGTCCTCTTCCTCCAGTCCTTCGGTCCGAAGGGGCACGACCAACTCGTAGACAACACCGTCCTCCAGGACTGATCCAAATTCGCGATCTTGAAGCTTGAATGTGCGATTGTACTTATCGTATTCGACCTTGATACGGATCATGCTGCCTCCAACTTCCGTGCGCTGTGTACGTAATATTGATGTGCACGTACGTAACCATATCCCGTGATTCTGGGATCGTTTTGAAATTATTGGCTTTTCACAACAAAGAGAGAGGAAGTCGGAACTTCGGTACACACAGAATCAGAATGGACTATCCCAAAAGGATAGCCCGTGCTTAAGCGAAACAAAACACTCAAAAGATTGGTCCCGCGCAGTGATCGGTGATAATCTCCGCAGAGCAGATTCCGGCCCTCACAGTCCTGGAATCGATTCTGGTCTCAACTGGTAGTCAATCCTTAATTTGGGAGTTGATGTTTATGGCGTACAAGTTGACGGTGAACGGAAAGTCTCAGACGGTAGACGTGCCGGGAGAGATGCCCCTGCTGTGGGTGCTCCGGGACGTTCTAAACATGAAGGGAACGAAGTTCGGATGTGGTATCGGCGCCTGCGGCGCGTGCACGGTGCACGTGGGAAACAAAGCGGTGCGCGCATGCCAGACGCCGATTTCGACGGTCAATGCTGAAGTGAAGACCATCGAAGGACTTTCGGCCGACGGATCCCATCCGCTCCAAAAAGCGTGGCTCGAAGTGGATGTTCCACAGTGCGGCTACTGCCAGGCGGGACAACTTATGTCCGCTGCGGCACTGCTGGCCAGCAAGCCCAAACCGACGGACAGCGACATCGCTGCGGCGATGTCCGGCAACGTGTGTCGGTGTGGAACGTACCTCAGAATTCGTGAAGCAATTCATCTTGCCGCAAACGGCAGGAAGAGTTAGGAGGGCGCGATGAAAAACATGAAGACTAAACAACTCGATCGTCGATCCTTTATCAAAGTAAGCGCGCTCGCCGGCGGTGGCATGTTGATCGCCTTCTATACCGAAAACGGGCTACTCGCGCAACAGCGAGGTCCTGCTCCCGCGCCAACGCCTATCAACCCCAACACCTATATCAAGGTTCTTCCGGACAACACCTTCACGATCGTTTCTAAGAATCCGGAAACGGGGCAGGGCATTCGAAACTCGCTGCCCATGATCATCGCGGACGAGTTCGATGTCGATTGGAAGCAAGTGAAGATCGAACAGGCCGACCGTGACGACAAGTACGGGAGAGACATGGGCGCGCCAACGGTGGGCCAGATTGAAGGTGGTTCCACAGCGACCCCGCAGAACTACCAACCGATGCGCAATGTCGGCGCAACCGCAAGAGCCATGATGGTTGCCGCAGCCGCAAAACAGTGGAATGTGCCGGCTTCAGAGGTGACGACGGGCTCCGGAATCGTTACGCACACGCCGACAAAACGGACCGCGACATACGCGTCGCTCGCACAAACGGCGCTGACAATGCCTGTCCCGGAACTGTCCTCTGTCAAGCTGAAGGATCCGAAAGATTTCAAGATCATCGGAAAACCCACTCCTGGAGTGGACAATTTCGCGATCGTGACGGGTAAGCCGTCCTTCAGCATCGATGTCAATCCTCCAGGCATGCTCCACGCGGTGTATGAAAAATGCCCGGTGTTTGGCGGCAAAGCGCTCAGTGCAAATCTGGATGAAATCAAGAAACTGCCCGGTGTACGGCATGCGTTCATCGTTGCCGCATCTCCCGACCCGACGCCGGCCCCGGCCGGGGCCCCCCCTGCACCTAACGTGAGATGGGCTTCGGGAGTTGCGATTGTTGCGGACAATTGGTGGCTGGCAAACAATGCACGGAAGTCGCTGAAACCCGTCTGGGACGAAGGGCCGGTCGCCTCGCAGAGCAGCGCCGGTTATCTCGCACAGGCCAAACAACTGTCGTCCACCCAGGCTTCGCAGACGCCTGCGGGCGGCACTCCGCGCAGCGCTAAAGAAGGCGACGCTGAAGCGGCATTCAAGACCGCGGCCAAGATTGTCGAGGCCGAGTATGCCTTCCCGCTGCTGTCACACGCTCCACTGGAGCCACAGAATTCAACCGCGCATTACAAGGACGGCAAGCTTGAAATCTGGTCACCGAGCCAGATTCCGCAGATCGCCAACGCTGCGGTGCCGGCCGGCATCCAAAACAGCGATGTCACGTTCCACATGGTGCGAGCTGGTGGCGGTTTCGGCCGACGCCTCGTGAGCGAATACGACATCGAAGTTTCCAAGATCGCCAGGCTCGTGACTGATGAACGGGCGAAGCAAGGGTTGCCTAGCGTGCCCGTAAAGCTGCTGTGGACGCGCGAAGACGATATCCATCACGACAATTACCGTCCAGCGGGCTTCCACTATTTCAAGGCCGGCCTGGATGCATCCGGAAAGCTCATCGCGTTCCGCGACTACGTTGCAAGCCACGGCACCACTTCGGTCATTCCCGCCAATGAATTCCCCCGAGGATTCGTGGCGAACTTCTGGGTGTCCGAAGGTCAGATCACCCCGTACGGCATTCCGACCGGAGCGTTGCGTGCGCCGAGCACCAACGGTGTTTCGTTCGTCATGCAGTCGTTCATTGACGAAATCGCGGTCGAGGCCGGCAAGGATCCACTGCAGTACCGATTGGATCTGCTGGCCAATCCACTGGTGCCTGCTCCTCCTGCCAGTCCGAACTCTTTCGGCGCCCCGTTCAACGCCCAGCGCGCCATTGGGGTGCTCGAAGCTGTAAGAGATATGTCGGGTTGGAAGAACCGTGACAAGCTTCCCAAAGGTACAGGCCTCGGCACTGCATTCCAGTTTGCGCATTCCGGCTATGTCGCCTATGTGGTAGAAGCCGCTGTCACTGCGGACAAGAAGCTGAAAGTCAACAAGGCCTGGGCGGCGATCGACATCGGAAGTCAGATCGTGAACCCGAGTGAGGCTGTCAACCTCGTCCAGGGAGGATTCATCGAGGCCATGAGTCACATGATGGCGTGGGAAATCACGATCGACCGGGGCCGAGTCGTGCAGAATAATTTCGGCCAGTACCAGCCGACTCGTATGTCCCAGGCACCGCCGTCGATCGAAGTTAAGTTCCTCAAGACCGATTTCACTCCGACCGGTCTGGGCGAACCGTCCTTGCCGCCAGCTGTGCCGGCGATCTCCAACGCAATCTTCGCGGCGACGGGCATACGAATTCGCTCGCTGCCTCTGGGGAGTCAGGGCTATCGCTGGACATAGGAGTAAAGGGCGCGGGCTAAAGCCCGCGACTACATTGGAGGGAAGCTTGGTTCCCAAAATGTAGTCGCGGGCTTTAGCCCGCGTTCTTTGCTTCCAGCCTCTCAGCAATCTCGAGCAGCTTCGTAACTGTATTCCAGTTTCTGCCCGTCCCGGCGTTCTTCAACGCCTTTCCCAGCGCCGGTACCAGTTTTGACCGCCCCATGCCGTCAGGAAAATAAATGTAGAGTTCCCGGCCGTCGAATCGTACTTCCTCGGGGTCAGGCTTCATTTTCAGTACTTTGTCCCGCGCTTCCGGTCCGGGATCAACGGGAAGAAAAGTGATCACGAGTTTCCTTGGATCGATTCCGCGACGCGCCGCGAACGGATTTTTTGCAATCACGTCTCTCAGGTCGGAAGTGGTGCGCAGAATGACGTCGGGCCGAAAGCCGAACTTTCGCTCGATCGCCTTCTCGATTTTCGTGGCTAACGGGACGAGGTCCCGCGCATCAGTCCTGAAGACGACGTTGCCGCTTTGTACGTAGGTTTGTGGGTCGTGCAGTCCGAGGGAAGCATAGACGGCTCGGAGTTCGTCCATCCTGATCTTGTTGTGACCCCCAACATTAACACCGCGGAGCATGGAAATAACCGTGATCATGCCCTAATCCGCGGTGTCCTGTTCAATCCGGGCCAGCGACACCAGAGGCGCCGTCATAAAGGTAGTCACGAGAGCCATCAGCACCATAATGGCAAAAAGAGGTGCCGAGAGAATACCAAGATCAAGACCGATATTCAGAACGACGAGTTCCATCAGGCCTCGCGTGTTCATCAATGCGCCAAGCGCAAACGCCTCGCGCCATTCGAATCGACTCAATCGGGCAGCGAGCATGCTCGCGCCAAGCTTTCCCACGATCGCAGTTCCGATGACGAAGGCACAGATCAGCCATAAGGACGAATTTCCAAGCAGAGTAATTTGTGTACGCAAACCCGTAAACGCGAAGAAAAGTGGTAGCAGCAGACCTGCGACGGTTGTTTCCAGCTTGTCCTTGCAGAATTCCCGCAACCTTCCGGGCGGCATGACGATCCCTGCCAGGAAAGCGCCGAATAACGCGTGAACGCCAATGGCTTCTGTCACCAAACCCGCGAGCAACGCGAAACAGATGAAACCCACTGCGAGCGACATATGCCTTGGTTCACGTGAATTCGCGACATCCTGGCCTCCATACTGCGGAGCGATTCGCGAAAGGATCGGCTTCAACAAGAGGACCATCGTACCGGTGTAGATCAGAAGCAGGAAAAGGGTAAGGACCGACCCGCCAAGGTCCCCTGATGTCGCAATCGCAAGCACGAAGGCCAGGATGCACCACGCGGTAACATCGTCTACCGCGGCACAAGCAATGGCCATTATCCCCAGAGGAGAACGCGAAAGCCCCCGCTCTTCAATTATTCGCGCCAGTACCGGAAAGGCCGGAGATAGGGTCAGCCAGATGGCCAATCCACAGGTGGTGAGAACAAAGAAATAAACCAGGGCCGTTCGCAACCCCGATTCGGAACCGTGTCGCTGCCAACGAGTGTCGAGGGTTTGAAGAAGTATGTTCTGTTCGGGCACGCGCTTTCCTGGCCAAATTGTACATGATTCATTGCCAGGCGGCGGGGCGCCCGCCGTCAGCCGACGGCGGGCGCCCGTGCGAGGAGGATTAAAATCGGAAGTAGAATCCGACGGAGGGTTGTGCGAGGTGGGTGATCTTGTCGAGCTTTAAACTGTCGATCGTGAAGTCCGGCACCTTGTATACGAGTCCACGATATTCGGTGCGGACTCCAAAGTTCCTCGTGACGTCGAAATTCACTCCGCCGCCGTAGAGAAACGTCGCTTTCGTCTGCCGGGCGGCTCCGCTGACCACAAATTTATCAGTGGGATCAAACACCAGTGCGCCGGCTCCGGCCAGAGCATAAGGCCGGACCCTGCGAACATTCACGGGGATGTGCGCTACAAACGCTCCCGTGATTTCGTGAAAGTTGGCTTGTAGTGACGACCCGCCAAAGGATCCGAGATAGTTTTGCGTGTTTCGCGTGAAGCCGTAATTGCCTTCGACTCCAGCCCAGCGACTGAACTGGTATGAATATCCGAGAAGGAAACCACCTGATTCTGTCGCGCTGTGGGACGTCGTCCCGCCAGTCGTGTCTTTCGTTATCAACGCGGTCCCCTGAATAGTAACCTGTGAAGGATTCTCCACCTGCGCCATGGCTGTTGTTCCGAAAACAAAAACCACAACGACGGCCGCCAGCAAGGCGCTGGCTCCACTCCTGGAAACAATCGATTTATTCATTGTCTTAAACCTCCTTGAGATTCACCGGTCTTTTTGCAACGGTGCTGCCAATTGCTAACTCATTGAAATTTGTGCGAAACGAGCGGAGTAGCGCGGCGCGTTCGCGAAAAGCTTCGCGAAATCGCGAGGCGAGTCGCGAAAAACTCCGGCTGAGTTATGAAGCTTGCAAGGCGTTCCTGGATTCGATGCCGGGCCGCTGCAAACGCTTTAACCTCGCGCCATGCGAGCAAAGCCAGAATGACCATGCCGGACAAACCAAACACAGTGCCGGCCACCAAAGCGTAAATTTTCAGCAAATAAAGCACGGGTTACCTCCTTCGATCCCGCAAGACGCGTCTTCCTGCATCCGCAATCAGCGCGATCCCGGCGATCAACAGCAGCACGAGAAGAATGACTATCAGAACCACCTCATAGCTCACGCGCCCGGTAGTGCACGGGCTGTGCCAGAACAAGATGGTTGAAGCGGCAGATTACGCGAATTACGCGGATGGGCGCGCAATCTCTTGCTGCAATTGAGATTGCAAGTGTTTAGCGCTCCCATCCGCGTAATTCGCGTAATCTGCGGCTAATCAGAAAGAGCAGAGTCGTTCGCGAAAGCCTTCACGAAATCACGAACGGTTCGCGAAAGATTCAGGGCTTGGAGGATTTGGTTTGCTGGGGATCATCGCTGGAAGCGCCGCCGCAGAGGCGTTCCTGCTGGATCCAGCGAATTACATAGGATGGACAGTTTTCAATTGCGATGTTTCTGGCCTTGGCCGAGCACAGAAAGACCATCGCCTCGCGGTCTACAAAGGTCACATTCGCAAGGTCAAGGGCGACCGTTTCGGATTCGCTGCCTTCGCTGGTGAGCGTGCGCTCCACCTCCGGCAGATACTCTTTAGTGAGCTGGCCGCAGAGCCGCACCCGGCATTTTTCGTTTTCTCGACTTGGAGTAATCTTTAACACTGACTTCGTGACTCTCCTTCTACTATACCCTGCAAGCCACGGACCATAATCATAATCACGGATTACCGCGGAACAAGTGCTTATTGATCTTCAGCGTCCTGATTTTCGATTCAAGCGTCGATGCGGGCATGCCGAGCCGAGCTGCCGCCCCATCCGGCCCGGCGATGCGCCCGCGCGTTTCTTTCAAAACAGCTTCGATGCGAGCCTTCTGCTGCTCGCGTGTGCTTTCGACGGCGGGCGCGGCGATTTCTGCACTTCCCCGGGATTCCTGCGGCAGTGTGCCGGGATCGATCCGAAACACTTCGGCCTCTGCAAGAATCACCCCGCGCTCGATGACATTTTGCAGTTCGCGAATATTGCCTGGCCAGGAGTACTGCTGCATTGCATCGAATGTCCGCTTATCGATCTGGCGAATACGTTTTCCCATCCGGCCCGCGAAGCGGGAGATGAAGTAATCCACCAGAACCGGGATGTCATCCGCCCGCTCCCGCAAAGAGGGAACGTGCATCGGAAAGACATTCAGCCTGTAATAAAGGTCGGTGCGAAAACGTCCGTCGGCAACCTCGCGTTCCAGGTTGCGATTGGTTGCAGCGATGACACGTACGTCCGTGTGGATAGTCTTGTTGCCGCCTACCCGTTCGAATTCCTTTTCCTGAAGCACTCTCAGCAGCGCGATCTGCATTTCCTGTGTTAGTTCGCCGATTTCGTCCAGAAAGATTGTTCCGCTATGGGCCGTCTCGAAACGTCCGATCCGCTGCTGCAAGGCGCCGGTGAATGCGCCCTTTTCATGCCCAAATAATTCGCTTGCAATCAGTTCAGCCGGGAGCGCGGCGCAATTGACTTTTACCAGCGCGCGTCCGGACCGGGGCGACCGCTTGTGAATCGCATGAGCCACCAATTCCTTGCCCGTTCCAGTTTCTCCGGTGATGAGGACGGTGGAATCCGTGGGCGCCACCTTGTCGATTGCGCCCAACACATTACGAAGAGACTGCGACGAGCCGACGATCTCTTCATAGATCGAACGTTGAACAATCTCATCCTGGAGCAGACGATTCTCGGCCTGGAGCTGTTCTTTGAGCGCCGTGATCTCCTCGTATGCAAGGGCGTTCGAGACGGCGATAGAGACAATTTCCAAAACATCCTGAAGCAGCTGCACTTCGCTGTCGTCGAAGGCTCTCTTCTCGAATGAGATGAAATCCACGGCGCCGATGACCTCGTCGCGCCTTATCAGCGGCAGGGAGATATAGCTCTGGACGCCGTACTGCAGAAGTTTTTCGTCCCGCGGAAACAGTTGCTCCCGCTGGAGGTCCCTGCAAACGAAGGGCCGGCGGGAAGACGCAACCGCACTGACGTGATGATCACTGAGCGGTTGCTTGATAGGATCTCCGGGAGGAGGCATGTTGCGGCGAGCCGCTACGCGCGCCAGGACACTCTCGACGGGCTCGCCGGCTCTCCTCTCGATGCCTTCGACATGTAGAGAATGCAGCCGGGCGTACTCACCCTCGATGACGAAAACGGCTACTGCGTGGAAGTTGATCGTCGGTTTCAGGGTGGCGATCAGCGATTCGAGCACTTCCGCCAGTTCAAGATGGCTCGCCGCCCTCGCCACGTCGAGTATGAGCCGCGCACTCGACTGGACCCCATCACGGGCATCAATACTTTCCTGACTCGCACTTTTCATGTTTGACCAGTATAACGTAGCTACGCCCGGACGATTTCGGTCTCGGGCGTCGGCCGACTCGCAAGGATTTTCACAAAATCCGTCAGATAGCCGGGTTGAGTTTTCTGGCGGATCATCACCGCCGACCACGTTCGATGAAGGCCGGCTCGTGTCAGCCGCACGGCTTTCAAAGCACCGGATTCCAGGTACGGCGCCGCCGCCCATCGCGCTATCAAAGTGATTCCCATTCCCGCCTTTACCATCTCCAGGATGGCCTCAGTCAGTTCGAACTGAGAGTGCGCGCGTGGAACAACTCCTGACGGAACCAGTACCTGTTGATACACCGTCAACTCTTCTTTCGGCGCGGTATAGGTGATCAGATGTTCGTTGGCGAAGTCCTCGGCCACAAGAAAAGCTTTGCGGGCAAGCTGATGATCCGGGTGCATCACAATGACAGCTTCGTCTTTGAAGATCGCCTTGTAGAGTAGCCGTTGATTCCGGACTTTCGTTGAAACCACCGCCAGATCGAGCTTGCCGTCCAGTAACGCTTGGAATGGGCGTCGGGTGGCTTCCGCCAGAATGCGTACTTCGACTTTTGGATATCGCTCCTTGAACAACTTCAGCCGGCAGGGCAACCAGTGGTAACAGGTATAGCACTCGGTGCTAAGTCGCAGAAGGCCTTCAAATTGTTCGGACCGGCCTCGAATTTCCTCCTCGGCTCGGCTCAGTTCGTTCAGAACACTTCGCGCGGAATCCAGGAGCCGTTCGCCTGCCGCCGTCAGGATCATCCTTTTAGATACCCGCTGAAAAAGCGTGGTACCCAGCCGGTCTTCAATATCACGTAACTGGTGGCTCAAGGCCGATTGAGTGAGGTTCAGATGATTTGCCGCGCTCGTAACGCTGCCCTGGTCCGCAATTGCCGTCACCAGTTTCAGATGGCGCACTTCAAGACAGAGCATGAATATTCCTCATCATCCCGATTCGAACAATCGATTAGACTCATGTTCGTTTGAACTATACCATGCCTGCATGATGACAGGCATCCTGTTCCTCACACTCCTTGCACAGCTTGCACAAATCGATGGCCGGGTTTTCATGGCCGGCGGGAACCAGGCTGTCCCCTTCGCGAGAGTGGCCGTTGTGCAGTCCGGAGAGCCTGTTAACGAGCAATATACCGACAGTCTTGGGCGATTCGGTTTCTCTCTTCCCGCGCAAGGCCGGTACTTCATTTCCGTGGAGCATCCCGCATATGAGCGGGCGACCATCGAGATGGATGCATTTTCTCCGGGAGATCACGGCATTGTTACGATCGAGTTACGCCCAGCCGCGGGCCGGCCTGCGCCTGGGCCGATTGTCATGCCGCTGCAGGATTACCTGATTCCAAAAGACGCGCGGAAGGAATTCGATCGCGCTCGAGGCAGGATGAAGCGGGGCGATTGCGGGAAGGCCATCGATCATTTCGAAAAGGGGCTGAGCATCTATGCCGGCGATGCTTCGGCGCACAACGACCTGGGCAACTGTTATCGGCGCCTTGAACGGTTGGACCGCGCGGAACAGTCGTTCAAACGCGCGATCGTGCTGGGTCGCTCGCTTTATTTCTCGCTCAATCTTGCTGAAGTGTATGTCAGGCAAAAGCGGTTCGATGATGCCGGTACAGTTCTAGCGGACGCTATGCGGACATTTCCCGGAGAAGGCGACCCTTATTTCGCGCTGGCGAATGCGTATTTCGTGCAGGAGCGTTTCGACGATGCCGAGGCCATGGCACTCGAAGCCGATTCACGGACCCACCGCATCGCCGATGTGCACTTGCTTCTGGCCAAGATTTATCTGCGCCGCCGGAATTCGGCTGCTGTCATCCGGCAGCTTGAGATGTATCTCAAAGAAGCGCCGGAAGGTCCCGTAAAAGATCGGATACGGAAGGAGCTTGGCCGCTCCAGCTAGTTATCGATGGTTACTGGCCCGCCCTTCGCGCAGAAGCGGGTGCAGCCTTGAACAGCCCGAGATCAACAGTGTCGGCCATGGCTTTATATCCCGCATCGCTGGGATGCAGGTGGTCGCAGGAGTCGTAGGCCGCCAGGAACTTCTTTGGATCGTTCGGGTCGCGCGTGGCGGCGTCGAAGTCGATCACTGCGTCGAAGGCCTTGCTGGTCCGGATCCACTGGTTCACCGCCTGGCGCTTCGCCTCGCCGACATCGGTGTAATATGCCGCGCCATAGAACGGAGTCAGCGTAGCGCCGTAGATCTTCAGCCCGTTCGAGTGGGCCCGCTCGATGAGCTGCTTGTAGCCGGCGATCACGTCCTCGGCCGTGGGCGTCGGATTTGTACGCGCATTTCCAATGTCGTTGATACCCTCCATCAAGATGATGTGCGTAACACCGGGTTGCGAGAGCGCGTTGTGCTCGAAGCGGGCCAGCGCGTTGATACCCGCCTGAAAAGCGCCCTCGTTCAGCACGCGATTGCCGGCGATGGCAGCGTTCATCACGCCCATCCTGATGGGTGTCGCCTGCGACAGCATTCGCCTCACGAGCTGATCGGGCCAGCGATTGTTCCTGTCCGGCGTCGAGCGTGTGCCGTCAGTAATTGAATCGCCGAACGTGACGAGACCGCCCATTGATTCAGGCGCCGGCACCTCGACGCGATGTATGACGAACCAATTCTGCGCCGTTGCTACCGCCGGCAGCCTGGCCGAGCCTGCATGATTGCCTGTTTCCGAGACGTAGCTGGTCTGGAACGCACCAGTGTGCATCGTGAGCGGCCCTGGCCTGTCAGTGTTGCCGGGCAGGTAAAGGTCGATGGCCAGGTCGGCCATCTGCGGTACGGTCAAATTCACCGGATCGCTGTACACCACGGCGTTCGCAGGAATCGAAACGACCGGCCTTCCGCTGAACGTTAGCGGCCGGCCGGATCCTGCCTGGATCGACGAGTCCTTGTCGCGGAGCGCGACGTGGGCCGCACCAATCATGAGCGGCTCGGTTCCGTACACATTGCTGAGTACAACCCGCACTCTCGAACCACCGATGCTGGTGTGCACAATTTGACGCAATGTTTGATTGTTGAAGTGCATGAACGTCGGTGCCGCCGGGGGCGCCGCTGGACATTGATTGGCCTGGAAGGGCGGCAGAGCCGGGGCTGGCGGTGGTGGAGTCTGCGGACGACCTACCTCAGACGTAGACCACGTGCCGACCCAGCGCTCATTGTTCCCGCTTTGGGCAAACATCGCCGGATGGATCGCAAGGTGACAAAGAGCGATCAGAACGAAGACAACGAATACGGGCTGCTTCGTAGATTTCATGCGTTGTTCTCCTGTGGTTCGATTATTCCCAGCATCATACAGGGCAGGAACACAAAGACACAAAGGGCACAAAGACACAAAGAAGGCCGCCTTAAATAATTTTTTGATGGCGGCCTTCTTTGTGTCTTTGTGCCCTTTGTGTCTTTGTGTTCCTGCCCTCTGTGTAAGGTGTTAAAATTGCCGTCGCGAGAGGTTTGATATGAGAATTG
>Ga0137415_10001866_pt1 | contig 21009 bp, 19 predicted proteins | sample CZODoug3_1_1_16f_FD_183082 | JGI IMG/M metagenome (GOLD analysis project Ga0137415, IMG submission 183082) | Vadose zone soil fungal communities from Angelo Coast Range Reserve, California, USA - CZODoug3_1_1_16fungal (Hybrid Assembly) | ecosystem: Environmental > Terrestrial > Soil > Vadose...
GGGGATGTCCTTGTCGCGCTCGATCGCCCGCAAGGCGGCGATGTCGACGTTCACCTGTGTTCCTCCGCTACTTCCCCAACGTCATCTCGGTCACTCGGCGCCGGGCCAGTTGGCACGGTCGAGCGACCGCCCAACGCCTTCAGCTCCTCCTCCGGCGGATGCCGGAACTCCACCACCACGGCGGCCCGCTCGACCTCGTCGTAGCGCACCTCCCGCAGTGCCCCGCCGACCAGCAGCACGACCGCGTCCTCGCCGGCGTCGCCGACCCGCCCGGTGACGGTGGCGCCGCCGCGCAGCGCCACCTCGACCTGGCGCAGCCGCGCCCGCCGCCAGTGCCGGGGCGCGGCCAACGGCCGGTCCACCCCCGGCGACGTGACCTCCAGCGTGTACGGCCCGCCGAGCACCTCGTCGCACTCGTCCAGCTCGGCGGCCACCAGACGGCTCAGGCTGGCGATGTCGTCCAGCCCGACGCCGGAGTCGGCGTCGACGACGACCCGCACCAGCCGACGCCGCCCCGCCGGCCGGATGTCGATCTCTTCAAGATCGAAGCCGAGGGATTCAACCGCGCGCTCCACCGTCGGACGCAGCTCGACGCTCAGCTGGTCCTGCTGGGGACGGGGCATTCGGTGCACTCCTCGGTCTCGATCTCGCTGCCGGTGCCGGCGCGGTTGCCGACGGCGGTCCCTGCCTGCGCAGTCACCGTTTCCGCGACGGTTCCGCACGGGCCGCTCAGGGTATCGCGCCGAGCTAGTCCGACCGGCCTGGCAGGATCATCCGGCGTGGTCAGTCCCGAGTGTGCCCGTCCAACCCGAGATCGGGTAATCCGGCGACTGCCCCGACGGCCGTTCCTGCTCGGGCTGGTGGCTGCCGCGGCGGCCCTTCCGACGGCCGGGCTACTCGCCGGCTGCGGCTCCGGTGAGCCCGACCCGCTCGCCGCGCTGGCCACCCGGGCCAGGGAGGACGCGGCCCTGATCGACTCGATCGTCAACTTCGGTCAGCTCGGCGCGGCACTGTCCACCCGGCTGGGGCCGGTGGCCGACGCGCGCCGCCAGCACGCGACGGCGCTGGGCGTTGAGCTGGGCGAGACCAGCCCGGCGAGCGCACCGCCCTCGGCCGCCCCGGCGCCGACCGACCAGACCGACGTGGACAGTGCGCTGCAGCGAGTGCGCACGGCGCTGGCCGACTCGAGCCGCCAAGCCGGCCGGTTGGTGCTCACCCTGCCCCGGCAGCGCGCCGCGCTGGTCGGCTCGATCGCCGCGTGCTGCTCGGCCTACCAGGCGGTGCTGGTGTGAGCCCGACCCCCACGCCCTCGCCGTCGCCGTCCCCCGGTGCCGGGTCGGGCGGTACCCATTCGTCCGGTTCCCATTCCTCCGGCGCGGCCCGGCCGTCCGGCTCGACGACCGCGTCCAGGACGGTGTCCAGCTCGGGGTCCAACTCGGGGGACGACGCCAGCTCGACACCCAGGTCGGGGTCCAGTTCGGCGGACGCCTCCAGCCCGGCCACCCCGACGGACGTCTCCGCCCCGCCGGCCCCGCCGAACGCCCCCGGGCCGGCGCCGTTCTCCGAGGCGCCCGGCAAGCCCAAAGAGGGCCAGCCGGCACCGGACCCGCTCACCACCACGGCCGTGCAGACCGCGCTGAGCACCGAGTACGCCGCAGTCTGGTGCTACAGCCTGGTCGAGGCGTTCCTGCCGGAGGCGCTGGACAAACACGCCAGGGAGGACCTCACCGCGCACCGCGTCCGGCGCGACGCGACCATCCGGCTGCTCACCGACAGCGGGGTGCGACCGGTCCCCGCCGAGCCCGCCTACCGCACACCCGCGCCGGTCACCGATCAGACGTCGGCGATGCGGCTCGTGGTGACCGCCGAATCGGACGCCGCGGCGGCCTGGCGTTCGGTGCTGGAGCGCTGCGACGACCCCGGGCTGCGCCGGGTGGCACTCGACGGGCTGACCGACGCCGCCGTGCGGGGCGGCCGCTGGTCCCAACAGCTCGGTACCAAGCCGGTCGTGCCGGCGTTTCCCGGCCGGGCCTGAGCCGGACCTGAGCCGCGCCCCTCGGCTCGCCAGGGCTCAGCGGGCCAGTGCGTCCAGCGCACGGCGCACGTCGGCCTCGGTGTTGTACAGGTGGAAGGCCAGTCGCGCGCGCCCCTGGCGGGTGCTGACCACCAGGCCGGCGTCGCGCAGCCGGTCCGCCGCGCCGGGCCGGTCCACCACCGCGATCGCCGAGCCGCCCGGCTCGCCGCCGAGCTCGACCCGCAGCCGGTCGGCCAGCGCCACGCAGTGCGCCCGCACCGCCACCAGGTCCAGGCCGGCCAGCCAGGGCAGCACCGCGGCCGCGCCGATGTGGCACAGCCAGGCCGGCGAGGTGTCCAGCCGGCGCGCGTCGGCGGCGAGGCGGACCGGCAGCCCGTAGATGCTGTTCCAGCGGTCCTCGCCGGCGTACCAGTTGGCGCTGTGCGGCAGCAGCGTGGCCTGCAGCGCCTCGGACACGGCCAGCCAGGCCACCCCGCGCGGGCAGAGCAGCCACTTGTAACCGGCGACAACCACCGCGTCCGCCCAGCCCAGCTGCAGCGGCAGCCAGCCGGCCGCTTGGGTGGCGTCCAGCAGCACGCGGGTGCCGGCCCGGGCCGCCTCGGCGCGCAGCGCGGCCAGGTCCAGCACCGCGCCGTCCGCCGACTGCACCACGCTGACCGCCACCAGGTCGGCCTCCCCGGCCCGCGCCGGCAGCTCCGCCAGGTCCACCTCGGTGACCGTGATGCCCAGCTCGGCGCGCGCCGCGAACGGGAACGTGACGCTGCTGAACTCGTCCCTGGCCACCAGCACCCGCGACCCGGCCGGCAGGCTGGCGGCGACCAGCCCGACCAGCGCGGACGCCGAGCCGCCGATCGCCACCCGGTCCGGCTCGACCCCGACCAGCCGCGCGAACGCCGCCCTGGCCTGCGCGACCGGCTGGTCGAAGTCGGCGGCCTGCCCCGACCCGGCCCGCCAGTACCGGACCGCCTGCACCACCGCCTCGGCCGCCGCGACCGGCGGCATCCCGATGCTCGCCGTGTTCAGGTAGCCGTCGGGCATGTCGAACTGCTGACCGAACGCCGCGCGCATGGGCCGGGACGCTACGCCGGCCGGCACACCGAGGTGCCCGAGGCGGCGCGCCCCCCGCACGGCCTGTGGTTACCCAACTGCACAACAGGCAGGTATTTCGCCGGAAAAACCTGCCTCCTGTGCAGCTCGGTAACCACAGGCCGGTCTCGGCGGGCGGGGGCGCGCCGGCGAGCGGCGGCGGGTAGCGTCGGGCCGTGCACAGCGAGGAGGTCCAGGTCCGGACCGGGCGGACCGAGGTCGTCGCGGATCTCACCGCCGAGGTGGCCGCGTTCCTGCGCCAGCACGCCGGCGAGGACGGCCTGCTGCACGCCTGGGTACCGCACGCCACCGCCGGCCTGGTCGTCATCGAGACCGGCGCCGGCAGCGACCACGACCTGCTGGCCGCGCTCCGCGCGCTGCTGCCGGCCGACGAGCGGTGGACCCACCGGCACGGCAGCCCCGGCCACGGCCGCGACCACGTGCTGCCCGCGCTGCTGGCGCCGTCGATGAGCGTGCCCGTGCTGGGCGGCCGACCGGCCTGGGGTACCTGGCAGTCACTCTGTTTGGTGGACACCAACGTGGACAACCCGGTGCGCACCGTCCGGTTCTCCTTCCTGCCCGGCTGAGCACCCGGCCGAGCACCCCCGGCCGGGGGTGCTCGGCCCGGCTCGGGGTCCCTGCCCGGTTGGCCTCCCGGACGGGCGGAGTTCGCCAAACGGCCCCGGCGGCCCCCGGCCCACCGTTACGGTGCCGTCGTGACCTGGTCCAACGAACCCGAGCCGCGCCAGGGCGCCGACCCCGACGCGGCGCGCCCGAGCGGTGGCATCAACCCGTTCAGCGGACCGGAGCCCGGCGTCGACGGCCGCACCGCACCCGCACGCTCGGACCGGTCGGCAGTCGCGCCCCCGACCCGCCGCGGCCGAGGCGGCTTCGCCGCGCCGGACGACCTGACCCCCGGTGGCTTCACCGCGCCGAGCACTCCCCCCGGCCACGACGGCCGCCGCCCGCCCGGCCCGTTCGCCCAGCCCGGCCCGTTCACCCCGCCCGACGCAGCCAGCACCGACGGATGGGGTGGGCGGCGGGACCCGACCGCACTGATCGCCCGCAACCAGCGGGTCACCGAGCCACCGGCCGGGCTGGGGCCGCCGCCCTTCGCACAGCCCTTCGCGCAGCCCTTCGCACAGCCCTTCGCACAGCCCTTCGCACCGCCGATCCTGCCGCCGAGGGCCGGCCATGCCCCGTCCGCCGGCCTCTGGCTGGGGTACAGCCGGCGGCGCTGGCTGCTCGCCGCGGTGGTGCTGGTCGCGGTCGGCGCGCTCGCCGTCGCCGGCACGGTGCTACTCACCCAGCGGTTCGGCGGCCGGCCGGACGGGCTGGCGGTCAAGGCGCGGGACCTCAGCTACCTGGTGCCGGCCGCCTGGAAGCTCAGCCCCGGTGGCCCGGAGACCTCGGTGGACGGCGTCGCGCTGGACGGCGTGGCGACCGGGGCCCGGTACGTGTGCGGTGGGCACGGGCACTACCGGGCCACCGTGGGCAGCACGTTCCTGGTCCGCAGGGACGGGGTGGACGCCCGCCCCGAGGACGCCGTGCGCGACTTCGGGCCCCTGTTCGCGACCAGTTTCTACGGCGCCGACGCCACCACGAACGCGACCGCGCCGGCCCCGCTCACCGTCGGCAGCGTGGCCGGCTCGACGTCGCTCGTCACGGTGCGCCCGGCGGCCGCGGCGGGCTGCCCGGACCTGGCCGGCGCGCTCACCGTCGTGGCACTGCCCACCACCCGCAAGGGTGCCGCCGGCGGCACCGGCGTGCTGCTGCTGGTGCTGCAGCACGACGCCGCCGGCGGCCCGGCCACGCCCGCACCGATCGGCGATGCCGCCGTGTCGGAGATCCTGGGCAGCGTGCGGGTGCTGGACCACTGACCGCCGGCGGGCGCGGCCCGCCCAGCCACCGAGCCAACCCGACTACCGGGTGCGCACCAGCTCCGTGAGGTGGGCGACGACCTCGTCCACCGGCACGTCGCCGCGCGCCGCGGAGCGGCGGTCCTTGACCTCCACGACCCCGTTGGCCAGCCCGCGCCCGACCACCACGATGGTCGGCACCCCGACCAGCTCGGCGTCGGCGAACTTCACGCCGGGGCTCGAGTTCCGGTCGTCCAGCAGTACGTGCACCCCGGCGGCGTCCAGCTCGCCGGCCAGCTTCTCGCCGCCGGCCCGGATCTCCTCGGACTTGCCGGCGATCACCAGGTGCACGTCGAACGGGGACACCTCGCGCGGCCAGATCAGCCCCGACCCGTCGTGGGACTGCTCGGCGATCACCGCGACCAGCCGGGACACCCCCACGCCGTAGGAGCCCATGGTGATCCGGATCGGCTTGCTGTCCGGCCCGAGCGCGTCCAGGCCGAACGCGTCGGCGAACTTGCGGCCGAGCTGGAAGATGTGCCCGATCTCGATGCCGCGCGCGGCGACCAGGGTGCCCGCGCCGTCCGGCGAGGGGTCGCCGGGGCGGACCTCGGCGGCCTCGATGGTGCCGTCCGGGGTGAAGTCCCGCCCGCACACCAGGTCGACGACGTGGTGGTCCGGCTTGTCCGCGCCGGTCAGCCAGGCGGTGCCGGGCACCACGCGGGGGTCGACCAGGAAGCGCACGCCGTTGGCGGCCAGCCCGACCGGGCCGATGTAGCCCTTGGGCAGGAAGCTGTGCGCGGCGAAGTCGGCCTCGTCGAGCAGCGCCACCTCGTCCGGGTGCACCGCCGCCTCGAGCCGCTTCATGTCGACCTCGCGGTCGCCGGGCAGCCCGACGCCGAGCAGCGTCCACTCGGGGGCGCCCGGCGCCCTGGTCTTGACCATGACGTTCTTCAGCGTGTCGGCGGCCGTGAAGGTGCGCCCCAGCCCGGCGTTGTTGAAGAAGTCGACCAGGGAGTCGATGGTCGGCGTGTCCGGCGTGTGGTGCACCGAGGCGACCGGCTTGTCCTCGATCGACTCGGCCGGTGGCGCCGAGGTGACGACCGCCTCGACGTTCGCCGCGTAGCCGGAGCCGGTGCTGCGCACGTAGGTGTCCTCGCCGGTCTCCGCCTCGGCCAGGAACTCCTCCGACGCCGAGCCGCCCATCGCGCCGGACAACGCCGAGACGATCACGTACTTCAGCCCGAGCCGGTCGAACAGCGTGATGTAGGCGTCGCGGTGGCGCTGGTAGGACTCGGCGAGGCCCTCGTCGGTGAGGTCGAACGAGTAGGAGTCCTTCATCAGGAACTCCCGGCCGCGCAAGATGCCCGCGCGGGGCCGCTCCTCGTCCCGGTACTTGGTCTGGACCTGGTAGAGGATGACCGGGTAGTCCTTGTAGGAGCTGTACTCGCCCTTCACGGTCAGCGCGAAGATCTCCTCGTGGGTCGGCCCGAGCAGGTAGTCGCCGCCCTTGCGGTCCTTCAGGCGGAACAGGTTGGGCCCGTACTCGGTCCACCGGTTGGTGGCCTCGTAGGGCTCCCGGGGCAGCAGCGCGGGCAGGTGGATCTCCTGCGCGCCGATGGCATCCATCTCCTCGCGCACCACCCGCTCGATGTTGCGCAGCACGCGCAGCCCGAGCGGCAGCCAGGAGTAGACCCCCGGGGCTACCCGTCGGACGTAGCCGGCCCGGACCAGCAGCCGGTGACTGGGCACCTCGGCATCGGCGGGATCTTCGCGCAGAGTGCGCAGGAACAGCGAGGACATCCTGGTGAACACTCGTGGAGCGTACTGACGACCCGTTCTGTCGGTCCCCCCGGTTACCGTCCGGGCCATGACACTCGCACTGGAGATGGTCACGTTCGACTGCGCCGACCCGCAACGGCTGGCCGAGTTCTGGTCGGCGGCGCTGGGCACGAAGGTCGACGGCGACTATGGCGACTTCGTCATCCTGGCCCGCCCGTCGGAGCGGTCACCCGCCCTCGGCTTCCAACGGGTACCCGAGCCCAAGCCCGGCAAGAACCGGATGCACGTCGACCTGAACAGCTCCGACCGGGTCGCCGAGGTGGCCCGGCTGGTCGAGCTGGGGGCCACGGTCCAGTACGACCGGCTGGGCACCGTGCCGGGCATCGACTGGTCCACCCTGGCCGACCCGGAGGGCAACGAGTTCTGCGTCAGCCAGCACTCCGGCTCCGCCGAGGTCGGCTGACTCGCCCGAGGCCGGCTGAGCCCGGCCGGTGCGGCTGGTCGCCGCGGGCCCCGGCCGGGCGGCACAGGCTCAGGACCGGGAGAGCTCCACCATCTCCTCGCGGGGCACCACCTTGAGGCGTTCCCGGCCGCGCTCCTCGCCGAGCTGGCGCTCGATCTTGTCCAGCCGCAGCCAGCCGTCCCAGCTGGTGTACTCGACGCCGCGGCGGGTCAGTAGCTCGTCGATGCCTGCCGGGTCCGACTCGGGTACGTCCGCCAGGCCGTCCGCGTCGGCCAGCAGGCTGCCCACGGTCTCCAGTGCGCAGCCCTTGGTGTGCCCGATCAGCCCGATCGGGCCGCGCTTGATCCAGCCAACGGCGTACACCCCGGGCACTTGTTGCCCGTCCAGGGCGAGCACCCGGCCGGCGTCGTGCGGGATCACGCCGGCGTCATGGTCGAAGGCCAGCTCGGCCACGTGGCTGCCCTGGTAGCCCACGGCCCGGTACACCGCCTGCAGCGGGAATTCGGTGATCTCGCCGGTGCCGCGTACCGAGCCGTCGCCGGTCAGCTCCATGCGCTCGGTGCGCAGCCCGGTCACCCGGTCCGCACCGAGCACCTCGACCGGGCGGCGCAGGAAGTGCAGGTGCAGCCGGCGGGGCTCGTCGCGGCGGTCCCGCAGTGCCCAGGCCTGCAGCGTCTTGACCACCATCTGGGTCTGCTTGCTGCGCCGCAGCTCGGCCAGGGACGCCTCGTCGAACTCCACGTCCTCGGGCGCCACCACGAGCTCGACGCCGGGCACCTCGTCCAGCTCGCGCAGCTCCAGCGGCGTGAACTTGGCCTGCGCGATCCCCCGCCGGGCGAATACGTGCACGTCGGTGGCCGGGTTGACGGCCAGCCCCCGGTGCACGTTGTCCGGGATCTCGGTGCTGAGCATGTCATCCGCCGACTTGGCCAGGATCCGGGCCACGTCCAGCGCCACGTTGCCGGCGCCGATCACGCCGACCTCGGTGGCCTCCAGGGGCCAGTCCCGTGGCACGTCGGGGTGGCCGTCGTACCACTTGACGAACTCGGCGGCGCCATAGCTGCCGGGCAGCGTGATGCCGGGCACGGCCAGCTCGCGGTCCCGCTCGCAGCCGGTGGCGATGATCACCGCGTGGTAGTGCCGGCGCAGGTCGTCGAGCGTGATGTCCCGGCCGTAGGTCACGTTGCCGAACAGCCGCAGGCCGGGCTGGTCGAGCACCCGGTGCAGGGCGTGCACGACCTGCTTGATCCGGGGGTGGTCGGGTGCCACCCCGTAGCGGACCAGCCCGAACGGGGCGGGCAGCCGGTCGAAGAGGTCGATCGCGGCCGGCGTGTCCGATTTGGTCAGGGAGTCCGCGGCATAGATCCCGGCCGGGCCCGCCCCGATGACCGCCACTCGCAGCGACCGCTGCATGGTCGAACCTCCACTCGCTGGACAGTGCTCGTCGAGATCAACGTAGCGAATTGAGGTAAGCCTTACCTAAGTTACCTCGGTCACGCCGGGTCGGGTGAATGCGCGCCCCGGAGCCCGGTAAACGGGCGCCCGGGGCCGGCCCGGCCGCCGGCGCGGGTCGGCTAACCTGCCAGTCGTGCTGATCCTGTTGCCCCCCTCGGAGACCAAGTCCGACGGCGGCGAGGGGCCCGCGCTCGAGCTGGACCGGCTGTCCTTCGCCGAGCTCAACCCGGCCCGCAAGGAACTGATCGACGAGCTGGTCGCGCTCGCCGCCGACCCGGTCGCGAGCCGGGCCGCGCTGGGCATCTCACCGCGCCAGGACGGCGAGATCGCGCGCAACGCGGCGGTCTGGTCCACCCCCACCCGCCCGGCGCTGCGGCGCTACACCGGCGTGCTCTACGACGCGCTGGACATCGGCTCGCTGCGCGGCGCGGGCGCGGCCAGGGCCGCCGAGCGGCTGGCGGTCGGCTCGGCGCTGTTCGGGCTGCTGCGCGCCGACGACCCGGTACCGGCGTACCGACTCTCCGCCGGCTCGGCGCTGCCCGGGCGGGGCACCCTGGCCGCGTTCTGGCGACCGGCGCTGGACCCGGTGCTGGCCGGGCTCGGCGGGCTCGTGGTGGACCTGCGCTCGGGCTCCTACGCGGCACTCGGCCGGATACCGGGCGCGGTCACCGTGCGGGTGCTCACCGAGCGGCCGGATGGCAGCCGGAGCGTGGTCAGCCACCACAACAAGGCGTCCAAGGGGCGGGTGGCGCGGCTGCTGGCCAGCTCGCGGGCCGAGCCGACGGACATGGCCGGGCTGCTGCGGCTGCTGCGCCGGGCCGGGCTGCCGATCGAGCGGGGCGATACGGCCGATGAGCTCGACCTGGTGCTGCCGGAGGGCGGACAGCACTGACATGGCCGAACAACTGTTGCCCATGCCCGAGGACTGGCATCGCGCACTGGTCATCGTGGCCCACCCGGACGACGCCGAGTGGGGCACCGCCAGCGCCATCGCCGGCTGGACCTCGGCCGGCAAGCAGGTGGCGTACCTGCTGGCCACCCGGGGCGAGGCGGGCATCGACACGCTGCCGCCGGAGCAGGCCGGGCCGCTGCGGGAGGCCGAGCAGCGGGCGGCGGCAACCGAGGTCGGCGTGCACAGCGTGGAGTTCCTCGGCCACCACGACGGCGTGCTCGAGTACGGCCCCGCCCTGCGCCGCGAGCTCACCGTGGCGATCCGCCGGCACCGCCCTGAGCTGGTGGTCACGATCAATCACCACGACTACTGGGGCCCGGGCAGCCCGAACTCCCCCGACCACCGCGCGGTGGGGCGCGCCGCGATCGACGCGGCCACCGACGCGGCCAACCGGTGGATCTGGCCGGCCGCCCCGGGCGAGCCGGGGCCGTGGCGGGTGCGCTGGGTGGCGGTCAGCTCGTCCCCGCTGGCCAGCCACGTGGTGGACATCTCGGCGCAGCGCGACCGCGCGATCGCCTCGCTGGCCGCGCACCGGGCCTATCTCCTGGCGCTGAGCGACGAACCACCGGTGCAGCACGCCACCCGGCTGGTCGACGAGCTGGCGGCCACCGACCCGGACATATTCGACGGCCGAGCGTACCTGTCGTTCGAGCTGCTGACCCTCTGACCAGACCCGACGGTCAGGCGGGCCCGAGCGCCCTGTCCAGGTCGGCGAGGTGGGTGGCGACGGGGCCGAGGGTCACCAGGCCGCTCCCCGCACCGGCGAGCTCCGCCGCCGCGGGCGCCAGCGCGGCCCGAGCCCGAAGCAGCACCGCCCGGTCGCCGGTGGCGATCGCCGCGTGGCCGACGAGCAACCACATCGCCTCCTGCAGCAGATCGTGCGGCGGATCCGGGAGTCCCCGGAGCCGAGCCGTCGCCTCGGCCGGGCGATGAGCGGCCACGAGCAGCAGCGGGCGGGCCCAGGGCTCGTACGGGCCGAGGTCGGCGGTGGGGTCGGGCGGCTCGCCGTGCCGCACCGCAATACACAGCAGTGCCAATGGGAGCAGTCCGCCGGCGAGACCGGGCATGCCGGCACCGTCCAGCGACCGTGCGGCGGCGCGGCAGGCCGCCGCTTCCCCGGTGGCGGACCCGCCCGGGTTCGCCGCCAGCCGCATGGCCCGGTACCAGCGGGTGAACACGTCCACGAGGGGCCGCTGGTGCCGGTCGGCGAGCTGGTCCAAGGTCTCGGCGTGCCGGTCGGCGCCGGCCAGGTCGCCCAGCGCGGCGCGGGCCTGCAGCCGGATGAGGTGGCCGAGGATCTCGGTGTTGGGGAATCCGTGCCGGGTGCTCAACTCGATCAGCTCGACGCCGATGGCGTCGCGCCGGGGCGCCAGACCGCACCGGTCGAAGGCCTGCATGAACACACCGTTGAGGGCGAAGGCCAGCAGCGCGGGATCGCCGATCCGCCGGGCGAGCCGCTCGGCCTCGCGGGCCGCGACCGGCCCTCGGGAGCCGTTGCCGCGCGACTCCAGGGCGATCGTCGCGAGGAGTCGGGCGCGCGCCGGTTGCCGACCGGGCGGTAGCTGGACGAGGGTGCGCTCGGCCGAGGCGACCACCTGCGCCGCCTGGTCCGGGTCGTCGCAGCGCGTCCAGATCGCCGGCACGTCGTAGGCCCCAATGACCCGCGCGGTCAACTCCGGGTCCCCCCGCGACTCGGCGGCGGCGATGACGTCCATCCGCTGCGTCCGGGCCGCCTCGAGACCTCCGCCACCGGTCACGGCGAGAGTCCGGAGCAGTCCGACGGTCGACTCCAGGCGGGCGGGCCCGTCCGCGGTGACGGTATGGTCGTAGGCGGCGGCCGCCCGCGCCCAGACCCGTTGCGCGGGCCCGACCTCCGCGCCGAGCGGATCTGGGTCGGGATGACCCGGGCCGAGATGGCCTGAGTCGAGATGGTCTGGGTCGGAATGGTCTGGGTCGAGGTGGCCGGCCTGGCGGAGGATGTCCGACTCCAGGCGGCGCAGCCGGGGGCCCGGGTCCACACCCAACTGCTCGACGAGCATCGCCCGGGCCCGGCGCAGCACGGCGAGCGCGTCGCCCTGGCGGCCGGTGCGGTACAGCGCCAGGGCCAGCAGCCCCCAGGCGGGCTCGCGCCAGGGGTGCACGAGGACGTGCGCGTCGAGGTCCGCGACCGCGTCGGCCGGCCGGCCGAGTGCCAGGCGGGCCTCGGCGAGACGTTCCACGGCAGCCGAGCGCAGCTCGGCGAGCCGGGCCCGCTCGGCACGCGCCCAGTCCAGCTCGGCAACGTCGGCGAACGAGGGTCCCCGCCACCAGCCCAGCGCCTGCTCCAGCAGCGCCGCGGCAGCCCCTGGCGCCACCCGGGCCGAGGCGGCGACGGCATCCTCGAACCGCCAGGCATCGACCGCCACCCGATCCGGCCGCAGCGCGTAGCCCGGCCCGTCGGTGACCAGCAGCCGAGCCGGAGCTCGGGGCGGGCGCCCCGGTTCGAGCGCGCGACGCAGCGCGGCCACGAACGTCCGCACCGCACCGACGGCATCCGGCGGAGGGTCGGCCCACAGGTCATCCACGAGCCGGGCGACCGGCACGGTGCGCCGGCGGGCGACCAGCAGCCGGGCCAGCACCGCGCGGTGCCTCGGCCCGCGCAGCGCGAGCGCCACCCCGCCGCGGTCCCACGCCGTCACCGGACCGAGCACGCCGAACGTCACGGCGGTGCCGCCGTTCGAGCCGCCGTTCGAGCCGCCGTTCGAGCCCCTGTTCGAGCCCCTGTTCGGGTCGCTGCTCATCCGTTGCTCATCCGCGCCGGGCACGGTCGCGACATCCCCCGTTTCGGTCCACTCCCGAGAAAGACGATGACTATGGCACCCACTCTCGCCGGCTTCGAACAGCACCGTATCCGCGTCGCCGACGGCGTCCACCTCAACGTCCACCTCAACGTCCACCTCAACGTCGCCGTCGGCGGCACCGGCAGCCCGGTCCTGCTGCTGCACGGCTTTCCGCAGACCCACCTGATGTGGCGGCACGTCGCCGCCGACCTCGCCGCCGACCACACCGTGATCTGCCCCGACCTGCGTGGTTACGGGGCCAGCGACAAACCCGCCGATACGGGACCCGAGGTCTACGCCAAGCGGACGATGGCCGCCGACATCGTGGCACTCGCCCGGGCGCTCGGCCACGACCGGTTCGCCCTCGCCGGGCACGACCGGGGCGCACACGTCGCGTTCCGGGCCGGCCTCGACCACCCCGACACGATCACTCACCTCGCTTGCCTGGACGTGCTGCCCACGCTCGACACGTGGCAGGTCATGCGCGGACGCGCCGCCTCGGTCGGCTTCCACCTGTACCTGATGGCGCAGCCCCCCGGCGTGCCCGAGGCACTGATCGGCGCCGCGCCGGACGCGTTCTTCGGGCACTTCCTCGATACCTGGAGCGTCGATCCCAGCGCAATGCCCGCCGAGTTCCGCGCCGCCTACCTCGATGCCTGCCGCGCGGCGGTGCCCTCGATCGTCGCCGACTACCGCGCGTCCGCCGGAGTCGACGTCGACCACGACCAGGCAGACCGCGACGCCGGCCGTCGGCTGCGCATGCCGGTGACCGTGCTCCAGCAGGACTGGGGCGCCGAGCTCAGCCGCGACGCCGCCGCCCGCTGGCGCGCCTGGGCCCCCGACCTGCACCACCTCACGGTCACCAGCGGCCACTTCATGGCCGAAGAGGCTCCGGCCGACGTCGCCAAAGCCCTCCGCGACCTGCTCGAACGCCATACCGCCTGATCGGGTCGGACGGGAGAGCAACCGCACCCGCCGCACACTCCTGCCTCTTGACGCCTCACGCAGGCTGTAAGAGGGTCTCCTTGTCAGACAGCCAGGCGGGGGAGACAGCATGAACCGACATGGGGCGGTCGTCCTCGCCACCGGCGCACTCGCTGTAATGATCGCCCTCGGGGGGTGCGGCTCGAGTTCCTCATCCGGCGGGACGACGAGCCCATCGGGCGAACCGGCCCCGGCCGTCGCAACGGACCCAGCCCTGGCCGCACAGCTGCCGTCAGAGATCAAGAGCGCCGGCGTGATCCGGGTGGCGATGGATGAGACCTATCCGCCGTTCGAATCTGCCCGCGACGGCTCGGTGGTCGGGTTGGACCCGGACCTGGCCAGCGCGATCGGTGGCGTGCTCGGCGTCCGTGTGGAGTTCGTCAACACCTCTTTCGACGGGATCATCCCGTCACTGGCCGCAAAAAAGGTCGACATGGCCATGTCCTCGATCGGTGACACCAAAGAACGAGAGGGCACAGTCGACTTCGCGACCTACTACTGGAACGGCACGCTCATCTTGGTGAAGAAGGGAAATCCAGGGCGCATCGAGGCCAACCAGGCCTGCAGTGCGCGCATAGGAGTGATTCGTGGCTCGTTGCAACAGACCACTTTCCTGCCCGCGCAAGCTCCGAAATGCACGAGCAGCGGGAAGCCAGCACCGACAGCGGAGGTGTATCAGAACGGACCGCAAGCGCAGCTGGCCCTACAGAGTGGCCGCATCGACGGCGTCATGCAGGACGCGCCGCCACTGCTGACCGTGGCGGCCGAGCAGCCGGAGATGTTCGAGACCACCGGGCCGTTCGTCCGCAACCCCAATCCGGGCGGAGTGGCGTTCCCGAAGGGAAGTGCGCTGGTCCAGCCGGTGCACGAGGCCATCAATGTGCTGATCAAGAACGGCACTTATGCCGCGATCCTCAAGAGGTGGAATCTCTCCACCATCGCGATCGACCAGTCGCAGATCAACGGCGCGCAGTCGTGACCGCAATCTCGAAGCTGCTGTTCTGGGCTCGCTAACCAAAGCCTTCCTCAGCACAGTGCTCTGAGCTTATTCATCTCCCAAAGGAGCTTCAGCCCGTGCACGTCGTTGTCATCGGAGCCGGCGTCATCGGCCTGTCCGTAGCAACCGAACTCGCCCGACGGGGCGCCAGCGTCACCGTCGTGGAGCAGGAAACACCCGGTGTCGGCACCTCAGCCACCAGCTACGGCTGGGTAAACGCGAATAACAAGGAGCCGCGCGAGTACTACGAGCTCAACCTCGCGGGACTCGAAGCCCACCATCGACTGGCCCGGGACGCCGATGGTCGTTGGCTTACCGCCGGCGGCCACCTCGAGATCGCGACCGAACGCGCGCATCGCGACGAACTCGGTCACCGCGTGATACGGCTGCGGAACCTGGGCTACGACGTCGAACTGATCTCACCCGCACGCGCCCAACAACTCGCTCCCGACCTGATCATCCCGGCCGACCACGGCCCCATCGCATACTTCGCGCGAGAGGCACACTGCTACCCCCAGCTCTATCTCGCCTTCTTACTCAGGACGGCGGCCGAACTCGGCGTGCGAGTGATCAGCGGCGCCCAGGTCAGGTCGTTCCACCTCGACCGGGAAAAGCCCACGGTAAGGCTCGCCGACGGGACGGTCATCGGCGGCGACCAGTTCGTCAGCTGCGTCGGGCGTTGGACCCAGACGCTGCTGGCGCAGGCCGACGTCACCTTGCCGATGGCGACGTTCGAACACGCCGGCGACGTGACTGTCGGGTACCTCGCCGTGACCAACCCGCTCCCCGTATCACTGGCACGACTGATCACAACCTCGCGGCTCAACGTCCGTCCGGACGGCGCGGGAAGACTGCTGCTACAGGCGCTCGACCTCGACAGCACGGCTGATCCTCGGGACGTTCCGACTACCGACTCCCGCGTAGCCGAGGAGCTGCTCAACCGACTCAACAGCGTGCTCAGGAACGCCGGCGCCGCATCCATCGTCCAGCTGCGCGTCGGCCAGCGCGCCATACCCGCTGACGGCCGCACCGTCGCGGGCCCGCTGCGCTCCGCGCCCTGGCTCTACGTCGTCGCCACGCACAGCGGCGTCACCCTCGCCCCGCTGCTCGGTAACCTCGTCGCGGAGGAGATCATCGGCGCGCCCCAGCCGCTACTCGCCACTTTTCGACCTGATCGGCTACTCGACGGCGCCGTTCCGCATCTGCCGTTGCCGGCCCGCAGGCCCGGTCAGCAGTAGCCTCGAACACAGCTAATTCCAGAAGCGAGCGGTACATGACACGAATTCAGCGCGAAACCGTTGCCGACAAGAGTGCCGCGGCTCTGCGCGACCGCATCCTCGACGGCACGCTGCGCCCCGGAACCGCGGTCACCGAGGATGCCGTCGCCGACGATCTCGGCGTGTCGCGGGCCACGGTCCGCCAAGCCCTCAACACCTTGATGCTCGAAGGCATCCTGACTCGCCACCCCACAACCCGCGTCCTGCAGGTCACCGAACTCAGCGGCGATGACGTGCGTGACATCTACCGCGCCCGACGCTTCCTCGAACTCGGTGGCGTCGATGCCGCGGCCCACGCCCCGCCCGAGGCGATGGCACGTCTCGCCGACGCGGTGCGGGAGCTCGAAAAGACCGTCGCGGACAACGACGCCCTCGGCTTCGTCAAAGCCGACTTCCGCTGTCACGCCGAAATCGTTGCGTTGCTGGGCTCCGCCCATCTGTCTGCCGCGCACGCCCAGCTCATGTCGAAGCTGCGGCTAGCCGTCACTCAGCTGAATGTGCATAAGAACGGCAACCAAGACGATCTTGTCGTGCATCAGGAGTTCCTCGCCCTGCTCACCGACGGTGACACCAAACGAGCGCGAAAGAACCTCGCACAGCGATTCGACGACGCCGAGCGCGATGTGCTCGGTCACGCCACCGCCGACTGACCCCGTGAGTGGCGAGTGGGGCTATAGCCCCACTCGCCACTCACGGGTGCTGAGCTGGGGTTCGGGGCGGGGAAACTCGGTTGCCCGGGGTGGGCGGGTGCGGCATCGTGCTGGTTGAACTGATCAGGAGCCGGCTGGCCGGCGGAACAGAGGGGGGTGGCCCGATGCGTACGACTGTCGTCGCGGGCGTGGTCCCGCCCCGTCCGCCCGCCCCGTCCCGGGAGCCGCTGCGCCGTTAGCGCCGGCACCGGTGGGGCATCCGTATCCCCTGGTCAGGAGACCCCCCAGTGCGCTCGCACGATTTCAGCTCTGCCAATGACTACGGCTTTTCCCACGATCACAGCGCGTCGAACGACAACTCCGACGAGGTCGGTCGGAGCGGCGGCGCCCGCGCGGGCCGGGGGCGCCGGGGTGACTCCCGGCGGCCCGGCCGGCGGCCCCGGTTCGACGACGAGCCCGAGCCGGACGGCCGCGGCCGGCTCACCGAGGCCGAACGGGCCCGGCTCGCCCAGCAGCGCGAGGACCACGCGGACACCGCCGGAGGGCCGGCCGAAGGCGACCGCTGGTCCAGCTGGGACGGCGCGGAGCACGGCCCCGCGCCGCATCCGAGCTGGCTGATCACCGAGCTGGCCGCCGTGGACACCGAGCTCGGCGTGCTCAAGTCGGGCAAGGAGGCCGACGTCCACCTGGTCGAACGCGTCCTCCCGGGCGGCGACCGGCCCGGCGGCGGCCAGGCCCTCAGCGGCCAGACCCTCAGCGGCCAGGCCCTCAGCGGCCGGCGCTGTCTGCTGGCCGCGAAGCGGTACCGCCCGGCGGACCACCGGATGTTCCACCGGGACGCCGGCTATCTGGAGGGCCGCCGGGTCCGCCGGTCCCGGGAGATGCGCGCGATGGCCGGGCGCACCGCGTTCGGCCGCAATCTGCTGGCCGAGCAGTGGGCGGCCGCCGAGTTCGGCGCGTTGAGCCGGCTGTGGAGCATCGGCGCGCCGGTGCCCTACCCGGCCCAGCGCGCCGGCACCGAGGTGATGCTGGAGTTCCTCGGCGAGCCGGACGGCATCGCCGCGCCCCGGCTCGCCCAGCTGCGCCCGGAGCCGGCCCAGCTGGCGGACCTCTGGGCGCAGCTCGTCCAGGCGCTGCTCACGCTGGCCGGCGAGGGACTGGCCCACGGCGACCTGTCGGCATACAACCTGCTGGTGCACCGGGACCGATTGGTGCTGATCGACCTGCCCCAGGTGGTAGACGTGGTGGCCAACCCGCGCGGCGCGGAGTTCCTGCACCGCGACGTGCACAACATCGGGAGCTGGTTCGCGGCGCGCGGCCTGCCGGCGCGGCTGGGTGATCCGGACGCCCTGCTCGCCCAGCTGGTCACCGAGGCGTTCCGGACCGGCTGACCAGCGCACCCGACAACCGCCCGGTCAGCCCGACGCGGCCCGCCCGGTTCACTCACCGGGCGGGCCGACGGGCCGTTTCCGACCAGACCTGGCAGGCTGAGCGGACGAGCCACCACCGGCCGGGTCTCCCGGCCGCTCGATTGCTGTACCCGGGATGTGAAGCGCATGTCCGCCTCCGAGGCCCCGCTCACCGTCGCCGTCATAGGGTCCGGCCCGTCCGGCTTCTACGCCGCCGGCGCGCTACTCGACAACCAGGACCTGGACGTCCGGGTGGACATGTTCGAGCGGCTGGCCACGCCATGGGGCCTGGTCAGGTTCGGGGTCGCACCGGACCACCCGAAGATCAAGTCGGTGTCCTCGGTGTACGCCAAGATCGCCGCGCAGGAGTCGTTCCGGTTCTTCGGCAACGTCGACGTGGGCCGGGACATCACCCGCGAGGAGCTCACCGAGCGGTACGACGCGGTGATCTACGCGGTCGGCACCCCGGGCGACCGCAGGCTGGGCATTCCCGGCGAGGACCTGCCCGGCAGCGTGGCCGCCGTGGACTTCGTCGGCTGGTACAACGGGCACCCCGACTTCGCCGACCTCAGCTTCGACCTGAACACCGAGCGCGCCGTGGTGATCGGCAACGGCAACGTGGCGCTGGACGTGGCGCGCATCCTCTGCTCGCCGCCCGACCGCCTCGCCCTGACCGACATCGCCGACCACGCCCTGGACGTGCTGCGCACCAGCACCATCCGCGAGGTGCTGGTGGTCGGTCGGCGGGGCGCCGGGCAGGCCGCGTTCACCACGCCGGAGCTGAAGGAGCTGCCCGAGTTCACCGAGTCCGGGGTCGACGTGCGGCCCGACGAGGTCGCCGAGACCGGCGGCGAGGACGGGCTGTCCAAGGTGGCCAAGCGCAACCTCGGCGTGATGCGCGAGTACGCCAAGGGCGACACCGAGCTCGGCGATCGGCACATCACGCTGCGCTTCCAACGCTCCCCGGTGGAGCTGCACGGCGACGGCCGGGTCGAGGAGCTGGTGCTCGGCCACAACGAGCTGCGCACCGCCGAGGACGGCTGGGTCAGCGCGCACGACACCGGCGAGCGCGAGGTGGTGCGGACCGGCCTGGTGCTGCGCGCGGTCGGCTACCGGGGGCAGCCGCTGGACGGCCTGCCGTTCGACGAGCGGCGCGGCGTCATCCCGAACGAGCAGGGCCGGGTGGTCAGTGCCGAGCCGGGGACCGAGCGGGAGTACGTGGTCGGCTGGATCAAGCGCGGCCCGACCGGGATCATCGGGACGAACAGGAAGGACTCGGTGGAGACGGTCACCCGGCTGATCGCCGATCTGGACAGCGGCGCGCTGCACCGGCACGACCGGGACGGCTCGGCCGACATCGAGGACTGGCTCGCCGAGCGCCAGCCGGACCTCGTCACCGAGCAGGGCTGGCAGCTGATCGACGCCGCGGAGCGGGCCGCCGGCGAGCCGGGTGGCCGGCCCCGGGTGAAGCTGTGCCGCACCGACGCCCTGCTCGACATCGCACTGAACCGCGCCAACGCCGCGCGCTGAACCGACCCACCGCTCAGCGCCACCGCCTCGCGGCCGCCGCCTAGGAACCACCGCCTCAGCACCACCGCCTCAGCACCACCGCCTCAGCACCACCGCCTAGGACCGGCGTTTCGGGTCCATACCGGCCCGCCGAGGCGCTCGGCGCTCCTCCCTCGGCAGCAGCGCGTAACCGGGCACGCGCTGCTCGTTCCACCACTCGGTGGCCTCCCGACCGTCCACGAAGTGCACCTCGAAGTGCACCACGCCCAGCCAGTCGCCCCGGCCGCTGCGCACCCAGTCGAGCAGGAAGCCCTTGGCCCGGCCGGTCAGATCCACCCCGTCGCCCACCGTGCGGGCGAAGGCCGGGTTATGCCGGCAGAACTCCTCCAGCAGCACCCAGACCGGCCGCACGTTCGGTGCCTCGGTGGGCGCCGCGTAGCGGGCGATGGCCGGCGGGGGTGGGGGCTCCCAGGAGCTCGAACTCGAACACATGTTCGAAGTATCCGTCATTCGGCGCCGTGATCGCCAGCGCTGCCCCGGGGTTCAGCCGGCGCCGAGCCCGGAGACCCGCAGGGTGATGTTCAGCCGGCCGGCGCGCAGCCCGATGGCCGGGTCGGCGGTGCCCGGCCGGGTGCGCGGCACGCCGTGGTAGGCCAGCCGGGACGGCCCGCCGAACACGAACAGGTCCCCGGAGCACAGCTCCACGTCGGTCCATGGCCGGTTGCGGTGCTCGGTGTTGCCGAACCGGAACACGCAGGTGTCCCCCAGGCTCAGCGACACCACCGGGTCCGGGCTGCGCTCGTCCTTGTCCTGGTGCAGCCCCATCTTGGCCTGCTCGTCGTAGTAGTTGACCAGCGCTATGTCGGGCTCGTACGCGGCGCCGGCGGCCCGGTCCCGGTACGCCTCGGCGACGGCCCGGCGGCCCAGCTCGGCCAGCCAGCGCGGGAACGGCAGCACCGGCCCGCCGTCGCCGTCGTCCACCGTCCGCGAGTACCGGTAGGGCCGCCAGTGCCAGCCGAGGCACACCGTGCGCACCGACATCACCCCGCCGCTCGGCAGCCGGGTGGCCCGCATCCCGGGCTCGCCGGACGCGCGCGGCCGACCCCACTCCCGGCAGGCCTCGACCAGTCGGCGCTGCTCGTCGCCGTCCAGCCAGTCCGGCAGGTGCACCGCGCCGGGCGCCACCTCCCGCCTCGGCCGGGGCAGCAGCGCGCCCAGTTCGGCGGGCATCAGCGGTTCGGCGGGTGGAGTCATGGCCAGGCCAGTGTGCCCCGCGCCGGGGTCGCCGCGCCGACCGCGTTGCTGAGATGCTGACCCGGTGACCAGAACGCTCGCGCGCCCACTGCCCGCACCCACCGGCGACGACTCGGTCGGGGTGGTCGGCTCGACGTCCGTGTCCGGCAGCGCCGGGGTGATCGGCAGTGTGGCCGTCGCCGGCGGCGCCGGGGTGATCGGCAGCGTGGCCGTCGCCGGCAGCGCGGGGGTGATCGGCAGCGTGGCCGTCGCCGGCAGCGCAGGCGTGATCGGCAGCGTGGCCACCGCCGGCAGCGCCGGGGTGATCGGCAGCGTGGCGACCTGGTTCTCGGTCGCGATCGTCGGCTGCCTGGGCTGTGCGCTGTGCATCGGCTGCACGCGGTGCCTGGGTTGCGTCGCCTGCGTGGGCTGCCGGGACTGCATCGGCTGCGTCGGCTGCGTGAACTGCACCGGGCTGCGCGGCGTGGTCGGCGCCCGC